>JAEEGJ010009752.1_pt1 | contig 25431 bp, 21 predicted proteins | sample 8958761 | NCBI WGS metagenome assembly JAEEGJ01 (sample SAMN16246546, study PRJNA631951) | gut metagenome | biome: gut microbiome; feature: rumen; material: RS-attached | host: Bos | place: Iran: Karaj | collected 2018-10 | reverse complement strand
ACCCGGCGGCATCGTCGCTGATGCCGAATTTGGAAGCAAGGAAAAGAGCCAGTACGGCGTTCATGATGTAGTAGCCGAACCTCTCTCCCATGTTGCTCAATGCGGCTGCAATCAATCCCTTCGGATGCTCCCTCTTGGCTTTAACCAGATAGAAGATAAGCAGTGGAACAACCACTATCAGTATCACTATCAGGATACATAGCGGAGCATTGTTTTTCCAAAGTTCTAACATGTTTTGAAATCTTTTTTTATTGCCGGACTTTCTTTTCCGTTTCAGTCAGGCGCCCTGAAGTCCGATGAGAACGCCTGTCTTTCAAAACTCAAATATAATGAATTATTGTTACAACTTTATTATCTTTATACCCGCAAATCAGAAAAGAGTCATGAAAAAGTTTTTTGCCGGAGCCGTTTACTGTCTTCTCTATGTCGCGGGCCTCATGCCTCTTTGTGTGCATTATTTTTTCTCCAACATTTTCGCTTTCTTTTTAAGGAGGATCGTCAGGTACCGATACTCTGTTATCACAACCAACATTGCAAGGAGCTTTCCTGAAATGAAATATGGAGAAATCAAATCTCTGACATCAGATTATTACCGTCACATGTGCGATATCTTCGTGGAGAATATCTGGAATCTTGCACATTCTGAGTCTGCTTTGAGAAAACATATTTCCGTCTCCGGAACTGAAGTTGTCGATGAACTTCAGAGAAAGCACGGCCATGTTCTTATGGTGATGGGCCATTGCGGAAACTGGGAACTGGTCAGTGCATGCGGACTTCCTTTTGAAGAACGTACGGAAGAAAGTTTTTCATCACATCCCGTGTATATGGTTTACAAGGCTGCCAGGAATAAGTTTTCAGACCTGATATTCAAGAAAGTGCGAATGCGCGAATATACAAAGTTCAAGGTTCTGGGAAAGGTTCTGGAAAGCAAGCAGGTTCTTCGTCATGCGCTGAAAAACAAAGAAAGCAAAGCAACATATATTCTGATATCCGACCAGAATTCAATCGGGGAGCACGATCCTGTCGTTGATTTTCTGAATCAGAAAACTTACATGCTTCCCGGTCCGGAATTTCTTGCTTCAAAACTCCGGATGCCCGTTGTATACCTAAGGATGGATCTTTTGTCGCGAGGGAAATATCATATTGATTTCGAGAAGATTACAGAAGATTCCCATAGTTTGGAAGAGTACTATGTCACAAAAGAATTCGCCCGTCTTCTGGAAGAAGATATACGCAAGAATAAGGTCAATTGGCTATGGAGTCACAGAAGATGGAAGAGAAATATACCGTCTGACTTATAATAACTTTGACAAATTATTATTATAATTGCAAAAGCAATTCTTTCCAGCAATTAAGAAAATGCAAATCGCAAAGAGAACATCAATACTTATTGCAGCTTTGCTGCTCGTTTCTGCAACTCCCTCTTATTCACAGATCTTTAAAAGTGCCGACGCTGCTCCGGCTGGTGCCGTGATCTATTCTCTTCCGCAAACTTCGGTAAGGGTAACAGTTACGGTGTCCTTATCTAAATTCACCGCGGGACCATATGCTTCGTTTTCTGACAAGTATCTGGGAATCAGCGCAGACCGCACTTCAAGAAACAGTTGCGCAATAGAGCAGGTGGAACTTACTCCTCTGGTTGAAGCAGATCAGTCATTAAGTGTTGCGCTGAATATAGGATCTTCAAAGAACGCAAGTGCAAATTTCCTGAACTTCTGTTCTCAGGGTTTGATTGTAGCACCTGGTTATTTTTCTGCTGAAACCGCCCCGGCAAGATTTCCATCGCCGATGCAACCGACTTTCAACGAGGGTGTTGCAAACCTCTCCACGCAGACAACTCAATTATATAAGAGCGTTACAAACGAGAATGGGGAGGTTGAGAAGATAGCAGTTCCGCAGACTCAGACCGTAGCAAAGAGCCTTGAGAAAAAAGCTGAGGAAACTGCTCAGCTTATCTTCCGTCTCCGCGAAAAGAAAATAGACATCCTTACCGGAGACACGGATGCGAATTACAGCGGCGCCGCTTTGGGAAGCGCTGTTGACAAGATGGATTTGCTTGAGAAAGAATATACATCTCTCTTTACCGGAAAAACCACTGTTGCCACTCAGACTGCAAGCTTTGAAATCGTGCCTAAGGCAAAGAATGCAAAGCAGAGTTACGTGGTGTTCAGAATTTCAGACACCCAGGGTCTCCTTCCTCCGGACAATATGAGCGGACGTCCTGTTTACCTGGAGCTTACAGTGACGGACGGAAAGATTGCCCCGGAAATTTCCGCAGAAGAGATTGCAGCATCGAAGGGTAAAGTGGCTTACAGGATGCCGCTTGTTGTTACCGCCCGCCTGCTTGACGGACAGACCGTGATTGGGCAGACGAGAATTCCTGTTTACCAGTTCGGAAAGCTGGCATACTTTCCATTGGATCTGGCTTTGGGAAAATAGTACGATTAAACACAGATACTAATGAAAACTATCGATCAGTTACAACCAAAGGAAGTTTGGACAATTTTCAACGAACTTGCAAAAGTTCCGCGTCCATCCAAAAAAGAACATAAGGCAGTGGAGTTCGTTTACAACTTCGGAAAGAAGCTCGGATTGGAGACTATCAAGGACGAAGTGGGAAACGTGGTAATCCGCAAGCCTGCAACCAAGGGAATGGAAAAGAAAGCCGGTCTTATTCTCGAAGCTCATCTCGATATGGTGCCTCAGAAGAATCCTGACGTAAAGCACAATTTCGAGACAGATCCAATCAAGCCTAGGATAGTCGGCGATCTCGTTTACGCAACCGGAACCACTCTTGGAGCCGATAACGGAATGGGCGTTTCCATGGCACTTGCAGTTCTGCAGTCAAAGACAATGCAGCACGGCCCGATCGAATGTCTTTTCACCGTTGACGAGGAAACCGGAATGACAGGAGCAAGAGCTTTGAAACCAGGCATCCTCAAGGGTGAAATATTGGTGAACCTCGATTCCGAGACCGAAGGCATCCTTTATGTTGGTTGCGCAGGCGGACTTGACGGTGAGGCTACTTTCAACTACACGACAGAGAAAGTTCCTGCAGGTTATGTATTCAAGAAAATTGCTGTAAGCGGACTTATCGGAGGACACTCCGGAATGGATATCGTTCTCTACCGTGCAAACGCCAATAAGATACTTGCAAGGGTTATCCTTCCTGTGATGAGAGACTTGAACGCCCGTCTGGTTTGCATCAGCGGTGGCAGCATCCGCAACTCTATTCCTAGAGATGCTCACGCAATAATCGCCGTTCCTAAGAAGAACGAGAGAAAGCTTTCTCTCCATGTTAGCAAGATCCGCAAGGAAACCACATTCGAATATCAGTACACAGACAAGGATCTCAAGATCACCGTTTCTCCGGTAAAGGAGAAGGCTCCTGCTATCGAGAAAGCTACTGCTCTTGCAATCGTTAAGGCTATCGCTTCCATTCCTAACGGAGTATGGAGAATGAGCGATACCGTTCCTGGTTTCGTGGAGACTTCAAATAATATGGCTATCATCCAGCAGGATGCAAAGACCATCAAGATCCACTCCCTGATGAGAAGTTCCATCGATTCGGAGAAATACGAGCTTGCCGAGAGCATGCGTGCCATCGTTGAGCTGGCTGGTGGAAAGTGCTCTTTCCGTGGAGGTTATTCAGGATGGCAGTTGGATATGAATTCTCCTATCCTCAAGGTTTCCAAGGATGTTTACAAGAAACTCTACGGAAAGGAGCCTGAGGTTACGGGAATCCACGCCGGACTGGAGTGCGGAATTCTTGGAGCTACATATCCTGAGTGGGACATGATATCCTTCGGACCTACAATCTTCTCACCTCACTCACCTGATGAAAGAGTAAACATCGAGAGTGTTGGAAAATGCTGGAAGTATCTCGTAGAGCTTCTCAAGGAAGCACCTGTTTCAAAGCGCAAATAACATCACTAACTCTTTTAATACAAAACATTATGGTAACTAAAAAAGCTCCTGTAAAGAAGGCTGCCGCAAAGCCAGCTGCAAAGCCAGCTGTTAAGAAGGCTCCTGCAAAGAAAGCTGCTCCTGCAAAGAAACCTGTTGCAAAGAAGGTTGCAGAAGTAAAGAAAGCTGTTGTAGCAAAGAAGGCTGAAGTAAAGAAGGCCGTTGTTGCAAAGAAGGCTGCTGTTAAGAAGGCCGTTGTAGCAAAGAAAGCTGAAGTAAAGAAGGCTGTTGCTGCAAAGAAGGCTGAAGTAAAGAAGGTGGTTGCTGCAAAGAAGGCTGAAGTAAAGAAGGCCGTTGTTGCAAAGAAAGCTGCCGTTAAGAAGGCTGTTGTTGCAAAGAAGGGCGCTGTTAAGAAGGCTATCGTTGCAAAGAAGGCTGAAGTAAAGAAGGCCGTTACAGCTAAGAAGGCTGAAGTAGCAAAGAAAGTTGCTGCAAAGAAGCCTGTTGTAAAGAAGCCAGCTGTAAAGAAGGCTCCTGCAAAGAAAGCTCCTGTAAAGAAGTAATTCTGGAGACCTTTCGAGAAAAAGGGACGGTCAAAGTGATTGGCCGTCTCTTTTTTCATTACCTTTGGGAAAACAACTGAATTATGCTGGTAAGAACTACGATCAAAGACCGCATCTGCTATGTCGAGATGCGAAATCAGGAGCATTTTAATTGCTTGAGCAAGGAAATGTGCCAGGAACTTAGTCACGCTATCCAGAAAGGCTATGACAAAGAGTGCGTCGGTGTTGTTATAAAGGCCAAGTGCAGCCACGGTGTGTGGAGTGCCGGTCACGATATCCGCGAGTTGCCTCAAAACGGGGAGGATCCTCTTGCATATGACGTGCCTATGGAGCAGCTTCTGAGAAAAGTCCAGGAGACTCCGATTCCCGTGATTGCCTGCGTGAGCGGTACTGTCTGGGGAGGAGCCTGTGACCTTTGCCTCTCCTGTGATATGATAGTCAGTGCGGATACTGCCACTTTCGCCATCACTCCGGCCAAGATAGGCATTCCTTACAATGCTTCCGGAATCATGCACTTCATCAATCAGCTGGGAATGAACAAGGCCAGGGAGATGTTTTTCCTCGCTACTCCGATTACCGCACAGGATGCCTTGAACGTTGGCCTGATCAACAGAATCGCTGAGCCGAAGGAACTTGACAAGGTTCTGGAGGAGGGCTTCCTCAATCCGCTTAGGAAAAACAGTGTGCTTAGTATCAGTGCAATCAAGCGCCAGTTCCGCATTCTCAGCAAGGCTGCTACGGTGATCGCATCGGAGAGCTTCGAGAAAGTGAACGCTTACCGCACTAGGGTTTACAAGGGAGAAGATTATCTGGAGGGAATCAATTCCTTCCTTGAGAAAAGGCCTCCGGTTTATAAGGGAAAGGCATCTGACCTGGATATAAACCCTATCTAAAACAAAAACCCGAAAGCATTGCTTCCGGGTTTTCTTTCCTTTGAAAGGGGAGCTTATTCAGCAGCCTCTTTCTTTTCTGTAACTTTTCCTTCCTCGTCAACTACATTTACCTTAACGGTAGCCTCAACACCTCTGTAGATGTCTACGATGGCATCGTAAGTTCCGATTTCGGAAATCTTGTCTGCATCCTTGAGCTCGATCTTTCTTCTGTCGATCTCGTATCCGAGAGCTGCAAGAGCCTCAGCTACCTGGATGTTGTTTACAGAACCGTAGATCTTGCCGCTCTGGCTAACCTTGGTTGGAATGGTAACGGTAAGTCCGTTAACCTTCTCTGCCACTGCCTTTGCATCGGCGACAAGCTTCTCCTCCTTGTGAGCCCTCTGCTTGATGGTCTCTGCCAGCTGCTTCTTTGCGGAAGCGGTAGCGAGGATAGCAAGTCCCTGAGGGAAAAGGAAATTGTTAGCGTAACCGTCTTTTACGGTAACGATATCGTTCTTGTGTCCAAGTTTGCGGACATCTTCCTTAAGAATAACTTCCATAATCTCTCCTCCTTATTTCAAAAGGTCAGTAACATAAGGGAGCAAAGCGATGTGGCGTGCACGCTTGATAGCCTGAGCCACCTTTTTCTGGAATTTGAGGGAAGTACCGGTCAGACGCCTAGGAAGGATCTTTCCCTGCTCGTTGAGGAACTTCTTCAAAAACTCTGCATCCTTGTAATCTACATACTTGATGCCTGCCTTCTTGAAACGGCAGTACTTCTTCTTCTTTACCTCTACGGTAACGGGATTCAGATAGCGGATATCTGCATTTTCGTCATTTCTCTGTGCCATAATTCTTCCTCCTGTTACTGGTTGTTCTCTTTCTTTTCAGCTGAAGCAGCGTTCTTCTTGGCTGCCCAGTTTGCTCTTCTCTTTTCTGCGTAAGCCACAGCGTCCTTGTCCATTGCGAAGGTGAGGAAACGGATAATCCTCTCATCGCGGCGATACTGTGTTTCAAGTACGTCTATGAAAGACGGTTCTGCCTGGAATTCTACCAGATGGTAGAAACCGGAGGTCTTCTTCTGGATAGGGTAGGCCAGTTTCTTCAGCCCCCAATCCTCTTCACTGACAACTGTGCCGCCGTTCTCCTTTATAAGGGAGATGTATTTGGCTGCCGTTTCCTTCATCTGAGCTTCAGACAAAACGGGAGTTGCAATGAAAACGGTCTCGTAATTCTTTAACATCTCTAAAAATTTTGTTTGTAAATGGGCTGCAAAGATAGAAAAAATCGGAGTATTCCAAATAAAAAGAAAAAAATAGTGTAGTTTTGTACCCCCAATGGCGTCTAATGGACGAAACAAATATAATAATAGGTATATATTATGAAAAAACTGATCATTCTTTTTTCCCTTATGCTTATGGGCGTCTTTTCATTTGCCCAGATGCAGGAGATGCCACTTGACCCGGCGGTCAGGGTAGGCAAGCTTGACAATGGCCTGACCTATTTCATCAGGCATAACGCCAACCCAGAAAAGAGGGCTGAATTCTACATTGCCACCAATGTGGGAGCCATCAACGAGACTCCTGCACAGAGAGGTCTGGCTCACTTCCTGGAGCATATGTGCTTCAACGGAAACAAGGATTTCCCTGGCAACACGATGATGAGCTATCTTGAAAAGAACGGACTTATCTTCGGAGCCAACATCAATGCGATGACAGGCGTGGAGCAAACAATATATACCCTGAGCACCATTCCTACGGATAAGCAGTTCCTTATGGATACCGCCCTGGTTATCCTCCAGAACGACGCCGCTTTCGTTACCAACGATTTCGGCGAGGTTGAGAAGGAGAGAGGCGTTATCATCGAGGAATGGAGAAGCGGCAACAACGCCCAGAGAAGACAGCAGGAGGCTCTATTCAAGGTTCTGTACAAGGGAACCAAGTATGCAGACTGCAATATCATCGGCGACGAGCAGTGCCTTTCCACATTCAACCCGCAAGAGCTTGTGGATTTCTACAAGACCTGGTATTATCCGGGGAATCAGGCTATTATCGTAGTCGGCGATGTGGATCTTGACTATATCGAAGGAAAGATCAAGGAATTATTCAGCGTGATTCCAAAGAAAGAGGCTGAGCCTGTAAAGGAAGTTATCAATGTTCCGGACAATGAGGAACCTCTCTCCCTGGTGTTCACCGATCCTGAAATCAACAACACCCAGCTTCTGATAGCATCTAAGGAGAAGGCTATCCCTCAGGCGATGAAGACATCTCCTCAGTATTTCTTAATTGAAGCTGTCAAGGATCTGGTAGCCTCAATGCTTAACGAGAGACTCTCCGACGCATCCAAGAAGCCGGATGCTCCTTTTATCCAGGCAAGCTATTCAGACCAGAACGTTTGCCATACGATGGATGTTGGCCTTCTTGGAGTAGCCGTAAAGGATAACAGGATAGAGGATGCTGTAAACACTATCGTGGGAATTGCACGCCAGGCAGAAAAGTACGGCTTCACCGCCGATGAGTTTGACAGGGCCAAGGCTTCCCTGCTGAGAGGCTATCAGGCCGCCGAGGATAGGGCTGCAACCCGTACAAACTCCCAGCTTGCCATGCAGCTCGTACAGTATTTCCTGCAGAACGAGCCTTACTGCGAGCCTGCTACCCTTAATGCAATTGCAAAGCAGATGATCGGAATGCTCAACGTAGACATGATAAACCAGATGTTCAGTCAGGGTGGATCCTTTATATCTCTGAAAAACTGCGTTCTGTTCCTTACCGGAGCCAGCAAGGATGCCGCTGCTTTCCCTTCAGAGGAGAAACTGGTAGAGTATTTCACCAATGCCTACAATGCTGAAGTTGCAGCTCCTGAGGTTGAAGAAATCGAAAAGGACTTCCTGGATGCCTCTGCGATAAAGGCAGGTAAGATCAAGAAAGAGGAAGATGGTTATCTGGGAAGCAAGGTCTGGACCTTGAGCAACGGCGTTATGGTATATGTATATCCTACAGATGTCAGAAAGGACAGGGTTTCCTTCACCCTCATCCAGGACGGCGGACAGTCCATCCTTCCTCAGGAGCTTCTTCCTAGCTTCGATGACAATGTGAGATATTTCTATTCATCCAATGCCGGAGTCGGCAAGTTCCCTGCAAATATGGTTAGCAAGATGCTTGCAGGCAAGACCGCTTACGCCAGCACATATGTTAACGACACCCATAGCGGAATCAACGGTTCCTCTTCCACCAAGGACATCGAGACAGCCCTTCAGCTCATGTATCTGAACTATACCCAGCCAAGATGTGACGCCAAGGAATTCGAGACTACAATGGGCCAGATGAAGACCATCGCAGCCAACCTGGGCAGCAATCCTGAATACCAGTACCAGATGCTCCTGGCTGCAGCCGAGACTAACAACAGCCCGAGAACCACAATGTTCGGAACCGAGCTCCTGGAGAAGGTATCCGCAGAGAAGATCAACAAGGGTAATGCAATCCTCTTCGGCGATGCGGTCGGAGCTAAGATGTTCCTCGTCGGCGATTTTGATCCTGAGACTGTAAAGCCTATGATAGAGAAGTACGTGGCTTCCCTGCCTGTGAAGTCCAAGAAGCCAAGGGCTATGGTTGACCATAAACTCTATCCTGCAGATGGAGAAAACCTCGTTGCGAAGGAAATAAAGATGGAGAACCCTAACACCTACGCCACCGTATTATATCAGGGCCAAATGGAGAAGAATATGGAGAACAGCGCCATCATCCGCGCCATGACCTATATCATGAATATGCGTTATATAACATCCCTCAGGGAGGAAGACGGTGGAACCTACAGCCCGAGGATCAACGGATACGTTTCTCCGCTTCCTAACGAGAGGTATTACTTCAGTGTTGGTTTCGAAACAGGCAAGGACAAGGCTCAGGTACTGCTGGACAAGGTTTATTCCGGTATCCAGGCACTGGCTGCCGAGGGTCCTACCGACGAGGAAATGGGTAAGACCATCGAGATGATGAAGAAAAACATCCCTGAAAGCAAAAAGAACCCGTCATATTGGGAAAACCTGCTGGAACAGTACTATCTGTATGGTTACGATATGAACCTTACAGACGAGATTATTGACAAATTTGTTACAAAAGAGAATGTCCAGAAGATGGCCAAAACCGTTGTAAACAACAATAACAGGCTGACAGTCAAGGTAGATCCTGAATAAAAGAGTAGTGCCGGGAGAAAATATTGATGTGATTTTTTGGGATTCAAGAAAAAAATCCTATCTTTGCTGCCGAGTATTGACTATAAAACTATAACATAAATCATTTAAATGACCATGAAAAAATTCTTTTTGACAGTTGCCATTTGCGTTGTAGCTGCAGCTAGCGTAAATGCGCAGGTTGTAAAGGGTGCAGAGGCTCAGACCCTCAGAGGCCCTTATGAGACTAACCGTCTCTTCGACAACGTATTCATCGGCGCAGCCGGTGGCGTTAACTTCTATCAGGGTGAGGATGACCACGATGTAAAATTCACCAAGAGACTTGCTCCGGCAGTTCAGGGTTACATCGGAAAGTGGATCACTCCTTCTGTAGGTATCAGACTGGGTTACTATGGAATTAAGACCGTTGGCGTTAGCTACGACATTATTTCCAACCCTTATGCAAAGGCTACTGCAAAGGCAGTTGATGCTAAGTGGGGTACAGGTTACAAGACTGAGGCTAACCAGAACTATGTTCGTGGTGACTTGATGTGGAACATTTCCAACGCTATCGGCGGTTACAGAGCTGATAGATTCTGGGATATTGCTCCTTATCTGGGTGCTGGTTTCATGTGGAACAGGACTACCAAGAAGGTTGGTGGCAAGTATCATCGTGATACTGAGCTCGGTGTAACCGCTGGTATCTACAACATGTTCCGTGTTGCAAAGGCTCTGGACATCACTCTCGATGTTAACCAGACCGTTGTTAACCAGAGATATGACGCTGATGCTCGTCATCATCGTCGCGAGTTCATCGCTTCTGCAGCTCTCGGTCTTGCATATCAGTTCAAGAACAGAGAGTTCTCAAGAGCTCACGCTCCTGTAGACGTAACCCCTTACAACAACAAGATCAAGGATCTGAACAAGCTTCTCGAGGATGCTAACGCACTCAACAAGAAGCTCCAGAGCGACCTCGATGCTGAGAGAGCAAAGGACAAGGGCGGCAAGACCGTTTATGTACCTGGTGAGACCAAGGTAGTTCCTTCTCCATTTGCAGTTTACTTCCCACTCGGAAAGAGCACTCTTACCGACGCTCAGAAGAACAGCATTAAGTACTTTGTTGAGACCGCTATGGCTACTAACAAGGATCGTACTTTCGAGATCGTTGGTGCTGCTGACAGCGCAACTGGTACTCCTAAGATCAACGACAAGCTCGGACAGGCTCGTCTGGATGCAGTTCTCAATGTTATCAAGAGTTGTGGCGGAAACTTCAAGATTTCTGACAAGAACCTTGGTGGAACTGATGAGTTCAGCAAGACTGACAAGACCCTCAACCGCGTAGTTGTTATCAAGTAATCAGACCTTGAGTCAAAAGAATGGGAGGATGACCAAAAGTCATCCTCTCTTTTTTTTGTACCCAGAGCAAATAAATTTTTTATTTATAGATAGTTGGATTGTGGAAAAAATGTTTATATTTGCAGTTGCTGACAATGAAATATAAACCTAAAAATTATCTTATATGAACATCAAAAAACTGTTTGTGACTGCAGCTGTATGCGTTCTCGCTTTTGCCAGTGCAAATGCTCAGGTAATTAAAGGCGCAGAAGCTCAGACACTTAGAGGTCCTTACGAGACCAATCGTCTGTTTGACAATGTATTCATCGGAGTCGCCGGCGGTGTTAACTACTATCAGGGAGAGCAGGATCTTCATCTCGATTTCAAAGACAGATTTGCTCCAGCAGCTCAGGCTTACATCGGAAAGTGGATTTCTCCTTGCTTCGGTATCAGACTCGGATATTATGGAATCAAGGCAGCTGGTTTCTACTACAATGTAGACGCAGCATCTCCAGCACCTCCTGCATGGGCTGGCAGTCCATATGTTGATCCGGTTGATTCTTATGACTGGGGTTATTCTCAGAAGATGCACCTCCATCAGGTTAGAGGTGATCTGATGTGGAACATTTCCAACGCCCTTGGCGGATATCGTTCTGACAGATTCTGGGACATCGCTCCTTATATTGGTGCAGGTTTCGGATACATTACCGATCCTAAGGGACATAACAAGAACCTTGAGCTCCTCGTAGCCGGCGGTATCTACAACATGTTCCGTGTATGCCCATCTCTGGACATTACCCTGGATATTGCACAGACCGTTATTCAGCAGTCTTGGGACGCTCACGTAGCAGGTTCAAGGCAGGAGTATGTAGGAAGCATCACCCTCGGTCTTGCTTATCAGTTCAAGAACAGAACATTCTCAAGGGCTCACGCTCCTGTTGACGTTACTCCTTTCAACAACAAGATCAAGGATCTGAGCAAAGCTCTGGACGATATCAACGCAAAGAACAAGAAGCTTGCTGACGACCTCGAAGCCGAGAAGGCAAAGGTGGGCGATGGCAAGACCGTTTACGTTCCTGGCGACACCAAGTACGCTCCAGCTCCATTCGCAGTTTACTTCCCACTCGGCAAGAGCACTCTTACCGACGCTCAGAAGAACAGCATCAAGTACTTTGTTGAGACTTCTATGGCAACCAACAAGGATCGCGTATTTGAAATCGACGGTGCTGCCGACAGCGCAACAGGTTCTGCAAAGACTAACGAGAAACTTGGCCAGGCTCGTCTGGATGCAGTTCTCAACGTTATCAAGTCTTGCGGTGGTAACTATAAGATGAATGAGAAGAACCTTGGCGGTACAATGGAATTCAGCCAGACCGACAAGACCCTCAACCGCGTAGTTGTCATCAAGTAACAAACCCTGAAAAAACACAAAAAAGCCGGCAGAACAGCCGGCTTTTTTTTATCTTTGCTACCAATATGAAAGTGGTTGTCAATCCTGAATACAAACATTTGGAAAGCTTTCTCGTGGATGCTTTGAACCATTCCTACAAGGCGGACAATGTCTATAGGAATTTCCGTAATATCGTTGAAGATGTTACAGTAGACGGATTGCACATGGTAGTGAAGATTTTCAAGAAGCCTACAGAGTTCAACAGGGTGGTTTACTCATTCCTCCGTCCGACAAAGGCTAAGCGTTCATACGAGTATTCATTGAAGTTGCTCTCCCTCGGAGTAGATGTTCCAGTACCGGTTGGCTATGTCGAGAAGAATAAGGGGCTTTTCTTCCATACGGGGTGTTATGTCTGCCTGTTTACTGATTATCAGCCGATCACAGATTTCAGGCACAAGGATATCAGCGAGAGTGGGACCGCGGCTTTCATTGAGGCATTTGCGGAATATGCCGCCTCTTTCCATTCACGTGGTCTGGTTCACAACGATTTTAACATAGACAACATTCTCTATAAGATAGAAGACGGGAAATTCAAGTTCCAGCTGATAGATCTCAACAGGGTGCAGTTCCATAACCGCAGCCTGCTTCGCAGCGCAAAGGATATGAGCAATATCCATTTTGACCCTCCGATGATGAAAGCCATACTGGACAGATATTGCAAGGCCCGCAATATTGACCTGGAGAGTTTTACAAAGAAGGTTGCGTTGAATACCAATCGTTCCAAGGGAATCTCAAAAATAAAGGACATTGTCCTTACTCCTCTGGGACTCAGAAAAAAACGCAGAGATTAAAAACAAAAAAAGATGGCTTTTAAACCATCTTTTTTTATTGCGCCTGCACAAGGACTTGAACCTAGGACCCCATGATTAACAGTCATGTGCTCTAACCAACTGAGCTATGCAGGCAGAACTTGTTTTTGGGACTGCAAAAGTATATTTTTTTTGACTATGTTCCAAATCTTTTGAAAGATTTAATTTAAATAAGCAAATTAAAGTAACTTTGTCCTGTAAAACTTTGAGCAATGGAAGCAGACCTTTCCTCTTTATTCAGAAAAATCGTTCTCCGCGACGGTGAACTTATTCTTCCTTTTATGGGCGCCATTCGTCTTGAGGATGTGCCTGCCTCTTTTTCTGAGGATGGAATGGTTGTCTGCCCCCCTGCAAAAAAACTCGCCTTTGACAACTATAACCTTTCATCCAACGATATTCTCCTGAATGAATATGCCCTTCAGCGGGAGATTTCCCGTATGGCGGCAAAAAAGGCCTTGTACAAGGATCTGGAAGATTTGAGGGCAAAGGTGGAGAAAGAGGGTTCTTACAGCCTTGAAGGATTTGGAACATTCCTTTTTGACAAGGAGAACGGATACAGTGTGGATCCCGCTCCCGGTTTTGAGATTTCCACGGAGACATTCGGACTTTCCACCCTGGATCTCAGAGATAAGCCAGAGCCTGAACCTGAGCCAATTCCTGAGCCTGAACCTGAGCCTGTGACTGAACCTGAACCGATTCCTGAGCCGGAACCGGTTATTGAACCAGTCTCTGAACCAGTTCCTGAACCAGTTCCTGAACCAGTTCATGAACCTGTCGCTGAGGAGCCTGCAAAAAAGAAAAGCAGGAGCTCTAAAGTCCTGCTTATCCTGTTGACCATTCTGGCCATTCTGGTAATACTGGTTCTCCTGATATTGATATTCAAGGAAGAACTCCGGCCAATTCTCGAAAAGATTCTCTACAGCAAGGAAGAGCTGGAGATTCTCAATTACAAGCTTTAGCCTATCTTGGCGCCGTTTGGCATAACTTCCTGCGGAGTGATGAATCTCATCTTCCCGCTGGTGTCTTTTGCCATCAGAATCATTCCATTGCTCTCTATACCACGGATTTTCCTAGGCTTGAGGTTTGCTAGGATGCAGATCTGCTTGCCCAGCATATCCTGTGGAGAGTAATACTCCGCGATGCCTGAAACAATAACTCTTTGGTCTACTCCGGTATCTATGGTGAGTTTGAGAAGCTTGTCTGTCTTTGGAACAGCCTCTGCCTGGAGGACGGTGGCTGTACGGATATCCATTTTGGCGAAATCGTCAATCGTGCATTCCGGAGCCAGAGGTTCCGGGTGAGAGGCAGCCTCAGCGGCGGCTTTTTCCTCGTTTTCTTTCTTGATTCTTGCCAGGCGGTCTGTCTGAGCGGTTATGGTCTCATCCTCTATCTTGCTGAAAAGAAGCTCAGGAGTTCCTATTCTGTCACCTTCCTTAAGAAGATCCCATCTTCCGAGATTCTCCCATTTTACGAGGCCTTCCGGAACGCTCTGAGGGCAAACCTCATCTTTCTTCGGAGCCAGTCCAAGCATTACCTCAAGTTTCTTTGAGGAGAACGGGCAGAACGGCTCGAATGCGATGGACAGGTTTGCGCAAATCTGAAGGCAAAGGTTGAGAATGACAGCAACCCTCTTCGGATCTGTCTTGTAAACCTTCCAAGGTTCGGTTTCAGTAAGATATTTGTTGCCGAGCCTTGCCAGGTTCATGGCTTCCTTGATGGCATCTCTGAATTTGAAGTGTTCCAGGCAGTTGTTAAGATTGGATACAATCTCAGGAACAGCTTCCATGAGCTTGCGGTCTTCCGTTGTGAGTTCTTCTTCAGTGTAGTGCGGAACAACTCCGTCGAAATACTTGTTGGTAAGCACGAGGGCTCGGTTTACGAAGTTTCCGTAGATGGCCACCAGTTCGCTGTTGTTCCTTGCCTGGAAGTCTTTCCAGGTGAAATCGTTGTCCTTGGTTTCAGGAGCGTTGGCACAGAGGACATATCTCATGACATCCTGCTGCCCCGGGAACTGATCCAGATATTCTTCCAGCCAGATAGCCCAGTTGCGGGATGTGGATATCTTGTCTCCCTCAAGGTTGAGGAACTCGTTTGCAGGAACATTCTCCGGCAGGATGTAACCGTCTCCATATGCCTTGAGCATAGACGGGAAAACTATGCAGTGGAAGACGATATTATCCTTTCCTATGAAATGTATCATCCTGGTGTCCGGACTCTTCCACCATTTCTCCCAATCGTTTGGAAGCAATTCCCTGGTGTTTGAAATATAGCCGATAGGGGCATCGAACCAAACATAGAGAACCTTGCCCTTGGCATCTTCAAGCGGAACTGGAACTCCCCAGTCCAGGTCTCTGGTAACGGCTCTTGGCTTCAGGCCTCCGTCTATCCAACTCTTGCACTGTCCGTAAACGTTGGTCTTCCATTCCTTGTGGCCGTCTATGATCCACTCCCTGAGCCATTCCTCATATTTGTCCAGAGGAAGATACCAGTGCTTGGTCATCTTCTTTATCGGCTTTTCTCCGCTGAGTCTGGAGTGAGGATCTATCAGTTCCTCAGGCGACAGGGTGCTTCCGCACTTTTCGCACTGGTCTCCGTAAGCCTTGTCGTTTCCGCACTTAGGGCAGGTACCCATAATGTAGCGGTCGGCCAGGAAAACCTTGGCTGCAGGATCGAAGAATTGCTCGCTTTCCCTTTCTATGAACTTGCCCCCGTCATACAGTTTCTTGAAGAATTCGGATGCTGTTTCCGCGTGAATCTTTGAACTTGTCCTGGAGTATATGCTGAAACTTATTCCAAAGCGGTTGAAAGAGTCTTTTATGATTGCGTGATACTTGTCCACGATTTCCTGTGGAGAACATCCTAAATCTTTGGCTTTAAATGTAATAGGAACGCCATGCTCGTCGCTTCCGCAGATAAAGAGCACATCCTCTCCCTTCAGGCGGAGAAAACGGACATAGATGTCCGCAGGAACATATACTCCTGCCAGATGACCGATGTGTACACTTCCGTTGGCGTAAGGAAGAGCTGCGGTAATGAGATGTCTCTTGAATTTCTTTTCCATATCTTTTCTATTTGGCGAATTTTGCCTCGCGCAGCAGCCGGCTCTTAATCGTGGATAGCTGCTGGATCTGTCTTGTCAGCATTTTGCTTTCCTCTTCCTGGGAAGGATCAAGACCCAGAAGTTTGCTACGCAAGGTTGCAAGGCGCGAATTTATAACTTTTGATTTATATACGTAAACGGTTCTCGGTAAAACCGAAGACAAATTCTTTCCCAGACTCTCTACGGAGTTTTCTATTTTCTCGCTCCGGAAGCGGTAAGATGAAGACAGGATCTCTATGGCGGTATCTGAAATCTCCTGTTCCATACTGCTCATGAAAAACCTCTCGACTTCCGTTGTGCTGTCTCCGGCCTTTATGTTTTCAAAGTACAGGTCATAGATTTTCTTGAGGACGGGATCCGTAATCTGAAGACCGTCAACCTGAAGGGTCTGCTTTATGTATTCCGCCACAGACGGCTCGTAAACCTTTTCCACTCCCACCATGGCGTTGTTGAGATTATGAAGGGTTTGCCTTCCGAACTTGAGAAGAAGATAGAGCAGGTCCTGCTCGCTTTTGCGGAGTTCGTCTTCCGCCTTGTCTGCAGGAGTCTTCTGTCCTGTAGCTCTGCGGTAAGCGTTAGGATCTTGCCTGGAAACATATTGTCTCTGCCCGGATTGGTAGGAGGAAGCCTGGCTCATCCTTTCCTGACGAAGCGCGTTGACCTTTTCAGTGAAGTCTTCCCTTCCGATGCCCAACAGGTCGGACGCTCTGGTTATATAGGCGGAACGTATACCGGCATCGTCTATCATGGAGACGCTCAAGGCAATCTCATTGATCATTTTACCTTCCTCATAAGGATCGCCGTTAAGGTTTTTGGAAAGGTTCCGGAACTGATAGACAATGAAATCCTCCTCGCTTTTTTCCAGGAAGTCTTCAATCTCTTCCCGTTTATGGGTTCTGGCAAAGGAATCCGGATCCTCTCCGCCCGGAATCAGAACTACCTTGACGTTCATTCCTTTCTGAAGGAAGAGATTTATTCCCTTAAGCGCCGCATTGACTCCAGCCTGGTCTCCATCGTAGATGATGGTGATTTTTTGGGTGAACCTTTTCAGCAACAGAACCTGCTCATCCGTAAGGGCGGTTCCGCAGCTGGCAACCACATTCTGGATTCCGGCCTGGTGCATGGAGATAACATCAGTGTAGCCTTCCACCAGATAGCAATTCTTGCTCTGCGATATGGCGTTGCGGGCCTCATAAAGTCCGTAAAGAACTTTTTTCTTGTGATATATCTCGCTTTCCGGAGAGTTCATGTACTTGACCGGGCTCTTCTCGGAAGAAAGGATCCTTCCTCCGAAAGCCACGATCTTGCCATTGACGGAACGGATAGGGAACATCACCCTTTCGTGGAACTTGTCCGAAATTTCTCCGGCATAGGGGCCGTCTTGCTTTTCTACGGAAAGACCCAGTTCCAGAAGCAGGTTTTTCTTGTAACCCGCTGCAATTGCGTCTTTTGTGAAGGCGTCTTTCTCCTTTTTGGAATATCCGAGCTGGAACTCCTTGATCGTTTCGTCTGTAAAGCCCCTCTCCCTGAAATATGATAACCCCACACTACGTCCCTCTTCAGTGTTCAGAAGGGCGTTGGTGAAATACTTTCCGGCGTATTCGTTGATTATAAGCAGGGAGTCTCGATGATTCTTCTTCTGGATTTCCTCAAAGCTTTCCTGGATGTCGTTGACCTCGATCCCGTATTTATTACCCAGCCATTTCAGAGCCTCCACATAAGTCATCTGCTCATGCTTCATCAGGAAGCCTATGGCATTGCCTTTTTCGTGGCATCCGAAGCAGTTGAAATACTGCCTGGACGGCGAGACGTGGAAGCTAGGGGTCTTCTCCTGGTGGAAAGGACAACATGCGACATAATCGGAGCCTTGCCTTTTCAAAGGGACAAAGTCTCCGATTACCTGGACGATGTCTATAGCGTCCCGGATCCTTGCTATGGTCGCCTGGTCTATCATTCGGATTGTCAGTCGTTGACACCCTTGAGGGCTTCTCTAACCTTACCCTCTATTTCTTCGCAGAGTTCAGGATTGTCCTTAAGCAATTGCTTTACGGCATCTCTTCCCTGTGCCAGTTTGCTTTCTCCGTAGCTGAACCAGCTGCCGCTCTTCTTGATCACACCCAGTTCAACTCCAAGATCCACGATCTCTCCCAATTTGGAAATGCCTTCGCCGAAGACAATATCGAATTCGGCCTTGCGGAAAGGAGGGGCCATCTTGTTCTTTACGACCTTTACCCTGGCACGGTTGCCGGTAGCGTCGTCTCCATCCTTGAGCTGGGATAGTTTCCTGACATCCAAACGTACGGATGCGTAGAATTTAAGGGCGTTACCGCCGGTTGTGGTTTCTGGGTTTCCGAACATGATGCCGATCTTCTCCCTGAGCTGGTTGATGAAAATGCAGCAGGTATTGGTTTTTGAGATGTTGGCGGTAAGCTTTCTCAGAGCCTGGCTCATCAGCCTTGCCTGGAGACCCATCTTGCTGTCTCCCATATCTCCTTCGATTTCAGCCTTTGGAGTCAGGGCGGCCACGGAATCTATGACTACGATATCGATTGCTCCTGAACGGATCAGGCTGTCTGCGATTTCCAGGGCCTGCTCGCCGTTATCCGGCTGGGAGATTAGCAAAGTATCCACATTCACCCCCAGTTTCTTGGCGTAGGTGCGGTCGAATGCGTGCTCGGCATCAATCATGGCTGCGATTCCACCAGCCTTCTGGGCCTCAGCGATGGCATGGATGGCCAAAGTGGTCTTTCCGCTGCTCTCCGGTCCGTAAATCTCAATAACTCTTCCTCTAGGATATCCTCCGATTCCCAACGCGTGGTCCAATGCTATGGAACCTGTCGGGATAATTGAAACGTCGAATTTTGGCTGGTCTCCCAACTTCATGATCGTACCTTTGCCGAAATCCTTCTCAATCTTGTCCAGCGTGGCCTGCAAGGCCTTCAGCTTCTCGGCGTTTACGCCATCATTCTGCACGGTTGCGGCAGTTTTCTCTTTCTCTTTAGCCATAATGATAATTTTTAGTTGTGTTTAACCTTACAAATATACTGAATTCACGATGCAAAAAAAATATGTAACTTTGTCAATATCCGTCAAAGTGCGGAATTTTTTGGATTTTTTTTGAAAAATGAAGAAGAAGCTGCTGGGCTCGACTCTGGAAGAGCTCAAGGCGATTTGCCTTGAGGAAGGTTTTCCTGCCTTTACCGCAAAGCAGTTATGCCAGTGGCTTTATCAGAAAAGGGCGGTTTCATTCTCCGCGATGACAAATCTTTCCCTGAAGACTCGTCAGCTTCTGGAAGAGAAATATGAGATAGGGGCCGTTCCTTATTTCAAATATGCCCTGAGCAAAGACGGCACCCGCAAGTATCTGTTTGATTTCTCCGGCAATTTCGTGGAGGCCGTGATGATTCCCGACGGGGACCGCAAGACTCTGTGCGTGTCTTCCCAGGCGGGGTGCCGGATGGGCTGCCGTTTCTGCATGACTGGAAGGCAGGGTTTCCACGGCAATCTGGACGCTGCTCAGATCCTTTCCCAGTTTTTCCTCATCGATGAGGCGGAAGAACTTACCAATGCTGTCTTTATGGGTATGGGGGAGCCTTTCGACAATCTGGACAATGTGCTCAGGGCTGTAGAAGTGCTGACCTCTGACTGGGGATGTGCCTGGAGCCCGAAGAGGATAACCGTAAGTTCCATCGGTGTAAACAAAGCCGTTAAAGACCAGGAAAAGTCTCCTCTTGAAAGGTTCCTGGAAGAAAGCCGAGCTCATCTGGCCATAAGTCTCCACAATCCGTTCCACGCGGAGAGGCTTTCACTGATGCCATCCGAGGCTGCCTTCCCTCTTGAGAAAACCATCAAGATTATCCGCCGCTACGATTTTAGCGGGCAGAGAAGGGTGAGTTTCGAATACATTATGTTCAAGGGCCTTACTGATACCCCTCGGCATGCGGATGCCTTGGTGTCTCTGCTCAAGGGACTGGAATGCAGGGTAAACCTCATCAGGTTCCACGATATCGGTGACACGGAATACATACCTTCCGACATGAAGACTGTCCAGGTTTTCGAGGACAGGCTCAACAATGCCGGAATCACTGCAACCCTGCGGGCGTCAAGGGGGCAGGACATTGAAGCCGCATGCGGTATGCTGAGCGGAAAAGAAAAGAACAACCAGATAACCAAATAACAGATTCTGATATGGATAACCTGAAAAAGATTCTGCTGTCGCTTCTAGCCGTAATGATTATGGCTGGGGGTATTTCGGCCCAAAGAAAATCCAAGACCTCCAAACCGGAAAAGAAAATCAAAGTTGCTCTTGTGCTGTGCGGCGGCGGGGCAAAGGGCATGGCCCACATAGGCGTTATCAAGAAGCTTGAAGAAGTTGGCATTAAGCCGGACATGGTGCTTGGAACATCTATAGGAGCCCTTGTAGGCGGTTTGTATGCAATGGGTTACAACTCGGCCCAGATAGACTCTATCGTAAGCAGCGCAGACTGGGACTATCTGCTTTCAGACAACATCAAACGCGAAGACCTGAACTTCTCCAAGAAGATGGATGAGGAAAAATTCATCCTCAACATTCCGCTGGACGATTTCAGGGGAGATATCATAAGGACTGAACGCAAAGGAAAGGCACGTGAAGAGAATACTGACAGCCAGTCCAACGGCAAACCTGTGTGGAACAACTGGAAGTTCTGGAAAAAGGGCAAAGATTCGACGGTGGTAAACGAAGAGATAAAGGCAGACAGCAAGAGTTCGTTCTATCTTCCGGGCGGATTTGTTTCGGGCAACAATGTCCTCAATCTTCTGAACGGACTGGCCATAGGTTATCAGGATTCCATAGACTTCAACCGTCTGCCAATACCCTACGCCTGCATAGCAACCGATCTGGCAACCGGAGAGCAAGTGGTTCTGGACCACGGAGTTCTGCCTCTGGCTATGAGGGCCAGTATGGCTATTCCAGGATATTTCGCTCCTGTTACCATAGACGGAAAAGTTCTGGTGGACGGCGGGGTTGTCAACAACTTTCCGGTGGACGTGGCCAGGCAGAAAGGAGCCAATATAGTCATTGGCGTAGATGTGCAGACAGACCTTGCCAAAGCCGATGACCTGAAGGGAGTGGATGCAGTGCTAATGCAGCTGATAAGCCTGATGGGCAACGAAAAGTTTGAGGCCAACAAGCAAGATACAGACATATATCTCCATCCTGAGGTTCAGGAGTTCGGAGTTCTCAGCTTCAACCGCGCGGCAGTGGCCCAGCTTCTGGCCAACGGCTACAAGGCAGCCGATGAAAAAGATGCCGAACTGAGGGCTCTGGCCAAGCTGATTGGCGAAAATAACGGCACTTCCGGGGCAGACAGGGCGGTTGAGGTTTACAAGACAAGGTTTATGTTAGGCCGCATCATTCTCGACGGGGCCGATGACGCCGATCGTAACTGGCTGATGAAACTGGCCGGCCTTCACGAACATCAGGTAATCAACGGCTCGCAGATCAACAATGCAATATCTGTTTTCAACGGAACCCAGGCCTTCTCACAGGTTACATATCAGCTCAGGAAATCAGGCAAAACCAATGGAATCCAGGAATATGACCTGATTTTCAAATTCGTGAAGGGAAAGCCAAATGTTGTCAGCCTGGGTGCCCGTTACGACACGGAAGAGGCTGCGGCCCTGCTGCTCAGGCTGGGAATACGCCAGTATGCCATGCACGGCCCTAAGGCGAGCATTACAGGAAGGCTCAGCTATAATCCTTACTTAAAGCTTGAGTACGACCACATGTTCCGCAAGTTCCCGCGCCTTGAACTGAGCTATATGTTCTCCAAGAAAGATGTCAACATATACTCGGACAAATCAGCTCACAACAACATAAAGTTTGTCTACAACGGGTTTGAAGCGGCTTTGGCAAACATCAAGTATTTCAGGGACATTGACTTGAAGCTTGGAGCAAAGCTCGAAAACTACAATTTCTCCAGATTCCTCACCGATGTCGAAGATTTGAGCGGCGAGGTCCTCAAGGCCAAGAGCTATGTTTCTGTATTCGCCCGCGGAATCCTGGATTCCAGAGATAGCAAATACTTTACGAACAGCGGATTGTTCATCCAGTTTGACGCCGCGTATTATCTGCTCGGTTTCCATTCCAAATTCAAGAGTTTTGCTTCCTTTATGCTCAGCAGCCACATGGCGTTCGACCTGGGAAGAGATTTTGTGCTTGAACCACAGATTTACGGCAGGATCAATATCCGCAACCGTCACGAGGTGCCGTTCTACAACTTTGTGGGAGGCCAGGAGGGGGGCCGTTACATAGACCATCAGATTCCTTTCATAGGAGTCAATTACATAAACGCTTTTGACAATTCTGTAAGCGTTTTCCGCACAGACCTCAGAAAGAGGGTCGGAAAGAGCCACTATGTTTATCTGATAGGCAATTACCTCCGCACGGGAAAAAGCGTCGACAAAATGTTAAGCTTCGACCGCAAGGGCTATTGGGGATTCGGAGCACAGTATTCTTACCAGACCAAGGTGGGGCCACTTACCTTTAACCTCCATTGGAGCGATTACAAGAAGAAAGTCAGCGCCTACCTGTCATTTGGCTATTACTTCTAGCAGACTGTCTGATGGGAGGCAAACCGGCAAAGCAGAACACGGCTCTGCAGAGAGCAAAAGCCCGTCTGACGGCTGAGTGTTCCAGAAGGGAAATCTCTTCCGGACAGGCCCGCCAGATGCTCATCCGGTGGCTTTCCAAAGATTCTCCCCCGACTGAAAAGCAGGAAAAGGAAATCGAAGAAATCATTTCGTCTTTAAAGAAAGACAAATACATGGACGACTCCCGCTTTGCAAGAGCCTTCACCCGTGACAAACTCCGCTTTTCCAAGTGGGGTCCTGAAAAAATCCTAAGGGGCCTCAGCGATGCGGGAGTAGATCAATCCATCGCAGAGGAAGCTGTAAACCAGCAGGAGGACCTTGCCATCCAGATCCTCACAGATCTTCTTTCCAAAAAGCGTAAAGATTTAGGAAAGAGGGCAGAAAGGAAAGCCGCCGAAGACCATCGAAAGCTGAAAGTTCTGGAGCGGCAGCTGAAAGATTCTAAAGAGTGCTACAAACAAAGGGCTTCTGTTCAGAGAAAAATCTACTCCCTTCAGACGAAACTCCGGAACTCATCTCTCCAGAGCAAAGCGGCCCTTGTTGCATTTGCCCGCACGAAAGGCTTTCCATCCAAACTGATAGAGAAGGCAATAAAAGACATATGATATTTGCTTTTTCTCATTCTATTGAGTAAATTTGCTCAGTGTATTGAGTAAAATCTGTAATTATTGAAATAAGTATCTATGTATAAGAGGTTTCAGTATAATATACTTTCTCAAAGAATGTCTGAACAACGCAGGTTTATTCAGGTGATAATGGGGCCTCGTCAGGTTGGCAAGTCCACTTTGATGAAGCAGGTTGTGTCCTCTCAGGATATACCGTACCTGTTTTATACGGCTGATGCCATTCCTGCTTCCGGATTTGCCTGGATCAGCAACTGCTGGGATGCGGCGCGAGTAAAGATAAAGGTTGAGAAGTTGCAGCAACTGATATTGATAATAGATGAAATCCAGAAAATATCCGGATGGAGCGAAATAGTCAAGAAAGAGTGGGACAGTGATACGTTTAACGATATACCTCTCAAGGTATTCCTACTTGGATCTTCCAGAGTGATGCTGGATAAAGGATTGGCAGACAGCCTGCAAGGAAGGTATGAACGTATAGTCCTTTCTCATTGGTCTTTTGCGGAGATGCGCGATGCATTCGGCTTTTCTTTGGAAGAGTTTGTCTATTTTGGAGCTTATCCAGGAGCTGCTGCTCTGGTGCAAGACAGGGACCGCTGGCAGAATTATATCAGCGGTTCTATTGTTGACGCCACCATTAACAAAGATATTCTAGTGAATGAGAACATAGGAAAGCCTGCTTTACTGAGGCAGACCTTTGAGCTGTCAAGTGCATATTCCGGACAGGAACTAGCTCTTAACAAAATGATGGGGCAGATGAATGATGCCGGCAATACGACTACCATAGCCGGCTACCTTAACCTTTTGTCTCAGGCCGGGTTGGTTGCAGGGCTTAACAAATATGCCAAAGATTTGGCCCGAAGGAAGAACTCTGTTCCAAAGCATCAGGTTTTCAACAATGCTCTCATGACTCTTTATTTAGACAAGAGTCTGGAAGAGTGTCTGTCTGACAGAAAATTGTGGGGCCGGTTATACGAATCGGCCGTAGGCGCTCATATTATGAGTTATGCATACGCCGGAGATTATAAAGTGTATTATTGGCGTGTTGGCACTGGCTGTGAGGTTGATTATGTTTTGGAAAAGAAAGGAAAACTTGTTGCAGTTGAAGTCAAGAGCAATGAAGACAAATGGAACAAAGGCTTGAGTGAGTTCAAGAATCTTTTCCATCCAAAGCTTTGTCTGGTAGTAGGTGACGGAGGTATGAGGGCTGAAGAGTTCCTCAGCATCAATCCATCCGAATTGTTTTGAAAAGAGTTATACAAGTAAATATGAAATAATTATCGCGATGAAAAAGAATATTTGTGCAATTGGATTAACTGTTTTTTTGATGTGCTTTTGCAGTTTTGTTTATAGCCAAAATACATCAGATATTGTTTATAATCCATCTCTTCAGAAGCCCCAGCGGCCAGCAGAGGTTATGAAAGGATTTTGGAACGGTGCCTTGTACTACAAAATATATCCAGCTCCCCAAAAGATGGTTAACCCAGAATCAATAATTGAATCGAATAAATGGAATGGCGATTTTGCTAGGAATCCAAAAAGAAAGGTGAATATTGTTGCGGAACAGGGAATTGATGAAGTTACAATAGCCAGGGCTGAGCAGGTTCTTTCTGAAAGAGGATTTGAATATGAGTTCTCAGACACTTACAAAAAGAAGCACATCAACATTCTTCTTGGCATTTGTGGTTCAGGGGGCATTGTGGATAAGATGGCTGATGCCTTGAAACTGGACAAGTTTTACATTGAAATGGGGAAACAAGAAAAGACGGGAACTTACGACAATCACGTTGTTTGTCTTACAAGCGATCATGTAGTGGAGGAAAAGGTTTCCGGAGTTGAATCTACCAAGCCAGCTTTTAGTTCGGCACAAGTTCTCATATTGGGAATCAATACAGACGCCGTATTCTATGGCCTGGCAACGCTGGAGCAGATTATGGATCACTATTTCCATCCTGGTGGCATAATCTACGCCTAG
>JAEEGJ010009750.1_pt1 | contig 25434 bp, 21 predicted proteins | sample 8958761 | NCBI WGS metagenome assembly JAEEGJ01 (sample SAMN16246546, study PRJNA631951) | gut metagenome | biome: gut microbiome; feature: rumen; material: RS-attached | host: Bos | place: Iran: Karaj | collected 2018-10 | reverse complement strand
GTTTCATAGTCGGTGTTTATGGCGCAGAGGTCACACCCGTTCCCATTCCGAACACGGAAGTTAAGCTCTGCCGCGAAGACGATACTTGGCTGGCGACGGCCCGGGAAACTATTTCAATGCCGGCACTTTTTTAGTCTATCCATTTGGATAGACTTTTTTATTTCTTAACTTTTTAGAAATAATATTAAGCCTCCTGATAGATGGGGGCTCTTTTTTATTAAAAAAGCTGTATTTTGCGCAAAAAGGTTGAATTCCTGAGGGCTTTGTGCTATACTGTAAATAGCGTATTTTTGCCTGTTCGCAGGCGATGGTATATAAAATCGGCTTTGACTGGCAGCCGTAATGTTACCAGTCACCGCTAAGGCGGTTTGGAGTTTCTATGAATTTTACTAATGCTTTTATCACACTCACAGAACAGGCAGATGCCGAGAAACCTTCACTTTTCCCGTTTCCCTATTCGATGCACCTTATCTTTGTACTTATTAGCGTCGCATTCTTCTCATACAGATTTATTGTTCAGAAGCGACCTTATCAGATGATAATGGCTGCTGCTATCCTCGCTTCTATGGGCGTATGGCTCTCTGATAACAGAAAGGTGTACTATGGAGTCGGCCTTGTTGACGTTATCCTTATACTCGCTGCACTCGTAACTGCTATCATTTTCAAGAATCCCGAAGATAGCGACAAGAAAGATGACGACGTAAAGCCGCAGCCTAAGAAGGTTGTTGAGGCTGTTAAGGAAGAAGCTGAAGAGGTCAAAGAAGAGGTTACAGAAGCTGTTAAGGATACTGCTGAAAATGTTATTGCTGAAACTGAAGAAACAGTTGCAGCGCAGACAGATTCACTTACAGTAGATCAGATCCTTGATAGCATCCCTCAGGAGGACTGAGCTATGAAAATAGCTGTTCTTGACTGGGATACTGTAAGTAACTGCGGCGATATACCAACTGCCCAGCTCGAAGAGCTGGGCGAGATAAAGGTCTGCCGCCTGACAACACCTGAGGAAACTGTTGACAGCATCGGTGACGCTGATGTCGTCCTCTGTAATAAAGTTCTTATTACTCGCGAAGTTATGGATAAGTGTCCGTCTATTCGCTGTATCGGACTCTTTGCAACAGGCTATAATAATGTTGATATTGCCTGTGCTGCTGAGAAAGGCATTGTTGTCTGCAATGCCGGTTCATATTCGACAAACTCTGTCGCACAGCAGACTTTTGCTTATATACTCGATCATTTCAGCCGTATCCGTGACTATGATAACGCTGTCAAGGAAGGTATGTGGGAGCGTTCACCTATATTCTCATGTTTCCCGATACCAACTGCCGAGCTTGCCGGAAAAACGCTTTCTATCGTTGGTTTCGGTTCTATCGGCAGAGCAGTAGCTCGTATAGGTGAAGCCTTTGGAATGAATATCGTTGTCAGCACAAGAACTAAGCCGGAGAATTGTCCGTATGAAGTTGCTGACAGGCTCACAGCTGCTGAAAAGGCTGACGTTATTACTTTCCACTGTCCTCTTACTGAGCAGACAGCTGGTATCGTAAACGCTGAGCTTCTTAACAGGATGAAGAGCAGCGCGATACTTGTAAATACTTCCCGCGGCGGAGTTGTCAATGAGAATGACCTTGCTGACGCACTCAACAGCGGAAAGATCGCAGGAGCTTATCTCGACGTCCTTGTAAAAGAGCCTATGTCGCCGGATACTCCACTTAAAAATGCTAAGAATTGTACTATTACGCCGCATACAGCCTGGGCTCCTAAGGAGACAAGAGAACGCCTTGTTAATATTGTCTGTGATAATATCAGAGCGTGGCTGAAAGGCACTCCTACCAATAAAGTTAACTGAAAGAAGTTTTAAAATGAGAAATATTTCCGAAAAGAAAAGAATTGTTATAAAGCTGGGAACCTCAACTCTCGCACACAAGACCGGTAAACTCAACATCAGGAGAATGACCAATCTTGTCAGAGTTATCTCAGACCTGCATAATTCCGGCAGGGAGATAATCATGGTATCATCCGGTGCAGTAGGTCTCGGCGCAGGTAAGCTCGGTCTTCCCGAGAAGCCTAAGGATACAAAAATGAAACAGGCTGTTGCAGCTATCGGACAGTGCGAGCTCATGCACGTTTATGACGATATGTTTGCTAAGTACAGTGTAACTGTCGGACAGATACTGCTTACAAAGACTATCATTAACAATGAGAATCACTGTGAGAACTTCAAGAACACAGTTGAGTCACTCGTTCAGATGGGCGTTATCCCTATCGTAAACGAGAATGATACAATTGCTATCGACGAGCTGGAACTCGAGATAGGTGAGAATGACTCTCTCTCAGCTCTCGTTGCAGAGCTTTCCGGAGCTGATCTTCTCCTTATCCTTTCCGACATCGACGGTCTCTATGATGATGATCCGCGTACAAATCCGGATGCAAAGCCGATACACGTTGTTGAGAAGGTAACTCCTGACATAGAGAAGGTTGCCGGCGGCGCCGGAACAAGTCTCGGTACAGGCGGTATGTCAACTAAGATTAATGCGGCTAAAATTGCAACAGAAGCCGGTATAGATATGGTTATCATGAACGGTAAGGATCCCGAACTGCTCTATGATCTGTTCGAGGATAAGGAAATCGGTACGATATTCCTTGGTAAAAATTGATCTGAGGTGAAATATATGAGCTATACATTAGAACTTGGTAAAAACGCAAAGGCTGCCGAAGCTCTCATCGCTTCCGCTGGCACACGCGAAAAGAATAACGCACTCGCTGCTATATCAAAGGCGCTCCTCGCTAATCAGGACAGAATAATAGCTGAGAACGCTAAGGATCTCGAAGCTGCAAAGGCTAACGGTATGTCCGAAGCCAAGCAGGACAGACTCCGTCTTGACGCTGACCGTATAGCTGGTATGGCTAAGGGCGTTGATGAGATAATCATGCTCGGCGATCCTATCGGCGAGGTAATCGAAGGTTTCACACGTCCCAACGGACTCAGAATAGTAAAGACAAGAACATCACTCGGCGTTATCGGCATCATCTATGAGTCACGCCCCAACGTAACTGTTGACGCAGCTGCACTCTGTCTCAAAGCCGGAAACGTTGTTATCCTCAAGGGCGGCAAGGAGGCTATACATTCAAATGTATGTCTCGGCGCTATTATGAGAGAAGCTGTTGCTTCTGCCGGATTCCCTGCTGATGTTATCCAGGTGGTAGAGGATACTTCCCGTGAGACTACAAACGAGCTCATGCGTCTTAACGGCTATGTTGATGTTATAATCCCCCGCGGAAGTGCAGGACTCATCCAGGCTGTAGTTCAGAATGCTACTGTACCTGTTATCGAGACCGGCGCAGGAAACTGTCATGTATACGTTGATGCTTCTGCTGACCTTGATATGGCTGTTGAGATAACAGACAACGCAAAGACACAGCGTCCTTCTGTCTGCAACGCCATAGAGAGCCTTCTTGTTCACAAGGACTGTGCTGAAAAGTTCCTGCCCATGATAGCTGAGCGCTTCAAGAAGCACGATGTGAAGATCTACGGCTGCGACAAGACTATCGCTATTCTTGGCAGCGGCATTGAAAAGGCAAGCGAGACTGAGTACGCAACAGAATTCAATGATTATGTTATAGCTATTAAGGTCGTTGACACGCTCGACGAGGCTATTGCACATATAAGAAAGTACAGCACAAGACACTCCGAGTGTATAGTTACAAGCTCACTGGAGAGTGCTGAGAGATTCCAGAAGGAAGTTGACGCAGCTGCTGTTTACGTCAACGCTTCCACAAGGTTCACAGACGGCGGAGAATTCGGCTTCGGTGCTGAGATAGGCATTTCGACTCAGAAGCTCCACGCAAGAGGACCTATGGGACTCAGAGAGCTTACTACCGTTAAGTACCTGATAAACGGCAACGGTCAGATAAGATAAATTTTGGAGGACTGAATGGCTATTAGAAAAGATCTGGACGATATGCTCAACAGCCTTAAAGGCGGAAACAGCACATCGGATACCGGAAAATCTAAGGAAAGCGCAGAGAGCGTTCACCCGAGAAAAAGCATATACGACGATATGTCGATAGATGACCTTCTCAGCGCACTTGCCGATGATAAGAACGATACTCACACTGAAGAGATCGCGGAAGAACTTACAGAGGAATTCACAGCGCCGCAGCCTGTAAAAGTACCGGAGCCTGTGAAGATACCTGAACCGGTAGAAGTACCGGAACCTGTTAAGTTCCCTGAACCAGTAAAGATACCGGAACCGGTCAAAGTGCCTGAGTCGGTAAAAATTCCCGAACCTGTGAAAGTTTCTGAGCCTGTAAAGGAAGAGGAGCCGGTGAAAGTTCCCCAGCGCAAGCACAAAAAAATCGTTATCACAGGTGAGCTTCCGGATTATGAAGCTATCCGTCAGCGTGAACTCGAGAAAGATCGTATAGCACGCGAAAGAGAAGAAGCTAAAAAGAATTCCGGACCTATCGTCATTGAAGAGGTATTTGTATCTTCCGTAGACGAAAAGGCAGAAGCTGAACGCAAGGCGCGTGAAGTTGCTGAAAAGGAAAAAGCAGAACGTGAAGCACGCGAGGCTGCTGAAAAGGAAAAAGCAGAACGCGAAGCACGCGAGGCTGCCGAAAGAGAAAAAGCAGAGCGTGAAGCTCGTGAAACTGCTGAAAGAGAAAAGGCAGAACGTGAAGCCCGCGAGGCTGCTGAAAGAGAAAAGGCAGAACGCAAAGCCCGTGAAGCTGCTGAAAGAAAAGAAGCAGAGCGTGAGGCACGTATTGCTGCCGAAAAGGAAAGAGCAGAGGAAGACGCCCGCGCAGCAGGTGTCAAGAGACCTAAGTTCAAGCCTATTGATCTTAGTCCGCAGGCGCCGAAGAAAGGCTTCTTTGCAAAGCTGAAGGACAAGATACTTGCTAATGATATATACGAAGACGATGACGACTTCATGGGCGGAATGCCTGTGCCGCCGCCGTCTGCAAGGAAAGCTCCCGAGCCTGAGAAAAAGGACGAGTTAGACGAGCTTATCGAGAACGTCGAAAAGGAATCCGAAGAGAACGTTTATGTTCCTATGGAGAGCGAAGCTCCCGAAGAGATAGTCGAGGAGACACCAGAGGAAATTACAGAGGAGACTACAGAGGAAGCAGAGCCTTCCGCAGAAGAACTCCTTGATGCTGCACTTGCAGCTATCCACAACTCTGAGACAGCAGAGGAAACTGCTCCGGAAGAAGAAGTTCAGTCAGAAGAAACTCCGGCAGAACCTGAGCCGGAAGAATCTCCCGAGGAAGACGATACCGGCGAAGACCGCGTGAACAGCATGATCGAGGAAATGCGTGAAGATGCCGCAAGCACTATCGCTGACCTTGAAAAGCCGAAAGAGGAAAAGACTGAGGAACCCGAAGAAGTTTCGGCAGAGGATAAAGCCGAAGAGAAGGCTGAAACTGAGCAGGAACCCAAAAAGAAGAACGTTCTTGAGCGTATTCTTGATGAAGATCCTGACGAGCTCCTCAATGAGAGCAAGGAAAAGCCAGAAGCTGACGATACAGCTGTTTCCGCAGACAAGAAGAATTTCAAGAAGAAGCTTTACACCGCTCTTGGAGCAGTATTTGCAGTATTTGCAGTTATCGGTGTTATTGTCGTAGCCGGCAAGGGCATCAGTGCTGTAAAGCGTTTTGCGACCGGCGAAGTCAAGAAAGACGGCTTTGCAGAAGTTATATATCCTGCTGTAATTATGGACATAGAGTCATTCAACTCACCGTCTGAGCTCAGCTCTGAGCAGATAATCACAGCTTCTATATGGTCTATTATTATGGATGAGGACAGAGTATCCAAGTACGATGTAAACCCCGGAACAGATACTATCTCCATTCCTTATATGGACGTTGAAGCAAGAGCTGTTGAGATGTTCGGCAAGGATCACCCCGAGTTTGAGCATTGTACAGTTGGTCCTGTTGACTCAAGATTCTTCTATTCAGAGGGAGCTTACAACGTAAAGCTCAAGCCTGTTACCTTTACTTATTCACCTGATATCAAGTCGGTTGTAAAGAGCGGCAGCGAGTACACAGTTAGCGTTGATTATATCGACGAACTTCCTGCATGGATGGAAAAGAGTGTGTCTAAGTCTGTTGAGTTCAAGCTCACAGGCCACGACGACGGTACATATACAATCAACTCGATGAAGATAAACTTTGTCAAGAGCGGTAATATATAAAAATTAAGGGACGCACCGTGCGTCCCTTTTTGTTATTCTTTACTTGTAGTGGTTGTTGCAGTTGTTGTATCAGTTTGTGAAGCCGTTACAGTCGCAGTTGAAGTTTCAGTCACAGATGAGACTGCCGTTGATGTTGAAGCTATTGTCTCTGTTGCTGCTTCTGAAGAAGGTGCTGTAGAAGTCTCAGCTGGTTGTTCCGGAGCAGGATTACTGTAATCCTTGAAGCAGATGTTCATATCAACACTGCCATCTATGCCGGGGATATAGCCTGTACTGCTGTACTGCCACATCTGGAAGTCGTAGTAATATGTAGGCGCTGTATTGTACTCAGCGAGCCAGAAGTCATAGCCTGTGAGTCTCGGAAGGTCGAGCTTCATCAGAGAAGTGTTCTTGTTCTGATAAATCATTGGGGTGTAGCCGGCAGACTTTATCCTTTCGCAGAAAGCAACGCAGCAGTCCGCGAGCATATCTACTCCGACAGAATCAGTTCGTGCAGTCTCACCGTATATGAGCTCCCAGTCGAATACAACGGGGTAGGTGATGTTGTAAGGCTTTATTGCGTCGAGAACGAAGTCAGCTTCCTCGATAGCTTCCTCGGTGCTGACAGCCTGTGAGAAGAAGTAAACTCCCACTTTAACACCTGCAGCGTCAGCCTTTTCGAGATTTTCCTTGAACTTTGTGTCGTATGTCATTTCGCCGCCGCCGTATGTACGGTAACCTACACGGATGATAGCAAAATCAACACCGGCAGCTTTTACCTGTTCCCAGTTTATGTCGTGCTGATACTCGGAAACGTCAATTCCAGCGATAGAAGTTATATTGCTGCCCTCACGGTAGAAGGAGTAGCCGTTTCGTGTGACGAGGTCGTTCATATTTAGACTGCACGCCGGAACATTCTCAAACACCGGTAGATAGACCTGTCCAAGAGCACCGTCATTGTAGAGTATCTTTTTGCCGTTCAGCTGATAGAATGTCTCTTCCTTTTCGATAACGGCTTTTGTGCGTGCTTCCGGATCTTCCGAAGAAGCAGACGAGACTTGTTTGCTTGCCGGTACAGCTGCTTCTTTATTGCTGCCGCGGTCGCGTATAAAGAGGTCCCATGAGAGTCCGCAGACGAGACCTAATATGATAATGAGTTCTGTTATTGCGAGCCCTTTGTAGCTTTTGCGTTTGTTCTTTCTTTCAGTTCTATCAGACATTTTTTCCTCCGTGAAGTGCTGTGCTGTTAATTGATAAATATCTATATAGATATGATAACACATTTTTCGAGCTTTGTAAACAGCCATTACGATATTTTGCAGTATATTCACATAGAAATATCTGTATGCCATTACTATTGACAATGCTCTCACGGACTGATATAATTAAAGTCAGCGGAGAGAACTCCGCACAGACGCCGGAGCGATACCGGCATAAACAAAGGAGATAACTATGGCTTTCAAGACTGAAAACAGGCAGTTTGTATGCAGTGTCTGCAAAACTGCTTCTGAACATACGCTAATAACAGAAACTGATCCTCCGCAGGGAGTTCCGGACATTGACCTTCGTCCCGATGAACCTCACCGCGGCTACATAAACTACTGGGTGATGAAGTGCCCCGAGTGCGGCTACTGTAACGCAACACTCGATATGCCTGCTGATATTGAGCGCGAATACCTCAGCTCTGAGGAATATACCGGACTTGGCGGTATCACCGGTGTTGGCGAAAAGACTTCCGAAATGATAAGGAAGGCTCTTATTTGCGTAAAGAACCACAACTACAAAGAAGCTGTACAGTCCTATCTGTATGCAGCGTGGATGCTCGACGATGAAAAGCTCGACGAGCAGGCTAAAGCTTGCCGCAAAGCAGCTGTTGCAGTAATGGACGGACATCCGGCAGCATTCAAGAATGATGCGAATTTCAAGCTCCTCATGGCTGATCTGCTGAGACGTTCCGGCGATTTTGACAGAGTAGTACGTGAGTTTGAGGGAATGGCTTTCACATCTCAGCTTATGACAGCTATCGCATTTTTCGAGGTGAACCTTGCTTCAAAGGGAGATGCAGCTGCTCACCGTGCTGATGAAGTACCGGGAGTTTCCGCTAAGTAATGTACTATGTGTATATCCTGAGGTGTGCCGGAGGGACGCTGTATACCGGTATAGCTGCGGATATTGAGAGACGTATGAAGGAACACTTCGGGCAGACGGAAAAGTGTGCGAAGTATACGCGTTCACACAGAGCCGAGTCGCTTGAAGCTTTGTGGACTGCGCCTGACCGCAGTTTTGCTTCAAAGCTCGAATACCGTATAAAACAGCTTACAAAGGCGCAAAAGCTGCGGCTTATCGCAGATGAAGCGGTATTTGAGGAGATAACCGGCGGCTTTTCTGCCGAGGACTATCACCGCGAGGATATTGCTTCAATTGATAAATAAAGAGGACTCATACGAGTCCTCTTTTTGTGTTTATTTCTGCTTTATGCGGAAGCTGCTGTTGCGGAGCTGACTTGCGTCAAAGCCCTTGGGCTTGCGGTTTTCACGCTTTTTCTGCGGTCTCGGACGGGACTGCTTCTTCTCCTCCTCGTCATTGAGACGCATAGTGAGGGAGATACGGTTGCGCTTGAGGTCAACGTCGAGAACGCGCACCTTTACGACTTCGTTTACCTTAACTGCTTCGAGGGGGTGCTTGATGTAGCGGTTGCATATCTGTGAGATATGAACGAGACCGTCCTCGTGAACACCGATATCTACGAATACACCGAAGTCGATGATATTGCGGACTGTTCCTACAAGCTCCATACCGGGCTTGAGGTCCTTGATATCCATAACGTCGCCGCTTCTGAGGAGCGGAGGCGGAAGCTCGTCACGGAGGTCACGGCCTGGTTTCTTGAGCTCGCCGATGATGTCTGTGAGTGTGGGAACGCCTATATCGAGAGTTTTGCTGATATTATCTATGCCAAGGCTTTCTGCCTTTTCTGAGATGCCCTCAGCACCGCCGTTGGAAATGTCGGCAAGTGAGAAGCCGCACTCGCTGAGCAGTGAAGTTGCAGCAGCGTAGCTCTCAGGGTGAACAGCTGTGTTGTCGAGGGGATTCTTACCGTCGCGTACTCTCAGGAAGCCTGCACACTGCTCGAAAGCCTTCTTGCCGAGCTTAGCAACCTTCATAAGCTCCTTACGGTCTGTAAATCTGCCGTTTTCTTCGCGGTAAGCAACGATGTTCTTTGCAACAGTTGCGTTGATACCGGATATATAGGAGAGGAGCGAATGTGAAGCTGTATTCAGGTCAACACCAACGGAGTTAACGCAGTCTTCAACAACGCCGGAGAGAGCTTCGCTCATACGTGCCTGCGGCATATCGTGCTGGTACTGACCAACGCCGATAGCTTTCGGCTCGATCTTAACGAGCTCTGCGAGGGGATCCTGGAGACGGCGTGCTATTGAGATAGCACCTCTTATGGAAACGTCGTACTCAGGGAATTCTTCTGCTGCTACCTTTGAAGCTGAGTAGACTGAAGCGCCTGCCTCGCTTACCACCATGTAGCTTACATTCTCGGGGATCTCTTTGAGTATCTCAGCAACGAAACTCTCTGTCTCGCGTGAAGCTGTACCGTTGCCGATAGAAATTGTATTTACGTTATACTTTGTGATGAACTGCTTTACCTTCTTCTTAGCCTCTTCAACTCTTGCAGCAGAAGCTGTTTCCCTTACGGGATAGATGATAGCGTGATCGAGTACCTTGCCTGTACCGTCGATGACAGCGGTCTTGCAGCCGTGGGCGTAGCCAGGATCGAGTCCGAGGATAACGCTGTTCTTGAGCGGCGGCTGGAGAAGGAGCTGACGGAGATTGGAAGCGAATACCTTGATAGCTTCCTCAGCAGCATTAGCGGACATTTCAGAACGTATTTCTCTTTCGATAGAGGGGAAGATAAGTCTCTTGTAGCTGTCAGCAGCGGCAGCGCGTACAAGCTCTCCGCAGGCGTTGTTGCTCTTTATGTACTTGCCGAAGATTATATCAGTAGCGGCAGTCTCATCAAGTGTTACTGCGACTTTGAGGAAGCCTTCTTTCTCACCTCTGTCAAGAGCGAGGACACGGTGGTTAGCCACCTTCGGGATAGGCTCAGAGTATTCGTAGTAGTTCATATAAACGCTCTCTGCTTCGGGATCAGAAGCCTTTGAAACGAGCTCGCCCTTTGTACCGGCGAGAGCACGGAGCTTCTTTCTTATGTCAGCATCATCGGAGATATCCTCGGCGATGATGTCCATAGCTCCCTGTACAGCAGTCTGAACGTCGGAAACGTTCTTCTCCTCGTTGATGAAGGCTTCGGCTTCCTTTTCGGGCTCTGTACCGTCAGCCTGTTCCATGATGAGAACTGCGAGCGGCTCAAGACCGTTCTCACGCGCAATGCTTGCACGGGTACGGCGCTTTGGCTTGAACGGACGGTAGATATCCTCAACTTCAACGAGAGTCATAGCTGCGCTGATAGCAGCTTCTATCTCGGGAGTCATCTTTTCCTGTTCTGTGATAGAGTTTGTTATCTCTGTCTTGCGCTTTTCAAGGTTGCGCAGGTACATCAGTCTGTCGTAGAGGTCACGGAGTATCTGATCGTCGAGAGAGCCTGTGAGTTCCTTACGGTAACGGGCGATAAAAGGGATAGTTTTGTCGTCGTCTATGAGAGCGACTGTGTTATCGACCTGTTCCTGCTTGAGACCGAATTCTTTTGCGAGTATCTTATTGATTTCCATATTTTATCCTTTCTGAGAGCGGAAGCTCATTCCTCCGCCGGTATCTGTTCTGCTATGCTGTCGTTGAATCTGTCGATCCATGAGAACAGTGTTTTTGCTATGTCCTTCCAGACGTTGATATTGTTCTTCTCGTTGAGAACTTCGTGGCGCATACCGTCAAACAGTCTGTGCGAAGTGCTTTCGTAGCCGATCTTTTCGAGCATTGCAACAGCCTTGAAGAATTTCTTCTCTGAGAGCATACACGGATCGTCCTTGCCTGAGATGAAGCGTATCGGGAGATGGGGGTTATTCACCTGCCATCCGCGCTTGGAGTATGTCGAGCGCATAAGGTAGAGCAGTCCCTCATAACCGTTGAGCGTGTATTTGAAATTGCACAGCGGATCTTCATTGAATTCCTCTACTACTTTTGTATCGCTGCATATCCACGAATGCGGCAGCCCGGTATCAAAATGTCTGTTGAGGAAAGCCTCAGAGATGTCATAGATCTTTTCACTTCTGAAACGGCTTCCGAGCTTCTTTGAAACAGCGCTGTCAACGGCACGTACAAAACCGGAGAATCTGCTGTAACACGGACAGCCGAGAACAACAGCTCCGTCGATCATGTCATCGTGCTCTTTGAGGAAGCAGCGGAGTCCGAGAGAACCCATACTGTGACCGATCATGAATAACGGCAACTGAGGATAGGTCTCCTTGACTATCCTGGTGAGCTGGAATATATCGCTCACGAAGCCTTCACCGCCGTTTCTGAACATAAAACCGAGGTCATCAGCGGAGCAAACGCTCTTTCCGTGACCGCGGTTGTCGTGGATAACGGTGATAAAGCCTTGTTCAGCGAGATAATCCATAAACTGATAATAGCGTTCTTTGTGTTCGTTCATGCCGTGAATGAGCTGAACGACGCCGCAGGGCTGTTCGGAAGGGACAGCTATGACTGCGGATATAAGAAGTCCGTCAAAGGCGGAAGTGAATTCAAATTCTTTCAGATCTGCATTTAGCATAAAAGCCTCCTGTGTTAATAAATCTGGACAAATTCGTTTTTATTATACCACAGACTGAGAAATAAATCAAGTCCTGTATGCGTTTCTGCGCATATTCCGGCGGAAAAAGAGGTATATCATATTGTTATACTCTTGTGATACTGAGAGAGCCGGATATAACAGTTAAGGAGTCTATATGAAATTTAATAAATTCTTGATAGATTAGGGGATTTACATTGACTTTTTTGGTAAAAAGGTGTATAATTTATACATAAGGAGGCGGTGCTATGACAGAATATCTTACTAACTATATGAAATATGTTCAGCAGAGACTGGACAGCTGTACGGACAGCGAACTCCTTGAAGAGATACTTGCAGAGCATAAGGACAAGATAGCATTTATGCAGCACGAACGCATAGTGCATTTTCTGGTGACTATGCTGTTCGGACTGGTACTGACGATATTTATGTCAGTGCTGATGTTTACTGTTAATCTTCCTGTTCTTCTGCTTGTAACAATAATACTTGTGCTGCTTGCTTTCTACATAAAGCACTATTACTTCCTTGAGAATACGGTGCAGAAGATGTACAGGGTTTATGATGACATATTGAAAAAACGCAGGGAATTTGCTGTGAAGGGGGCTGATAAGGTTGACTCGTAAGGAACGTGCGGCGCTCGCCTGCGAGGAGCTCGAGAAGCTCTACCCTGATGTTGAATGTTCGCTTGTGTACGACAAGCCGTATGAGCTGATGTTTGCGACAAGGCTTGCGGCACAGTGTACCGATGCAAGAGTGAATATCGTTACGGAAACGCTGTTCAAAAAGTATCCGACGCTCGAAGCCTTTGCCGGAGCAGACCTTGCTGAACTTGAGCAGGAGGTAAAGCCCTGCGGATTCTACCACACCAAGGCAAAGAGTCTTAAAGAAATGGCTGCTCAGCTTATTGAGCGCTTCGGCGGCGAAGTTCCGCAGACTATGGAAGAACTGCTGAGTCTTCCTGGAGTCGGCAGAAAGACTGCTAACCTGATACTCGGTGATGTTTACGGAAAGCCTGCGGTGGTAACGGATACGCATTGTATAAGAATAACCGGGAGGATAGGTCTTACCGACAATAAAGAGCCTGCAAAGGTAGAAAAAGACCTTGTGAAGCTTCTTCCGCCGGAAACGTCCAACCATTTCTGTCATCAGACGGTTCAGTTCGGACGTGATATTTGCAAGGCGAGAAAGCCGGACTGCGGGAACTGTTCGCTTAGCTATTTTTGCAGATATTACGCAAAAAACTCGAAATAATATGCGGGATTCGCTGTTATACTTAAAGGAGGGATATTATGTTATTTGATTTCAGACTGAGTACGCCTGCGGAGGGTATGGTGGACATCACCAATGAGGTGAGCGCGGCAGTCAGGGAGAGCGGAGTGCTCGAGGGGATATGCATAGTCTACTGTCCGCATACGACTGCGGCTATCACTATAAACGAGAACGCTGATCCTGACGTTCAGAATGACTTTATCATGGGAATGTCACAGAGCTTTCCGGAGCTTAACAGCTTCCGTCATTCGGAGGGCAATTCCGATGCGCATATCAAATCCTCGACCATTGGTGCGAGCGAGACTATCATAATCAGCGGCGGTAAGCTGCTTCTCGGTACATGGCAGGACGTATACTTCTGCGAGTTTGACGGTCCGAGAACAAGAAAATTCTACGTGAAGATAATGGGAGGCTGATGTATGGACGATAAGATAGAAAAACTTGCGGAGATAGTCCGCAGCTCTGAACGCATAGTCTTTTTCGGCGGAGCAGGAGTCTCCACAGAGAGCGGAATACCGGATTTCCGAAGCGTTGACGGTCTTTACAGTCAGCAGTGGGAATATCCGCCGGAAACTATCCTCAGCCACAGCTTCTTTATGAAGAACACAGAGGAGTTCTACCGCTTTTACCGTGCAAAGATGATATGCACCTCTGCTAAACCTAATCCGGCACACTTAAAGCTTGCTGAGCTCGAAAAAGAGGGGAAACTCACAGCAGTGGTAACGCAGAATATTGACGGTCTTCATCAGGCTGCCGGCAGCAAAAAGGTCTATGAGCTCCACGGAAGTGTTCTCAGAAATTACTGTATGAAGTGTCATAAATTCTACGGAGTTGAGGCAATAACCGATTCGGAGGGAGTTCCGCGCTGTGAATGCGGCGGCATCATCAAGCCGGATGTTGTTCTCTATGAGGAGGGGCTCGATGACGATACAGTTACCGGAGCTGTAAGAGATATATCTCAGGCGGATACGCTCATAATCGGCGGCACATCGCTGAATGTATATCCTGCAGCCGGTCTTATCCGCTATTTCAACGGAAACAATCTCGTTATCATCAATATGGCACCTACTCAGATGGACAATGCGGCAGAGCTGCTTATCTGTGACAAGATAGGAAAGGTCTTTTCGTCGATATGACTTAAAGCGGAGCATTGGGGTATCCGGATGGCCGCTTTAGTAAAAATACAAGCATTTTATCGGTTCTTGTCGGTGATAAGAGCTGATAAAAATATAATTATGATTATAGGAGGATTATCATGAAAAAAACAATTGCAGCAGTAATGGCATTTTCACTTGCAATGCCTTTCTGCACAACAGCTCAGGCATTTGCCGAGAGCGCAAAGGGGTACAATAACACTATCGTGTCGGCTGAAGAAAATGCCGATATAACAGCAGGCGAGCTTCGGGAAATCCCGGAGTGTTTTAAGGATATCTACAGATTGCCTGAAGATTATGTAGACAGGATCAGGTACGGTCACGAGAATGTTGAGATACCGTACAACTATATTGGTTATAAGGATACATATAAAGTATGTTCACCTAATGTAATTGAAGGAGTTAATCCCAAACTTTCGTTTGACAAATTATCAGTGTCAGCTGATGAAGCCTCGGGCAAGACTTACAAAATAAATCTTAATGTAAGCGGTATGGATAAGCTCTACAACGATCTTGCTGTTCATATATACTACGATACACGTTTAGAAGTAGGCGAAATAGAAAGTCCTGAAGGTGGAGCTTCATCGGAGATGGAACTGCATGAATCGACAGTAAATCCCGGTGAGATATATCTTCGCGCAGAGGGATGGTGGAGCGACAGGCATCCTGATAACAATAGTGGACGTGATGGTGCGTTTGTGGAGATAAACTTTACTCTTCCTGATGATGCTAAGCCAGGTGATCTCTATCCCATAGGCATTTCCTATATGTATAAAGCTCCTTCGATGGATTATATCAGAGATGTTGATTATCCGTCAACAACCGGAAGTTACCTGAAGTACCAAGTTTTCTCTGGTGGTATAGAAAACGGTTATATCAAGGTGGTCGGCAGCGATGAGAATGCCACCGGAGAAGTTTCCACTATAAAGGGCGATGCTAACCTTGACGGTAATGTTAATTTAGCTGATGCTGTGCTTGTTATGCAGGTCGCAACTAACCCGGATGTGTATGCACCCGGCAAGTCTGAGGAAAGCATAACACCGCAGGGCGAGATAAACGGCGATGTTGACGGTAAGAAAGGACTCACCAACAACGATGCAATTCTGATACAGCAATTCAAGCTCGGACTTATAGACAAATTATAATAAAACAGCAGGAATATCCGCTCTTTGCAGAGGCGGATATTCTTTTTTATTTCTATTGACAAAAGCTGGACAGGAGAGTATAATTAATATGAGTAATTATAGCTGAAAAAGCTTCAAAAATGGATACTCACGGAGGAAGTATGGACATTATCATAGTAGGCTGCGGAAAGGTCGGAATCGCTCTTGCTGAGGTACTCAGCGAGGAGCATAACGTCACAATGATAGATAAGGACGAAAACCTTATCAACGCTGCCATAAATGACTTTGACATAATGGGTATAGCAGGCAACTGTCTTCAGACAAATGTACTTGAAGAAGCAAATGTCGATAAAGCAAATCTTTTCATCGCTGTAACGACTTCGGACGAGGTAAATATCCTCTCCTGTCTTATCGCGAAGAGAATGAAAGCAAGACATTGTATAGCAAGAGTCCGCAGCCCTGAATTTGAAAAGCAGCTCGTATTCATGCGTGAAGAACTCGGCATCAGCATGATGGTGAATCCGGACTACAACGCTGCAAACGAGATAGCCAAGGTACTCAGATATCCCGAGGCTATAAATATAGAATCATTCGCAAAGGGCAGAGTCGATCTTGCTGAAATACGCATAACCAGCGGAAGCATACTCGATAATCTGGCACTCAGCCACCTTTCGAGAAGACTCAGGCTCGACGTTCTTATCTGTGCAGTACAGCGCGGTGAGGAGCTTATAATCCCGAACGGAAACTTTATCCTCAAAGCGGGCGACAAGATCCATATGACGGCTTCGCACAGCGCTATGGTAAAGTTCTTCAGGAGCATCAGCGCCGCTTACCGTGAAAAGCGTGTAAAGTCCGCAGTTCTCATAGGCGGCGGAAGAGTAGCTTATCACCTTGCTCAGCAGCTCATAGAGATGGGCGTCAAGGTCAAGATAATCGAGATAGACGAAAAGCGCTGTCTCGAACTCAGCCAGCGTCTTGACAAGGTGAATATCTCCTGCGCTGACGGTACAGACCATGATATCCTTGAAGAGGAGCGCGTTTACGATGCAGATGCAGTCGTTACGCTTACAGGCATAGACGAGGAGAATATTCTCCTTTCTCTCCTTGCAAAGAAAAACGGCGTAGACAAGGTCGTTACGAAGGTTAACCGTATGTCTTTGATACAGCTTTCGGATACACTTTCACTCGACAGTATCATTTCGCCTAAATCTATCACAGTAAACCAGATACTCCAGTATGTGCGTGCAAAACAGAATTCTCTCGGAAACAACGTAACGACGCTTTACCGTCTTGTCAATGACAGGCTTGAAGCGATGGAATTCATCGTGCGCGATGAAAAGGAATACGTAGGAGTTCCGCTCAAAAAGCTCAAGATACGCAGCGGTATACTTATTGCAAGTATCGTGCGCGGAAATGAGCTTATCATACCAAACGGTGATGACTGCCTGAAACTGAATGACAGTGTTGTTGTCGTAACTACAAACAAGGGCTTCCACGATCTCAGTAATATTTTTGATTAAGGGAGCGAATGTTTTAAATGAACCATAGGATGATATTCTACATTATGGGACAGATCTGCAAGGTAGTAGGTTTTGCCATGCTGCTGCCCATACTTGTAGGAGCTATATATGGCGAGAGCCACGTTGTAACATCATTTGGCATACCGTTCCTGATACTGATGCTTTTCAGCGTGATCTCAACTATAAAAAAACCTTCGGACAAGTCGTTCTTCTCGACTGAGGGTTTTGTCAGCGTAGCGGCTTCTTGGATAATGGTATCCGCAGTAGGAGCACTCCCTTTCGTTATATCAGGGGAGATCAAAGACTACGCTGCTGCTCTTTTCGAGACAGTTTCCGGCTTTACGACAACCGGTGCGACAGCTCTGGACGATATTGAATCTATGTCGCGTTCGTGTCTTTTCTGGCGAGCCTTTACTCACTGGCTCGGCGGTATGGGAATACTCATGGTCGTGCTTGCGGTAATGTCGAGCAACGACTCGCGTACCATGCATATGATGCGAGCCGAGTGTGCGGGACCTAATGTTGGCAGACTCGTTTCAAAATCGAGTGTTTCTGCAAGAATTCTCTACGGCATATATATGTCGCTTACAGCCGCCGAGATAGTACTCCTATTTTTCGGCGGTATGCCGCTGTATGACTGCATCATACACGCCTGCTCGTCAGCCGGCACCGGAGGATTCTCAATATACAGCGACAGTATCGGACATTATAACAGCCTTTATATCGAAATGGTAATATCGGCTTTCATACTTCTCTTCGGAGTAAACTTCAACCTTTACTACTACCTTATTATAAGGAAGTACTCTCTTGCACTGAAAAACGAAGAGGTAAGGGTATACTTCGGACTTGTACTGACAGCTACGGCTGTGATAACAATTAATATAATGCATCTTTACAGCAGTTTCGGAGATGCACTCAGACATTCCTTCTTCATGGTGTCTTCGACGATAACCTCGACGGGATTTGCAACTGCTGATATAACGCAATGGCCCGGATTTTCGCAGACTCTGCTCCTGCTGCTCATGTTTGTAGGTTCATGTGCAGGTTCTACCGGCGGCGGTATGAAAGTTGCAAGAATAATGATACTGTTCAAATCCGGTATGAAGGAACTCAAATACCTCGCTAATCCGAGAGCAGTCACAACAGTAAAAATGGATGGAAAGCCTGTTGAAAAGGCAGTAGTAAGAGGTGCGCTTTCCTATATGGTGCTCTTTATGCTGCTTATGGCTGTATCTCTGCTTATCGTATCTCTTGATAAATATTCAATAGAGGAATCGCTTTCAGCTGTTATCACTTGTATGAACAATATAGGCTTCGGAGTTGGGCGCTTCGGACCTAAGGGGGGGTTCAGTGATACTACTGTGCTTACAAAGCTGGTCCTCAGTGCGGATATGCTTCTCGGACGACTTGAGATATATCCGATAATTATGCTCTTTGCCTCTAAAAGGAGGTAAATTTATATTAAAGAGAGGGGTAATTTTCAAATGAAGAAAACCAAAAAACGGATCCTGTCGTTTGCGCTCAGCCTTATGATGGCTGTTATGTGCTTTATGACTGCAGCAACAGGATTCATCGCCACAGCGGCAGTTCAGATATTCTTTACTATCAGAACTGTTGAAGCTGCACCGGGCACGAATGTTTCTGTCCCTGTGTTTGTTTATTCTTCTGAGTACATTCAGTCGATGAAGAATGCAAGCGTTACAGTTGAGGGAAATATCCAGCCTATCGGCGTTACAGACAAGCACTTCGGAGTTAAGATCAACAGCAGTGTCAGCGGCAACACTATAAACTTCAATTTCTCCGGAAGCAGCGCTGCAAAGCCGCGTAATATCGACGTAATGACACTTGACTTCTTTGTTCCTAATGGCTGCCCTGACGGCACCTACAACATCAAGTGGAACATAAAAAATACCGTAGTAGGTACTTCACAGGGTACTCTTGAACCCGGACTTGCTCCCGGTGCTATCAAGGTATCAGGCGGTTCAGTTGTGCCTCCGACTACTTCGTCTACAACCAGCACAACAACTACTACATCTACAACAACTACCACAACTACAACAACCACAACTACAACTTCTACAACGACTACTACCATCACAACAACAGCTCCCGAGACAACGACTGCGCCATACCAGCGTCTTATCAACAACGCAGACGTAAACGTGGATACTATATTAGACGCAAGAGACTCATCACTGATAATCAAGAAGCTCATAGGACTTAGCACGCTTGATCCTTCCGGCTATGAGTATTTCACAGGTTCAAAGGGTGATATCAACGGTGACGGAGCAGTAGATATCCGTGACGCGTATCTCTCATTCAGAGTTTATGCTTCTATATCCACTGGCTCAACTACCGATAGCATTTTCAAGGATATTTATGAGAGGCCAACCAAGAACACAAGCACTGTAACTGTTGGCTACAATGACGCTGAGGCTAATGTGACAGACGGCTCTTTGCAGTTCAATATTGATCTGTCTAACACAGACAAAATGGGCATTGGCGGTGTCAAAGGCAAGATCAGAGTTGACGGCAAGGATTACAGAGAAGCAGGTTTCACCGGCATAAAGGTGAGCGGTTCTCCAAGAGCCGGTTCTTCTTTTAATGACGAGACAAGCATTGTGGCTTCGTGTAACACATCTGCTCCCGGCAGTGATTATATCACAGTCACACTTGAAGGCGGCAAGCCTGGCACATACAAGGTAACTCTTGACGACCTTATGGTAAGCGATGCTAATGGTTCTGCTTATGCGAACTATGCAAACAACGGCAAGAACTATGCTCTCGTTACTATCAGGGAGGCGGTAACAACTACTACAGAAGCAACAACTACAACTACAACGACTACCACAACAACAACAACTACTACCACCACATCTACAACTACAACGACCACATCGACTACTACATCAACAACTTCAAGCACGACAACAAGTTCAACGACAACTGAGGCTACAACAGAAACAACCGAAGCAGAGACAACTGCGACTACAGAATATATGACAACAGAAACTTCTATAATGACAACAGAAGATCTGACAACAACAACAACAGAAGTTTCTACAACGACAACAGAAGTTTCTACAACGACAGCAGAGGCAACAGCACCTGCGGTTTATGTTATGGCGCCTGAAAAGGATCAGCTCTATGTCGGCAACCGTGTTACTATTGAATACAAGACATCCACCGGTTCAAAGCTCAGCGATGTATGGTTTGAATTAAGCGACTGGAACGCTGCAGGCGTTATCAGCAATACTATACTTGAGCTCAAAAAGGCTGGCGAGCTCAAGGTAACTGTTCACGGAACTGTTGACGGCAAGTCTGCTTCCGGAAGTGTTGACCTTGTAATTGCTGACACTACTACTACAACGGAAGCAACAACAACAACGACAACAACAACAACGACAACAACAACTACTACTACTACAACCACTACTACAACAACAACCACTACAACTACTTCAACAACAACTACTACCACAGCTGAAACAACTACTACAACTTCTTCAACAACAGAGTCTGAGACCACGACAACAACTACAGGCATCCCTGATGCTGATGTAGCTGGTTCATGGTACAACTACGCTTATGACAAGAAGGTCGATGGTGTTGACCGCAGATTTACTCTTGAGGAAGATGAAGCAGTCCTTGTTTTCAATGAAGATAATACATTCAATTACTCCGTCAAGGGCGAAAAGAAGTATTCTGAGTCAACAGGTAAGTGGACTGTAAGCGGGAACACTGTTTCCTACACTTATGATGAAAAGCCCGGAGCACCTGTTACAGGTACTTACGATAAGGTAAGCGATACTATAACTTTCGTTAATGACGCTGAAAAGACAACATATTACTTCAAGCGCGGCGGCAAGGTGACACCGTTCTTCTCATATGAGCTTCCTGCTGCAAGCGAATGCTATGTCGGCAATACTGCTGAATTCAAGGTATTCACTTCTGACGGTAAAAATGATGTAAGCTTCTCGACATCTTCAAACGGCGACAACATCAGCTGCAAGTTTATAAAGAGAATAGACGGCGGTGCTCTTTATGAAGTAACATTCAAGAAGTCCGGCGAGCAGGTTATCAATCTCTCAGATATGAAGAACACTTATAAGAGAGAGGTTATCAGATTTAATGTAAGCGAAGCTAAGCCTGCAAAGCATCTCCTTGGTGATGTTAACGGTGACGGAAGATATACCGCTGATGACGCATCGGCTATATTCAGAGAGTATACAATGCTCGCTTCCAACAGACCTTCACAGTTCGATGAAGACTGGAAGAGAGATATGGGCGATACGAACCGTGACGGCAAGTATTCAGCTGATGATGCTTCAAATGTTCTGGCTTACTTCACATACGCTTCCGGATTTGCAAGCGGTCACGAGAGCGAAATGATGTCATTCGTGGAATGGCTGCTCGATAAGAAGGTCATTACAGCAGAACAGGCTAAAGCGTTAGAATAAAACACTATACAGACGGTACGGCTCGGGATATTACGTAAAAATAACCAAGCCACGCCCTCTGCGGACATAACGTAATAGGAAAAATAACAAAATATAATGAATTATCCGGCTTTTTTGAGGGTTACCCTTGACAAGCCGGATTTTTTTCGGTATAATATTTGAGTATGCTGTATCAGCATAACTATATCTTGAGAAAAGGAGGAAAAATATGCCTACATTTAACCAGCTCGTTCGTAAGGGAAGAAAGGATCTTGAGACAAAGTCTACTGCTCCTGCTCTTCAGAAGGGCTACAATGCAAAGAAGAAGGTTCAGATCGACCTCAGCTCACCTCAGAAGAGAGGCGTTTGCACAGCTGTAAGAACTGCTACACCTAAGAAGCCTAACTCAGCTATGAGAAAGATCGCAAGAGTTAAGCTCACAAACGGTTACGAGGTAACTTCTTACATCCCCGGTATCGGCCATAACCTTCAGGAACACAGCGTTGTTCTTATCAGAGGCGGACGTGTAAAGGATCTCCCTGGTGTGCGTTACCACATCATCAGAGGTACTCTCGACGCTCAGGGCGTTGCTAACCGTGGCCAGGCTCGTTCCAAGTACGGTGCTAAGAAGCCCAAGCAGAAGTAAGATACCCTGTGCAGCTTGACGGCAAGGCTGCAATAAAATATGCCGTATCATTAACAATATAGGCTGACTAATGCCGCAGAATAATGCGGAGTTCAATATAGATTTATGCTGTATTCCTCTGCATTGGCTGCTGACATACCGACCGGTGAAGATCGCCGGTTACACGTTCCGGCAGTAATCGGTTCGGTACGAGTACCTATGAATTCATGAATCTATGTGAAGGAGGGAAGCGAAATGCCAAGAAGAGGTAATATCGCAAAGCGTGATGTATTACAGGATCCTGTATACAACTCAAAGCTCGTAACACGCCTTATCAACAACATTATGCTTGATGGTAAGAAGGGTGTTGCACAGAAGATCGTCTACGATGCATTCGAGATCGTAGCTGAAAAAACAGGCAAGGACGCTCTCGAGGTTTTCGAGCAGGCTATGGAGAACATTATGCCTGAACTCGAGGTAAAGGCTCGCCGTCTGGGTGGTGCTACTTACCAGGTACCTATGGAGGTAAGACCTGAAAGACGTCAGACACTCGGTCTCCGCTGGATCACTAAGTACTCCAGAGAGAGAAACGAGAAGACAATGAGGGAAAGACTTGCTGGAGAGATCCTCGACGCACTTAACGGCACCGGCGGTGCTTGCAAGAAGCGTGACGATACACACAAGATGGCAGAGGCAAACAAGGCGTTTGCACACTATCGCTGGTAATCGTCTTTACGAAGGAGGATCTTTATGTCAAGAGATTGTTCACTTGAAAATACAAGAAATATCGGCATCATGGCCCACATCGATGCAGGTAAGACCACAACCACAGAGCGTATCCTTTTCTACACCGGCGTAAACCACAAGATCGGTGAGACTCACGAAGGTTCCGCTACTATGGACTGGATGGAGCAGGAACAGGAGAGAGGTATCACAATCACTTCTGCTGCTACTACTTGCTACTGGGCAGGCCACAGACTCAACATCATCGACACACCTGGCCACGTTGACTTCACTGTTGAAGTTGAGCGTTCACTCCGTGTACTCGATGGCTCTGTAACAGTTCTCTGTGCTAAGGGCGGTGTTGAGCCACAGTCTGAGACCGTTTGGCGTCAGGCTGATAACTACAAGGTACCCCGTATGGCTTATGTAAATAAGATGGATATCATGGGTGCCGACTTCTATCGTGTTATCGACATGATGAAGGACAGACTCAAGTGTAATGCCGTTCCGATCCAGCTTCCTATCGGTGCTGAGGACGATTTCAGAGGTATCATCGACCTCGTTGAGATGAAGGCTTACATCTATACAAACGACCTCGGTACAGATATCAAGGTCGAGGATATTCCTGAGGATATGAAAGAGATCGCTCAGAAGTATCACGATGAAATGGTAGAGCACGTTGCCGAGCAGGACGAAGCCCTTATGGAGAAGTATTTCGAAGAGGGCGAGCTTTCTCAGGAAGAGATCAAGACCTGCATCAGAAAGGCTACTATCGCTAACCACATGGTTCCCGTAACCTGCGGAACTTCTTATAAGAACAAGGGCGTTCAGAAGCTCCTCGATGCTATCATCGACTATATGCCTTCACCGCTCGACGTTCCTGCTATAAAGGGCGTAAATCCCGATACAGAAGAGGAAGAGGACAGACCTTCTTCCGATACAGAGCCGTTCTCAGCTCTCGCATTCAAGATCGCAACTGACCCGTTCGTTGGTAAGCTTGCTTTCTTCCGTGTATACTCCGGTGTTGTAAACCAGGGCGATACAGTCCTCAATGCAACTAAGGATACTCGTGAGCGTTTCGGCCGTATCGTTCAGATGCACGCTAACCACAGAAAGGACCTCACAACTGTTTACTCAGGCGATATCGCTGCAGCTGTTGGTCTTAAGAATACAACTACTGGTGATACACTCTGTGATGAAAAGCACCCGATCATCCTCGAGTCCATGGAATTCCCTGAGCCTGTTATCCAGCTCGCTATCGAGCCTAAGACAAAGGCTGGTCAGGAGAAGATGGGTATCGCTCTCGCAAAGCTTGCTGAAGAGGATCCTACTTTCAAGACATGGACAGACGAAGAAACAGGTCAGACTATCATCGCTGGTATGGGTGAGCTTCACCTCGACATCATCGTTGACCGTCTCCTCCGTGAGTTCAAGGTTGAGGCTAACGTAGGTGCACCTCAGGTTGCTTACAAGGAAACAATCAAGGGCAACGCAGATATCGACTATAAGTACAAGAAGCAGTCCGGTGGTTCTGGTCAGTACGGTCACGTTAAGATCCGTGTTGAGCCTAACGAGTCCGGTAAGGGCTACGAGTTCAAGAACTCCGTTGTCGGCGGTGCTATCCCGAAGGAGTACATCCCTGCTGTTGACGCTGGTATCCAGGGTGCAACAAAGGCTGGTATCCTCGCTGGCTACGAAGTAGTTGACGTTAAGGTTGAGCTTTATGATGGATCATACCACGAAGTTGACTCTTCTGAAATGGCGTTCAAGATCGCTGGTTCTATCGCTTTCAAGGAAGCTCTCAAGCAGGCACAGCCTGTTCTCATGGAGCCTGTTATGAAGGTTGCAGTAATCGTTCCTGACGATTACCTCGGAACAGTTATCGGTGACCTCAGCTCACGTCGTGGTCAGATCCAGGGACAGGAGACAAGATCCGGTTCTATCCAGGTTGACGCTCTCGTTCCGCTTTCAGAAATGTTCGGTTATACATCAGACCTCCGTTCCAACACACAGGGACGTGGTCAGTATACAATGGAACCCCACAGCTATGAGGAAGTTCCGAAGAGCATTGCTGAGAAGATCATGGCAAACAGAGCTAAGAACTAATAGTAAAAGTTCTCTCGCCTGTTTTAAGGCGAATCAAACAAAATCATGTGTTTCCGGAGAATATTTTTTCTCCAAAACACTTGAATTTGCCATAGTAATATGGTATAATATATTATACAGTTTTCTGAATTTCTTAATCAAGGAGGAATTTTCCAATGGCTAAGGCTAAATTTGAAAGAACCAAACCCCATGTAAACATTGGTACTATCGGACACGTTGACCACGGTAAGACCACTCTTACAGCTGCTATCACAAAGACTCTCGCCCTCAAGGGACAGGCTCAGTATGAGGCTTACGATATGATCGATAAGGCTCCTGAGGAGAGAGAGCGTGGTATCACAATCAACACAGCTCACGTTGAGTACGAGACAGACAAGCGTCACTACGCTCACGTTGACTGCCCTGGTCACGCTGACTACGTTAAGAACATGATCACAGGTGCTGCTCAGATGGATGGTGCTATCCTCGTTGTTGCTGCTTCTGATGGTCCTATGGCTCAGACAAGAGAGCACATCCTTCTCGCTCGTCAGGTTGGCGTTCCTGCAATCG
>JAEEGJ010009747.1_pt1 | contig 25437 bp, 20 predicted proteins | sample 8958761 | NCBI WGS metagenome assembly JAEEGJ01 (sample SAMN16246546, study PRJNA631951) | gut metagenome | biome: gut microbiome; feature: rumen; material: RS-attached | host: Bos | place: Iran: Karaj | collected 2018-10 | reverse complement strand
CCATGCCTGCGAAGTCCTCTTCGCCGTCTATACCGGCATGTTTATGTGAAGCACCTGTCGCTGCGATAACGGTTTTGGTAAGATATGCATCACCTTCACCGGTTGTGATCATATAGATTAACTCGTTTACGGAGTCAAGTCCTTCAGAGTGGGGATCGATTTCATTAAAGAAGCCGTTTGGAGCGATATGGCCGGGAGTGATATCAGTGATATCTGCTGTAACAAAATTACAGCCCAGCTTGTCACAGTGCTTTTTGAAGGCGTCCGAAAGCTCACCGCCTGACAAACCGGGAAGGCCGGGATAGTTGTCAACTTCGTAAGTTGAGAGTACCTGTCCGCCGGGAGCATAAGAACGGTCTATAAGACAGAAGGAGAGTTCTGCGCGGGCGGCATATATGGCAGCTGCCATGCCTGCAGGTCCGGCTCCTATGATAATAGTGTCGTAGATTTTTATATTTTCCATGGTGATCCCTTTCGTATATATATGTTTGTTATGAATGATGCTGTTATCATCCAATGAAAGATTCTTTGTTTGGTTGAAATGCCAATGACTAATATATCATAGAATTTGGATTCTGGCAAATATTTTTATGTACCCGAATAAGCATGTTTTGATAATGAGGATTGTTTTGATTTCTTTGTTCGATTATGTAAAGAATTGTTTAAATATTCTAATATTTTTAGTCATTTTCAAAAGATTTATATGTCAATAACTTTTTTGTTTTATTGTAAATTTATCACAAATGACAAAACAAAATTTCTGCTTGACAAGGTTTTTTCTGAGACTACAAAAGTGGTTATTTTTTGTGGATAAAGTGGATAAAATCGTTTATAAGTCAAAAACATACGAAAATAAGGCTATTTTTTGTGGATAACTTGCGGTATGCTTTACAGATTTTTTATAATTTATGGGTTGGGATATAAATTGATCATTAGACCGATTTTGTGAAAATTGCACAATTTTGGAATTGTCAACAGGTTTTTTATTCTTTTAAATTATTGAATAATTGCTTTAAAATACTGATAAATTCAGACAACTGTTGTTCTGAAAATGTGGATTGGATAATTTATAATACAAGATTTGGTATGAATAGATTTGTTAAATTACCCTGTCATACAAGATTTATGAATGTAATAAAACAGAATCATAAAAACATACAGATATAACTTAAAAATCCTATTTTAAAAGCAATATACATAATGAACAAATTATAAAAAATACTTTACAAAACTATGAACAAGAGTATATAATACTAATTTGGTGGTTTATGCCCACTATTTTGAAGTTCGGTATCGGTTAAGGAGAGTGTTGGCCATATGAATAAGAAATTTCAATTAAGACATGCGGCAGGCATATACTGGCTGTTAGATATGGAACAAAAAATAGGAGAATACAAGAATCCTCTTCCTATGAACGAAGTGGGAGCAGAGATTTTTGAGCTTATGCAGGAGGGCAAGGATAACCTGCATATAGCAGAGATACTGGGTGACAGATACAGTTCAAAGCCTGAGGATGTATTATCCGACATTTTAGGTTTTGAACTGCAGCTGAAGGAATTTGGTTATGTGCCTGAAAGATAAACTTTACAGATACATATACCGCATTATTTAGGAGGCAGTGTGAACGTACTTCTTATTGGCGGATCAGGAAGCCTGATCAACAGCTTAATCATCAAATTCAAAAAGGAAGGTCACAGGGTGTACCTTCTGACAGGAACAAGACAGGAAAAGGCACCTTATCAGAAGGTTTTTGAAAGATACAATTTCCCTTATGACTGTGCTTGTCTTAATGAGATCTTTGAAAGTATAAACATGGATCTCACCATTTTTCTCGGCGCATATGATACAAATTACAAGTGGAATCACGAAGAAGCTGATGCAGTACAATATTCATCTGGACTGATGAATATCCTCATGAGTTATGCTATGAAGAACAAGGGCAGATTTGTATACTTGTCTTCTGATGAGGTTTACAGTTTAGGAAGTGATACCAATCTTACGGAAGAAGATCCGCCCACACCCATCGGTGTACGAAACATGCTTTTAGCACAAGCCGAGGAAATGTGTGACAGCTATCGTGTAAGCCGTGAAAAGGATATCGTGACGCTCAGACTTGACCATGTATATGGAATCCCGAAGAAACGAAGCGAATGCCGTGACAAATGTTCCAAGATGTGTCTTGAAGCATTTGACAACAAGAAAATCACTGTAAATGAGAATAGCAGATTTGCTCTCCTGTATGAAACTGATGCAGTAGAGTTTATTTACCGTGTCTCTGTTGCGGATTTTCATGAGTATAGTTTTTACAATATTTCATCCGGCAAGGAGATTGGTGAACCTGAGATAGCAGAGGTTGTAAAACAGCATTCGGGGGATGGTACTCAGATATTGAGTCTTTCGGGCGACAAGAAAAGAATAGTACTTTCGAATGAAAGATTCGTAAAGGAATTTGGAAAGCAGTACTATTGTAATGATAGTGATATAGTAAAGAGAATCTGCAGAACAATGCAGTTAAATAAAGCTGCTTTTTACAATGACGAAGAGAAAAAGAAAACCCTGATCGAGAGAATATTTGACCGAGGCGGATGGCTGCTTAAGGCAATGATACCTTTTGCAGAAAACCTGATTGCATTCATCCCGTTCTTTATGTTAAACAACAGAGCAACAGACAGCAAGTATTTTGCCAGACTGGACTTTTATGTATTGTATGTTTTGCTCTTTGCTATAGTTTACGGACAGCAGCAGGCGGTTTTTTCTGCTGTACTGGCAACTGCAGGATATTGCTTCAGACAAATGTACAACCAGAGTGGTTTTGAACTGATGCTTGATACCAATACATATGTATGGATAGCTCAGATATTCATTTTAGGACTCGTAGTCGGATATATGCGTGACCAGATATCAATGCTGAGGCGAGAGAGCATAGAAGAAAAAGAATTCTTATCCGGCCAGCTGGGGGATATGAAGGATATAAACTCCAGTAATGTACGAGTTAAGGACGCCTTAGAGACACAGATAGTAAACCAGAACGACTCGGTAGGAAAGATATACAGTATTACATCGGCACTTGATCAGAGAAGCCCGGAAGAAGTACTTTTTTATGCCGCAGACATGTTATCGACACTGGTAAAGAGTAAGGATGTTGCGATATATAATGTAGTAAATGACAGCTATGCACGTCTTTTTTCGGCTACTTCAAAAAAAGCAAGGTCTTTGGGAAATTCAGTGAAGTATAAAGAGCAGCTCGGAGATATGTATGAAGTGCTGGCAAACAGGAAGGTATTTATTAATAGAAAGATGCAGGAAGGCCTTCCTATGATGGCTAACATGATATTCGACGATGATGGAAGACCGCTTATCATATTGATGATCTGGACTTTGCCATGGGAAAACATGACCCTGGGACAGGCAAACCAGTTAGTGGTTATATCAGCACTTATAAAGGGAGCAGTTGTACGATCAACCAGATATCTGCAGGCATTACAAGAGAAACGTTATATAGAGGGTACTAAAGTACTTGAGGCTGAAGCGTTTGGTCTCCTTTTAAATGCATTCCAGGATGCTGAGAAAAACGGACTCGCAGAATGTGTTCTTGTTAAAATTCATATGAGAGACGGAGAAAACCTTAAGGGTGTTAGTAATGAGCTTTATCAGCATTTAAGACAGAGCGATATAATGGGTATAGCAGATGGAGGACTTCATGTTCTCTTGGCAAATACAAGCCGTAATGACGCGGATTTTGTTCAGAAGAGATTTGATAAGATAGGTGTTGATTCGGAGATAGTGGAGGATGGTATAATATGTCTACGACCGGACAGGGTATCCTGATAATAACACTCATAGTCCTGAATTTTATTGTGGCAGCAGTATATTATATAGTAAATTTCGTGATAAAGCGGAATAAGGAAAAAAGCATAATGATAAAGGCACTTGTTATAGCACTGTGCCCGGTAGTAGGTATAGTTTTTGTGTGTCTTTCGTTTTTATGGTACAAGGTATTTATGTCGGCTCCGGTAGATCTGGAAGATGTTATCTTCGGAAAGGATCATCCTAAGTTTGAAATGAAGGCTGAAGAGGACAAGGAAAGAAATATGATACCTCTTGAAGAAGCAATAGCTATTACCGAAAAACAAGATTTGCGTACTCTTATGATGAGTGTTGTATCCAGTGACATTAAGAATTCATTAGCATCGATCACGTTGGCTTTGAACAGTGAGGATACCGAAACAGCTCATTATGCAGCATCAGTTCTTCAGGATGCGTTAAATAATTTCAGAACTACTGTGGATAAAGAGTATAAAGAGATAATGGAAGATGCACCAGATAAGTATGAGAGGTGCAGAAATTTGATAGATTATATGGATCAGGTACTTTCCCAAAAGGTATTTATCGAGATGGAACAGAGAAACTATGTAGGTATTATGGAAGCTGTTGGTGAAATAGTATACATGGGAGAGCCTGACAGTCTTACTTCCGAACAGTTTGAGGCTATCTCTCTGAGGCTGCTTGGCATTGAAGACTATGAGAAATGTGAAAAGTGGTGCGAACGTTCGAGAATCCATTGCCCTTCAGCACTTTCATCATATACCTGCCAGCTCAAACTGTTTTTCAGCCAGGGCAGACGTGCAGAATTCTTTAGTTGCATTGAAGAACTAAAGGCTTCACCCATAGTAATTGATAAAGAGACCCTAGAACTTATAAGAGTATTTACCTAAAAGAGTAAGAGGTTAAAAAATGCTTTCAAGAAGAGATTTTTTTGCCATTTTCCTGATGATGCTGACAGTATTCTTTATTTTTCAGTTTTCGTTGGTTATGAAGGCCACGGGGAATGAGTATGATGTAAATGAACATGTAATAGAGGTTGAACTAAAGGCTTCAGATGTACCGGTTACAGAAGCAGATAAAAAGGTTTGGTTTATTGGTGATATCGAAGGACATGTGGGGGACGCTGTTCGTCAATGGTGCACCTACACTAGACAACAACTTGAGATTTTCTCAGAGATACCTGTTACGCCGGATTCGGTTCAAGGGTTGGAAACCATAGTAATAGATCCTGAAACAGTTGATATAAAGCATAAAACATATAAAATCATGGATCTGGCTAATCTTGGAGCGACTATTATATTCGGGAATCTTCCGGAGGCAGAATATATAGATAAAGATGAGAATCTGAAAAAACTTCTGGGGATTACTAAAGTTGTACAGCCAACGGTACATGTTGAAGGTGTTCAGATATTTAGTGGATTCCTGCTTGGAGGAGAAACAGTCTATGCTGTAAATAAGGATAAACCCGAGGAAAAGAAATTTGAGGATTTAGACCTCGATATAGCTTGGTTTGATACAGGCCTGGGGACAAAAACCTATATAGTGGGTGTTATGGATGAAAATGAGGTTCATCCTTATGATTTTCCAAAGATGATATGGAGAAGTTATTATAATGACACGTTTGTTTATGCTGTGAATGGCGATTATTTGCAGGGAATGATGGGTATCGGATTTTTGGATTCAATGATGTATGATGTAAAAGACTACTATATATATCCGATAGTAAATGCGAATAATATAGTTTTTGCGGATTTTCCCTATTTGACAAATGAAAATTCAGAAGCACTTAAGAAGATTTACTCCAGAGACGCAGAAGGTTTTCAAAGAGATATAGCTTGGCCGGGAATTATTTCAATGGCTACAAGAAGTGATTTTTGTATGACATGTTTTCTGTCTGACCGATATGATTATGATTATCCGGAAGAGACTAGCGGCGATGAGACCAGGTTTTATCTACAGCAGATGAAGGAATTGGATGCAGAAGCCGGACGGGCATTGGATTATAAAGGAAATATTAGTTTAGAGGAAAAAGCTGAGCGCAGCAGAAACTATTACTTAAATGAAGGAATAAATTACAGGTTTAGAAGTTTATATATAAAAAAATGGAAGGATGAGTTAAAAGATATTCTTGAAAACTCTGAGACAGATATAAGAACCGTGGTTAGCAGTGATAGAAAGAATAATCAGGCTATTTCTTTTTGTTCAGAAAATGTTACTCTTCAGTATGCAACCAATAAAGCTGATGAGTATACTTTTAAAAATGATCTTTTATACAAGAGCTTGTTAACTTCTTTGGGGTATACAAATGTTCTTGTTGATATGGGGCAGGTTATTTGGCCGGAAACAAAGGAAGATGAATGGCAGGTTTTCTTTGATCATGTTTTCAGTTATGTAACTTCATATTGGTCAGACTGGATGGTATTTGATGCAACGACAATCTCGGAGAGTGATGCAAGAATCAGAAGAATGCTGAGTGTAAAATACAACACTGAGAAGAGAGATGAAAATACTATTGTTTTGCATACTTCCGGTGCTGATGAGAATTATTTTATTATAAGGCTTCATGACACAGAGATAGTAAATGTATCAGACGATGCAGAGTTTACGCGTATAGAGAAGGATTCTTATCTTTTGAAAGTTAGACCAGGGGATACAGTTATTACTGTTAAAGAGTCCGAAGAAGTTTTCCATTATGATGGACCTTTTGATTAATTTTTTAAAGTAGATAGGATAGGAAAATGAAAATATGTTTTGTAGCAGAAGGCTGTTATCCTTATGTAGTAGGTGGTGTTTCCGGCTGGGTACACAGCATGATAAAGGCCTTTCCACAGCATGAATTTGTAATATTATCAATTATTGCAGATAGATCGCAAAGTGCAAAGTTTGCTTATGAACTGCCTGATAATGTGGTAGCAGTTTATGAATCGTACTTAAGCGACTTTGATTGGGGGAAAAAACCTAAGGTAGGTAGCCGTACTCATTTCGGAGAAAAATATTATAGAGCTCTTAGAAGCATTATTATGAATAAAGATCCTGATTGGGATAATGTATTTAAACTTTTCGAGAAGGACTTTGCAATAGATGATCTTTTAATGGGTGCAGACTTCCTACATATAGTTCAGGAATTCTATGAGAGTAGTTATACACAGATAAACTTTTCTGATTTTTTGTGGACTATGAGATCTATATATCTACCTTTGTTTTTGATCCTTAAAACTCCTATCCCAAAGGCTGACATATATCATTGTGTAGCTACGGGTTATGCCGGTGTTTTGGGAGGTATGGCTAAGTCGAGATACAAATGCGGATTGATCGTTTCAGAGCATGGTATCTATGCAAGAGAACGAGAAGAAGAACTGATCAAGGCCACATGGGTAGCAGGCATATATAAGAACATATGGATAGATCAGTTTAAGAAAATGGCTATGCTTGCATACAATAAAGCTGATACTGTGACCAGTTTGTATGGTCATGCCAGAGAGTTGCAGATAGAGCTCGGTTGTAATGAGAGCAAGATAATGATTACTGCCAATGGTATTGATATGGCAAGGTTTGCAAATATTCCCGAAAAGACAGATGAAGATAAACAATACATAAATATCGGGGCTATACTAAGGGTAACACCTATTAAGGATGTTAAAACCATGATAAGAGCGTTTGCCTTTGCAAAGCAGATAGTACCGAATCTAAAACTTTGGGTTATGGGTCCGACTGATGAGGATGAGGAATATGCAAATGAATGCTTTGAAATGGTAGAGATTATGAATCTGCGAGATGTGGTGTTTACCGGTAGAATAAATGTTGCGGAATACATGGGAAGGATGGATTTTACTATACTTACGAGTATAAGTGAAGGTCAGCCGCTAACTATTCTAGAGGGATATGCGGCTAAAAAACCGGTCATAGCAACAGATGTAGGAAATTGTGCCGGGCTGATATATGGCGAAGGTGATGATAAGCTTGGCGAAGCTGGAATACTAACACATATCATGAATACCGAGGAATTGGCTGAGGCTATGATAGATATGGCTCGTCACCCCGAAAAACGTGAAAAAATGGGTAATGTCGGATATGAACGTGTAAAGGCTAAGTACCAGATAGGTCAGATGCAGCAAACATATAAAAAACTGTACAACAAGATATTCAGATTCAACTATCCTGATAGGAATAATGAATTAGAGGAGAACTGATTATGGCCGGTATAGGCGTTAAATTAAATAAAATATACAGTAAAAACACTATAACAACAAATCTTGTTGGATTTGCATATAGTACCATCATAACTATCGCTCCTATGATATTGGTTATAGTAGCGATAATAGTTATGCAGCTTTTACTGGGGTTTACAAAACTGGATTATTTTTCGAGAGAACTATATGCATGTACAGTCCTGTACATCTTTATTTTCGGACTCCTTACGGCGTCTCCGTTTAATGCTTTGCTTTCCAGGTATTTGTCAGACATTATATATGAGGAACGTTACGATGATATACTTCCATGTTATTATATAGGATTGGGAATAAACGTTATTTTTTCAGCCATTTTTGGAATCCCGTTCTGTATATGGGAACTGATAGTCGGAAAAGTTGCTCCTGTATTTGTTTTTGCAGGATTTTGTGGATTTATGGCATTGGTTTTGGTTTTTTATTCAATGCTTTATCTTTCAATCTGTAAAGACTATGGACGCATTTCTCTTTACTTCCTTTTTGGAATGGGTCTTACAGTACTTTTATCGTTTATACTAAATAAGGTTTTCGGTATGAGCACTACATTGGCCATGCTCATAGGACTTGATGCAGGATTTGCATTAACAGCTACTTTGGAGATGGCACTTGTCAGAAGTTATTTCCGTGAAAACAGTGGAAATTACAGGGCGGTACTTCATTACTTTAAAAAATACTGGCAGCTTGTCCTCACAAATTTCTTTTATACCCTTGGATTGTATATTCATAACTTTGTTTTCTGGACTACAGATATGAGGATGGTAGTGGCTGATACATTTGTGTGTATGCCTACTTATGATATGGCTACATGTCTTGCGATGTTTACTAATATATCAGCCAGCGTAATCTTTATTTCACGTATGGAGATGAACTTCCATGAAAAATATAAGGAATATTCGGAAGCGGTAATCGGTGGACGTGGAATGGATATAGTAAATGCCAAGATCAGAATGTTTGAGCAGTTAAAGCATGAAATAATGAACCTGGTACGTTTACAGTTTATTGTTACGGTTATAGTATACCTACTCTTTATTATATTTATGCCGATGTTCGGTTTTGGCGGGGTAATCCTCCAGATATATCCTTGCCTTGCTGCAGGTTATTTTATCATGTTCCTTATGTATGGTGAGTTGATATTTTTATACTATTTCAGTGATTTAAATGGTGCTATGGGTGTAGCATTTGCATTTGCTGCTGCAACCCTGCTGGGAAGTATTGTTTCAAGTCATTTGACTACCATTTGGTTTGGAGTGGGTTTGGTATTTGGTTCTTTTGTAGGATTTACTACTGCATACTTTAGATTAAGAAATATAGAAAAGAATCTGGATGTTCATATTTTCTGTAACGGAAATTTGTTAGACAGGGGACCGGGCAAGGAACAGCCGAGCAATATAGTTTATAACAGGGCTTCGGTTAATTCCAGAGATTATCAGGAAAACGGGAGGCAATAAAGTACTATGGATTATGGTTTCTTTTTACAAATCCTTTTGATAGTAGGCGGAATACTGATAATGATAGCTGATATTACCCTTTTAGCTAAAAGGAGGCTTTCTGAACAGATTTCTATAACTTGGGGGTTTGTTGCGATAGTATTTATAGTTGCAGGAATTGTACTCAGACCGGATGGTTGGATAAAATATATGAGTGCCCCGGGAATGGCACTTTTGTGTGTAATCGGTGCATGTTTGTTATATGGCCTGTTGCTTGCAAGCATACATGTTTCTGAGATTATGAGAAAGCAGGCAGAGATGGCAATGAACATTTCGTTGCTTAATCAAGAAATTGTTGAGTTAAAGAAAAACATTGCAGAAAAAGATAAAGAACTTGAGGAAAGACTAAAACAATGAAAAAAAAAGTCCTGTTTGTCATAAATACTATGGGAAGGGCAGGTGCTGAAACTGCTCTGATTGAACTTTTAAGAAGGATTGATAAGAAAGAGTATGAGGTATCGCTCTATGTGCTTACCGGACAGGGTGAGATGCTTTCCCAGATACCTGATGGAGTAAAGCTTGTAAATAAGAAGCCTGATATGTCTTCAGTTCATGATGGTGAAGGCAGGAAACATTTAAGACAGGTGGTTGTTAGGTCGCTTGCAAAGGATTTTAATGGTTTTAAACTCTTGCCTTATTTTACTTTAAATGGTGTTAGAATGTTAAAGAGAAAAAATATCTTACCGGATAAACTGCTCTGGAGAGCAATATCGGATTCTGCATCAAGAACAGAGAAAAGATATGACTATGCTATCGCTTATATAGAGGGTGCAGCTGCATATTATGTGGCTGATCATGTAAATGCAGACCATAAGATAGCGTTCATTCATATTGATTATGAAAAAGCAGGATATACCAGGGAGCTTGACAAGGACTGCTATTTGCAGTTTGATAAGATATTCGGGGTTTCGCGGGAAGTGACGGATGTCTTTCTTAGAGTATACCCTGAATTAAAAGATAAAACTGATATATTCCACAACATGCTGAATTGTGAGGGGATCAGAGAAAAATCAAAGTCAGGTATCGGTTTTACTGATGATTTTAGCGGAGTCAGGATTCTTACAATTGGAAGACTTATGAAACAGAAAGCCTTTGAGGTATCGATCAAGGCGTGTAAGATTTTAAAAGATAAAGGAGAAAAAGTCAGATGGTATGTATTAGGTGAGGGTGACCAGAGAGAGAAACTCACAGAGTATATATCTAAACTTGGTCTTGAAGAAGATTTTCTGCTTCTGGGATCCACAGATAATCCATATCCGTATTTATTGCAAACCGATCTGTATGTACATTGCAGCAGGTATGAAGGGAAAAGTATTGCAGTACAGGAAGCACAGATATTAGGAAAGCCGATAATTGTTTCAGACTGCAGCGGCAACAGGGAACAGGTAAAACCCGGGGAGAATGGACTTATCTGCGAGTTTAACTCCGCAGCAATCGTACATTCAATACAGGAACTGATAAATGATGAGGAGAAGCGCAACTATCTGGCTGCCAACGCATTAAAAGTAAATGCGGGGGGACAGGAAGAAGTGAAAAAATTATTTGATATCTAAAGGTGGTGAGTTCTTTGGAGAAAGACAGACAGGAGCTTTTGATTATCATACCTGCTTATAATGAGGTAAAGACCATAGGTGGACTACTTGATAAGTTAGAGGAAGCGGGTATAACGAAATGGGCAGATATTCTTGTCATGAATGATGCCTCCAGTGACGGGACAGGAAAGTTGGTAAGGTCCAGAGGCTACAGGGTGGTTACGCATATATTTAATCTTGGATATGGCAGTGGCTTACAACTCGGATATAAATATGCAGCACGTAATCGCTATAAGTACGTTATACAGATGGATGCTGACGGACAGCATGATGTATCAAATGTTGAAAAGATATATACTGCCTTAAAAACTAAGGATGAAGACGGAAAAATCCCGGATATTGTTCTTGGCTCCAGATTTGTTGACGGAGCCACTGAATTTAAGACAAGTGCTGTTAAAAAGGTGGCAATAAAATTTTTCAGATTTTTGATAAAATTATTTGGCCACAAGAAAATTATGGATCCTACCACCGGACTTCAAGGACTAAATCTTAAGGCTTTTTATTTTTATAGCCAATTCAATCACTTTGATGACAAATACCCGGATGCAAACATGCTCCTGCAAATGCATCTTTTGGGTTTTAAGATTATAGAAATACCTGCGGTTATGCATCTTAGGACAGATGGAGTGAGCATGCATTCAGGACTTAAGCCGATATTATATATGATAAGAATGGGATATTCTATCATAGCTGTTTGGGTAAGGGTAAAGTTTTTTCATACAGATGTAATAAGAGATGTTTAAATGATAAAACTATTAAATATTTTGAATCGTCAAAAATGGTTTATGCCTGAAATATTAAAGGAAACTACAAAGCAATTAAAAAATCCATACAGAGGATGGTTTGAACTGCATATTCATCATATTGAAGAAGAATCTATTACTGACAAATCTAAAATAATAAATTCAGAGGATACTCTGGTTCTTCTTCTTATAGATATAGGAATTTGTCGTGATAGGAATCTGGAAGACTCGGAAATATGTAAGATTGAGGAAATACTTGATTTTTATTATAATATAGGAAAGAAAATAATACTGCGAGTTACATATGATGCTTTAGGAAAAGGGATGCAGAGAGAACCAGCTTCTTTTAATCAGGTTATTGCTCATGCCGAACAGATAGCTGGGTTTTTAAAACAACAAAAACAAAAGATATTTATTTATCAGGGCCTTCTTGTCGGCAGATGGGGAGAGATGCATACTACAAAATATGCCAGTCCGGAAAAACTAAGAGAATTAAATATCATTTTTGAAGAACAGATTGGAAAGACTCTTTTTAGAGTTGTGAGAAAACCTGTTCAATGGAGAATGCTTTGCCCAAAACAGGATTTTGATAACGATTTATCATCCAATAGACTTGGTATTTTTGATGATGGTATGTTTGGATCAGAATCGGATTTAGGTACTTTTGCCTCAGACAAAAAGAATCAGTTTTCATGGAATGAATCGTGGGATAGAGAAAAAGAAATAGAAATGATATCTATGATAGCTGAAAGGGTTCCTTTTGGAGGAGAGGCACTTTTGGGTGAAGGTTATTCTGCAACACATAGTTATGACGATTATTTATCTGAACTAAAGAAAATGAAAGTTACATATCTTAACAAACATCATGATAAAAATATGATTGAACGGTGGAAGAGAGAAATATTTAAAAGCCGTGATGTTTGGAATGGCTATACAGTATTGGAATATATAGGTGCTCACTTAGGATATAGATTTTTTATAAGAGAGGTAGATATATTAAAAGAACATTATGGGTTTAATATAAAGATAACCATAGAAAATAAAGGGTTTGCTAATTTGTATAAAGATACAGAACTTATTCTTCAAATTGAAGATGGCTTTGATGAAATAAAGGTTGTTTTTACAGATAAGCTTAATGCTTGTTTGACGGGGAATTCTATGATTTTTAATGCTAAAATTGGGAATATATCGGGTGCATGCTATGTTTGGGCAAGAGTAACAACAGAAAACAACGCGGTTTATTTTGCAAATGAGAACGCTGATGAAAAAGGCAGAATATTTATTGGTGAGCTAAAAAATCGTAAGGTAAAATAGATGGGTTGTAGTCCGGAGGATTATTGTGGAAACTTTTTATTGGTTAATACAGTACATGTTTGTACTGATCTCATATTTTTTTGTAATGTTTGTATGGCCTTCGGTTGTGTTTAGAAAGCACTTGAAGACAAAAACAAGAACATATAAGTTTGCTTTTTGCATTGTTGTGATGATAGTGCTTATAAATTCTGTTTGTATATTGTTGGGCTTATTTAATATACTGTATCAATGGCTTTTTTGCCTTTTGTTTTATGGTACCTTTTTGTATTCTATATTTAAAGGGAAAAGAATCAGTCCGGATACTATTAAGCGATTCAAATATCTTATTAGTGGTACATATGGATCTAAATCCATGTTTTCCGATATTTTTTCATTTATCGGAAAAAAGATTAAAGGAGTTTGGAAAAGATTCCTAAAATTTATGGAGGGGCATTGGTTTGAGTATGTAGCGTTGTTTGTGGTAACGATTTTTGCATATACATACTTTTCTTATGGTGCTCTTCATGACTATTCGTTTGGCTGTGGTGATATTTACGTACATTGTATGTGGATATATAACCTTACGAGTGGAGCAATTTTTTATAGTGGTATATATCCGGAAGGGATGCATTTCTTTATTTATTCGGAAATGACAACTACCGGGGTGTCTATGTACAGTGCTATATTGTTTACACAGTGTATCAATATGTTTTCTATGATAATCTGCCTATATATATTTTTTAGGGAGATTTTTAAATGGAAATACTCTCCATTAGTAGCACTCATGCTTTTCTTTACAATAGATGCTATAACAGGTAACCAGATTTTTACTATCGCACGTATGCAGTGGATACTGCCTATGGAATTTGGATATCCTGTTACACTGTTGTGCTGTACCTACCTAATTAAATATCTTCGCTTTAGCATTGTTGAAAAAAAGGATAAGGCAACGAAGAAGGCTGAAAGAAAAGAAATAAAACTACCGTTTATCAAAAAAACATTAAAAATCCGAATTCCACTTTGTTTTAAGGATGAGAATCTCTTTATTTTTACAATGGCTTTTGCAGGAACAATCTGTATACATTTTTATGATACAATAATGGCATTTTTTGTTTGCATTGGTATTGTAATAGCCTTGGTGTTCAAGATTTTCTCCAGGAAGCTGGTGCCGCTGATTGTGGCTGTAACTACCGGGTTAATGATTGCAGCAGCACCTCTTGTTGTTTGCTTTGCCAGTGGTATACCTCTTCAGGGTTCTTTGTATTGGGCTATGAATTATTTTATGCCTAAAGATGAAGAGGCAGTTGAAACAACAGATACTGTAACAACTGATGAACAAGGTAATGAACAAAGTTCAACAGAAGCTATAAATACAACGACGTTAAATACTGAATACAGTATTGGAGGTCCGGTTGCTGCTAAAACGGTATCAGGCATTCAGATGTTGGCGGCAACAGGAAAGAGTTTAATTGAACATGTCCAAAGTTTTTTCGAGATGTTAAGAGATACAGGATATAAAGAGAGTGGGCACGGAAAAGAAAGAGGAGATTTTTATTTTTTCTTTATGCTTATCTCTCTGTCTATAGGATGTGTTGCTACGATAATTAGAATATTATATGTTAAATTAAAAAGGATATCGTTAGGACATAACAGTTATTTTGGATATATCCTTATAGCTGTTATCGGAATAGCGGTACATCTATTTGTGTGCTCTAAAAAAATGGGATTACCGTTTTTGATGGAACAATACAGAATATGTGCTTTGGCGATGATGGTGGCAGTTCCGACTGTAATAGTTCCGATAGATTTGATATTGGGAATTGTAGATAAGTGGCTTCCTAAATTTGTTAAATCTCTTTTGACAATTGGTTTGATTATAGCTGTTTATGTGGTGGTTAGGGTTACCGGTAATTATCGGGGAACTCTTTTGTATCAGCTTACTAGGTATAATAGTACTGTAATGGTTACAAAACAGATAGTAAACACTTTACCGGAAAATTCTTATACCATTGTATCATCGACCGATGAATTATACCAAATCCTGGGATATGGATATCATGAGGAGCTGGTACACTTTATTAATGAATCTGAAGTAGTAAGTTACACCCTTCCATCAGAATACATTTTTATTTTTGTTGAAAAGAATGCATTATACAGAAATCAGGATCATTTCTTTGAGTGTCCTGAGTGGTTTTCAATTGATGATAAGTACTACGCTAAATATACACAAAAACATAGTCAGGGGGATGACTTAAGAAAAGAGACTATTAAAGAAGAATATGCTGATCTGTATTTCGGAACGTTTAGAGAGAAAATATCCGCATATGGTACTTTATGGCAGAGAGTTATACTTAATTCCAAGGTATATGTTTGGTGTCAGAAGTTTAATGCGATGTATCCTAATGAGATGCATGTTTACTATGAAGATGATGATTTATTGGTCTATTATTTGAAACAGAATCAGAGAAATCTGTATGAATTAGCAGCTATGGATCCTTCTGTTATGGTTCCTCCCGAGAGTTATGCTGACCCTATCTGGCCGGAGAACTATAAGGAAAAGATGGCTAAGACCAAGAAATCGACGGAAGAAGAAAAATAGAAAGGGAAGACTTAGGTGAAGACATATGATTATTTGTTGGCGCTTCTTAAGACTTCTCTGAATATGGGTGGGAAAAACCATGAGGATATAATAAAGGAGTTAGCCTATTTAACGGATGAGATAAGTGAAAATGAATGGATTGAAATAGCAGATCTTGCCAGAAGAAATAGTGTCAGTGGCCTGATATATAATGTGACAGAGCATATGGATAAAATTCCGGAAGGGGCTTTAAACATGATAAAGAAGTACACCGGGATAATTTGCAGGAGCAATTACAGGCTTTTAATCATTGATATCTGGTTAACTAAGGTTTTGAAAAATGCCGGAATTAAGTTCTGTATAATGAAAGGTGTTGCAGCTGCTGCAGATTTTACTATTCCCGAGTACAGAAAATCCGGAGATGTGGATATATTGTTGGCCGACCCAGGGGATGTTGACAGGGCAATAGTTGAAATAGAAAAACTTGGATTTAAAACCGATGAAGAACAGGTGTCCTTACATCATGTTTCTATGTCGGATTCAACAGGACTTGAGATAGAGATTCACACTATGCTGGCAGAGCCTTTTGATAACAAAAAAATAAATGGTTACCTGGGTGAACTTTTATCCGAATGCGGAAAGAACATAGTTACAAAAGAGATAATGGGTGTAAATCTTCCGGTCCTTGAGGACGGATATCATGCATATGAACTTTTACTGCATATGCTGCAACACTTTTTACGTTCAGGTTTTGGTGTCAAGTTGCTTTGTGATTGGGTAGTTTTGTGGAACCGAGGCCTTAATGAGAAAAGCAGACATACATATATGAGGTTAGTAAAGGAAAGCGGCATAAAGGGTTTTTCTGATATGATAACCAGAGCATGTATTAAGTATTTGGGGCTAAAAAGAGAGCAGGTACTTTGGATGGCCTTGTTTGACAATGAAAAAAACAGGGATGAAATCGAGAGGGAAACTGAACTTTTTATGAAAGAGTTAATGGAGGCAGAAGAGTTTGGAAAATCTCGAGGAAGGATGGTAGCTCTGCGTGGGGACGGAGTATTTGACTATATAAGGGAATTTCACCACCAGATGCACCTGAATTTCCCAAAGACCGGAAAATGTTTTCTACTTTGGCCGATACTTTGGATAATAACTCTTATGAGATTTTTAAGAAACAACAAAAAAGTTCGTGCTATATCGAGTAAAGAATTATTTTCAAGCGCCGGCAAAAGAGGGAAACTGGTTAAGCATATGAATTTGTTTAGTTAAATAATTACAATATTGAAAGATTTCTTGACTGAATAGTTAAAGACTTATATAATGAATTACGCTCTATAAGAGGAAGGGTGTACCTATGGATAAACCACAAAATGGGTTTGAGTTCCTTGAAGAACTTAGTAGAAGAAATGGGAAAAAGGTACAGACACATAGTTCTCTTTTTGAATATCTGGATACAAAGGCCCGGGAAAAAGGGATACCTCTTCATGGGCAGTTTGAACTAACTCCTTTATGCAATTTCAATTGTAAGATGTGTTATGTACATTTGGATGATAACCACTTGGTCTCTCAAAAGGTAATGGTGGTAGACAAATGGAAGGATTTGGTTCGTCAGGCTTTTGAAGCAGGTATGATGAGCGCCACATTGACCGGTGGTGAGTGTTTGGTATATCCGGGGTTTGATGAAATCTATTTGTATCTACGAGACCTTGGGTGCGAGGTTTCTGTACTGACAAATGGGTACTTGTTAGACGATACAAGAATTAGATTTTTTGAAAAGTATATGCCTCAAAGCATAAAGATTACACTTTATGGTTGTGATGATGATGTATATGAACGAGTAACCGGCCGTCGAGCTTTTGGCAGAGTTGAAGGAAATATCCGTAAGGCGATAAACGCAGGATTACCAATCAGTTTATCTGTTACTCCAAGTAAATATTTGGGACAAGATGTTTTGGAAACAGTTCGCATAGGAAAAAGTCTAACACAACATACTTATGTTAACTCAACCCTTTTTGATCCCAGAGACGAGACGGGAAAATCCGGTTTAAAGCATGATTCAGATCTTAATACCTATATCCAAATATATAAGTTGATTGATGAACTAGATGGTAGGGTAACAAAAGAGATTGATGAAGATGAACTTCCTCCGGTAGGCGGATCCTTTCATGAATGCCAAAACTGTGGGTTGATGTGTGGTGGCGGTCGTTCCGGATTTGTTTTAGATTGGAAGGGAACTTTGATGCCATGCAATCGTTTGGATATGATACAGGCTTATCCTCTAAAGGATGGTTTTAAGAAGGCATGGGAAACAGTTAATATTAAAGCTAACGCTTGGCCACGTGTTGCTGAGTGTATAGAATGTGCATATCGAAATGTTTGCAATAATTGTGCAGCAAATATGCTTAAATATGCTGAGCCGGGGAAACAACCGGTTGAGTTGTGCGACATAACGAGAAGTTTTGTTAAGCATGGCATAAGGCATATACTGGAGTGTGATTAATACCAAATTTGATCAACTTAACCAATTTAACTTGGTTTATGATGATAAAAAATTATTAAAGGAGAAAGAAAATGAAAAAAGAATATGAGACACCTAGAGTAGAAAAGATGGAATTTGATTATTCAGAAACTGTTGTTGCATCACAGGGTCATGCATATCGTTTGTATACAAATGGCTTTTATGGATGCCATGAAACACCCACCGATGATTATATTGTTGGAGATGCAGATGTGAATAGCCCTACTTGCAAAGTTGTTAATTAATTGAAAGAATTTTAACTGCGACGTCTCTTTACAGAGACGTCTTTTTATTATATAATTATTATATCTAACCGATAGGAGAGATATTTTGATGAATAACACCATATCCATATATGATTGGCATCAAATGGCATCAAAAGGTGATGTGGCACCGGCAAGGATTTTGCTAAACGGGAATAGCATGTTTCCGTTAGTACGAAAAAATCGTGATTATGTAAAAATATTTCCGATTGATAGTGAGCTACAGGTTGGAGATATTGTCCTGTTTCATGATTCTAGAAATGAAAGATATGTTGTTCATAGGATATGGAATATAAAGGATGAGCTGGTTTTGACATGGGGGGATAACTGTTCTTTCCCGGATGCCTGGACGTCAAGGGATTCTGTTTGGGGAAAAGTAAATCTTGTAGAGAGAGGACATCGCAAAATAGTCCCTGACCCTAAAAAAGGATTGTGTTGGGCTAAATTCTGGCATAGGGCCGGGAAAGTATACAGGTACCTTGGAAGATGCTGGCATAAAATTGTTGATAGAAAATAGAGGGAGATATGCGTTACTATAAGATAGCAGAGTTAATAATAAAATCAGAATTTAGGTTGGCGTGTTTTGAGGATTTTCTCTGTGAGGAGAGCCAAGAAAGTATATCAATAACGAAAACGGTCGAGCCACCACCTAGTGGAGTAGATGTCAGATCCGGGTCAATAATTCACAGATGTCTAAAGGATGGATGGTTCTTTTATGATGAAAATAATGATCAGGCAGGAGTTTATATAAGCAATGACTATACATATTTGAGAATATTGGGTTTAGAAGAAGATATAGTTCTGGGCACGATGGAATGGTTTGTCCGGATAGCCATAGAATGTGTATTAGCACGTAAAGGTTATGTATCATTGCACGCTGCTTCGGTCGAGTTGAATGGAGAGGCCTTCGCCTTTTCGGCCCCTTCTGGAGTCGGAAAATCAACGCGTGCCGAAGCATGGATAAAAGAACTAAATGCAAAACTAATCAATGGAGATCGTCCCCTTATAGATGTCCGACAGGGTGAATTATATGGAGTACCATGGGATGGCAAGGAGCATTGTTTTAGAAATGTACACTACCCGCTAAGGGTTATTTGCGAGGTTAGGCGTTCAGCTTCGGTTTGTATACGTAAGATGACATTTGCTCAGCGTCGCAAACTGCTTTTACAGCAGTGCTTTTTACCTATGTGGGACACAGAGACAGCTGCTATACAGATGGCGAATATAAATAGATTGGCTAAATCTGCTAATATTGTACGTATATTCTGCGGACCTTCAGAGGAAGATGCACGTAGATTATTTGATGAGATTAAGAAAAACAAATATTTAGAGGAGAAGAAGGATATGGTTGCAAAACAGGGTTTTGTCTTGAGGAATGTAGTGGATGAACATATATTGATGCCTACAGGAGATAATATTGGAAAATTTAATGGTACGGTATTGTTTAACGATGTTTCAGCTTTCATTTGGGAGAAATTACAGAGTCCCATGTCCAAAGACGATTTGCTTCAGGCAGTGTTAGATGAATTTGAGGTAGAGAAAGATGCAGCAGAGGCGGATTTAGATGCACTTTTGAAACAACTTTATGAATACGAAGTGATTGAGGAATAATAAATCTATCAAAATTGTAATATTATTCATATTGACAAATAAATATTCATGAGGTATATTTTTATTGTAGTTTTTGGACACTATTAGATTTGAAAATATGTTTTTTTTGAGGAGGGAAGGATATGAAGAAAAAGTATGAATCACCTATGGCTGAAAAGTATGAGTTCAATTATGTTGAGAATGTAGTTGCTTCTAATAATACTGTTGCGGAATCAGTAAGAGATGGAAGAACCGGAGGGTCTGCAAATTCTTGTACTACAGGAAATACATCTGATGTTACGACTGGTTGTAAAGCAAAGAATAATAAAAACGCCCATTTTGGTTGTTAATTTTTTCTGTAATTTTCTTGTTGTATGCAAGAAGCAATATTGAGGCATCCCTTAATAGAGATGCCTTTTTGAGTTTATACTTTTATTCTATAATATTTTGAATCATATAATCGAAAGGATAAAAAACATGATTCAATCAGAAACTTGGTTTGAACATTTAGCACGAATACAAGAGAAATCAGTACAGCAAAAAGTAAGCTATAGCGGGGTAATGGAGTTTGTTTCCATGAAGGCTAGGGAAAAGGGTATTCCTATTGTTGGTAAATTTGAACTTACGCCACTATGCAATTTCGATTGCAAAATGTGTTATGTTCATCTTGACGCAGAACATTTGAATAATCAAGCTATTCTTATGGTAGATACATGGAAAGAACTGATGCATCAAGCATGGAAAGCCGGAATGCTTTCGGCAATTCTCACAGGAGGGGAATGCCTTACTTATCCGGGTTTTGATGAATTGTTTCTTTATCTTCATAGCATGGGATGTGAGGTTTCTGTTTTGACAAATGGTTTATTGCTTGACGGAAAAAGGATTCAATTTTTCAAGAAACATATACCGGCAGTAGTTCAAGTGACACTTTATGGATGTAATGATGATGTTTATGAAAAGGTTACAGGAAAAAGGATGTTTTCTGTTGTGGAAAATAATATTAAACGAGCGATAGAAGCCGGAATACCTATAAGCATCAGCATTACTCCAAATAAATATATGGGAGAAGATATTATTGAAACTATTAGAATTGCCAGAAAACTTAGTAAATCCGTAGTTGTTAATTATTGCCTGAATGCACCAAGAGAAGAAACCGGGCGTTCCGGACAGAAAGATGAATTGGAACTTGAATTGTTTATTAAGGCGTTAAAATACCTTAATGAGCTTAATGGACGAGAAAATGTAGAAGTAGATGAAGCAAAATTACCTCCTTATGGTGGACAGTCACATGAAACTTCTGAGTGTGGCTTGATATGTGGGGGTGGCCGTTCGTCTTTCGCTATAGATTGGAAAGGAACAATGATGCCATGTGTTGACTTTACAAGGATATGCGCTTATCCGTTAAAGGATGGTTTCTTAAATGCATGGTATAAGGTAAATAAAGAAGCAAACAATTGGCCCAGAGTCCCGGAATGTGAAGGATGTGCGTATGCTGACGTTTGTAATCGATGTGCTACTAATATGTATCAATTCGCTGAACCTGGAAAAATACCGATAGGTATGTGTGAAAGAACAAGAGAGTTAGTTCGTAATGGCCTTGCTCATATACCTGATTGTGAATGACATTATAGCTTAAAAGAAGGCTTGCGATTAACAAGCGTGTTGAGTGTACCCCATGCTGAGTTTTATGATAAGTTTAATGGTTCTTATACTTGTCCCGAGTAGTAATACCAACTTTTCAATCGTTAATGATACGAGTGAGATCAGGACAGTGACTGAGAGTCGTGAAATAAATTATGAAGAAACATATGATGAAATCATTAATGCGGAGTGCGGTCTCTATTCTCCTGTTTTTTATAGGTTTAAACCAACAGGTAATGTGGCTCCTGAATACAGAGACCATTTTCTGCATCTGAGACTTGATATATCCGTATTTTGTGCACAATATAATGGAGAAGATATACCTCTTACTGAAGAAGCACTCAAGTGTCTTGATGAGATACTTTCCAATATAGAAGGTCAAGGACATAGTGCAGTAATAAGATTTTCGTATGATGGATATTTTGATGGAAAGGAAGTAAAGGAACCGTCTCTTGCGATAATCCTAATGCATCAGGAACAGCTTGGCCCAATTCTTTCTAAGCATAAAAATGCCATAGCTACACTTGAAACGGGCATGCTGGGGCTTTGGGGAGAACTACACGGAACAGAGATGTGCAGTAAGGAAAATCTAGTAACGGTAGTAGGTAAATGGCTTGAAGTCATGCCTGAATCAGTATGTGTATCGGTACGCACACCACTTCATTATTGCTGGTGGAAAGGGATTGATAGAGATGATATTTCCTATGACGTTACTAATCCCGGGGAGGTAGCATACCGAGTTGGAATATATAATGATGGATACTTTGGATCACATTCTGATCTTGGTACCTATGCAAACCGTGAAGAAGAGGTGAGCTGGCTATATAATCAGGCGAGGCATACATTATTTGGTGGGGAATTGATGGCTATACAGGCAACTGAAGCCGGAAAAACTTGTTCTTCACAGCTTGAAGACGAAGCATTCATAACACATACATCATACTTAAATGTAGATTATTCACCTATAGCCTTCGATAATTTAAGAAATGAAATTTATAACAGCAAGGATAGTTATTATCATGGTCAGACAGGGTATGTTTATATAAGAAATCATCTGGGCTACAGGTTTGTCTTAAGGCAGGTCAGGATGACCAGTGAGGTGTTGTTAAATGATAAACTGCTTATTGAAGCAACCATAGATAATGTAGGATTTGCAAATATGGTAAAGCCTAAAAAACTTTATGTGGTTTTAGAGGGAGAGGAATATAATTATACTATACCGGTTACCGAACATACTCCAAGAGAAGGTGAGTTGATATTTAATGGAGACCCACTACAGTGGGATACCGGGAAAAACAAGATATGGATATTTATGAATCTTCCTAACGGTATAAAGATTGGTGACTATAATGCATATCTTAAGATAGCTTATACTAAAGCCGATATTGATACTGGTTACGGAGATTACCCTGTCAGATTTGCCAATGATGACGAAAATATCTGGAATGAGGATCTGGGAGCAAATTTTTTAGGTAAAATTAGGGTTATAAAATCAAGAAAAGTATCCGATATTATATTCGTGGGGAATAATATTGCCCAGTAGTTATTTAACCTCTGTAATGCAAAAACTAACAAAAATGAAAGGAAAAAAGTTGATATTTAATAAAAAATTTATTGACAAACCACTATTAACTTGTTATAGTAATGCTAACATTGACAGAGTATGTCAGGTTTTCAGAGGGGAGCCGTATATACGGCATGGAAGAAATATTTACTTAAGAGAGGAGAGATTCTTATGAAGAATTATGTTAGTCCTGTTATCTTTGATAACGAAGAGTTGGCTGAAGGCGTATATGCTACAGGTAGTGGTGCTGGTGGTGTTGGATGTTATACGTCGTCGCAGATTATTCATCAAAATGCAAGCGATGTTGGTAGAAAAGATGATAGATTCCAATTGAATGCAACACATAATGCAGATCATAATACAAATTACCAGCTCTTTGTCATTAAATTTAGTAAAGCTGTAAAATTCCTTGATTGTGAGCAGGCTCTTTTGTGGGATGGAGATGGTACGGACACTCTGAGAATTCAAAAACAGTATTGGAATAATCCTACCGATAATATAGGGTTAGGAGGATTGGTAGTTCAAGCTGTTGATGGAACTACTTGTACAATAGAAAGTTTTTATGTTCTATGTGAAGGAGCAGGTGAGTTTACTCACAGATAATATTTGTTAGGACAATATAGTAAAGTAGGAGTTAAGGCTGGTTCACTTGAACTAGCCTTTTTTCAAATATTTTTAATGGGACACTTAGATGAAAGAGCATATAGGTAAAGTATCTTCAAAACTAAACGCTGGAAAATTAAAAGAGATGTGGAGACAGACAAAATGGATTTATTCATATTCAAAAAACCATTGGCCTGCTACAATTTTGTACACACTTATTGGCTTTATAGGTACTCTGGTAGGGCTCTTTTCAAGTTGGGTTTCAAAAAATCTAATAGATATTATTACCGGAAATCAAGTTGGTGAAATTGTTAAAACATTTGCACTTATGATAGGGATGAATATTGGAATCATGTTTATTAACCAGATTTCAGATTATATTTCAACTAAGATAAACATGAAAGTTGACGCCGAAATAAAGCAAGACATTTTTGAAAAAATTATGATAACAGATTGGGAATCTCTTACTTCATATCATACCGGAGATTTATTAACACGTTGGGGTTCTGATGCGGGAAGTGTTTCTTCGGGGGTATTGAATTTTATTCCCAATATGTGCATTACTTTTTTCCGGTTTATAAGTGCCTTTGCGATGGTAATTTATTATGATTGGACTTTTGCAATATTTGCTTTTTTGGGAATGCCGGTATCGCTTGTCATGTCAAAAACACTAATGCGAAGAATGGTGAATAATAACAAAAGAAGTGCCGCTTTGGGTGCAAAACTATCCGGCTTTAATCAAGAAACATTTTCAAATATTCAGACCATCAAATCCTTTTCTCTTATAAAATTGTATGTAGAAAGATTGAGGCAGCTTCAAAAGGAAAATATTGACATGCGTCTTGAATTTAAAAGAATGTCTATGGTTACATCGGTTATAATGACGGTAGTGGGGTTGATGGTGTCATATAGTTCATATGGTTGGGGAATATACAGGGTTTGGCATGGGGATATTTCCTATGGTACCATGACGATGTTTCTGAGTCTTTCTGGAACGCTTACCGGGGCTTTGCATGGATTGACAGGGCTTGTTCCCTCGGCTATTGCACTTACTACTTCAGCAGGAAGGCTTATGGACATTATTGAGATGCCAAGAGAGGATTACTCGGATGATGAGAGAGTTGAACAATTTGGCAAGAGGTATTCTGAGAAAGGAATCAGTATAAAATTAAGTAATATTTTTTATGCATATAAAACGGGGACTCAAGTTTTTTCCGGTGCATCAATAGACGCACACCCACACGAGATTGTTGCATTGGTAGGACCTTCGGGTGAAGGGAAGACTACGATGCTTAGACTTATTCTTTCACTTATAAATCCTAAAGAGGGAGAAGCTTATCTTTATGTTGAAAATGGATCTTCAAATGAAAGTGAGGATATAATTACTCTAAGTGCTTCTTCACGAAAACTTTTCTCCTATGTTCCGCAAGGGAATACGATGCTCTCCGGAACTATAGCTGAAAATATGCGTTTTGTTAAAACTAACGCAACTGATGAAGAAATATGGAATGCCA
>JAEEGJ010009745.1_pt1 | contig 25438 bp, 18 predicted proteins | sample 8958761 | NCBI WGS metagenome assembly JAEEGJ01 (sample SAMN16246546, study PRJNA631951) | gut metagenome | biome: gut microbiome; feature: rumen; material: RS-attached | host: Bos | place: Iran: Karaj | collected 2018-10 | reverse complement strand
CGCCTGGCTTAATTGCCTCAAGGAAATGGGACGAACCAAAAGTTGGGCCAATGCAACCAAAAGTGAGGAACAATGGGTATGAAAGGTTTTGGTCAAATAGTGCTTGCGGGCGTTGTCTCGTTTTTCGGAATTTCTGCAGTGCATGCGGCAGAGGCTACCGCGAAAATTCAAGCGACGGAAGTCGTGAATCTTCCGTCGGAGGCCGCTTATGGTGGCGGCGATAAAGTCGGTTCGCAGCTGGTTGCGGCGACCTACAACGCGGGCGAAGGGCCAGGCATTTGGATTATAGCTGATGGCGGTTACAGGCTTTATCACAATGGAGCGCTTTTGGCCGAAGACAACCAAGCGGGTCGCGTGCGTTTTGTCCCGATGACGTTCCTTCCCGGTGAAAATGCGATTTCTGTCGTGGGCGTGAACGGCAAGGGTGCCCCGGGCGTTTTGGTGCAGATTGACGATCTCGACAAGTCTTACTATTCCGGCGCGGACTGGAAATCGAAACCTGCCGTGGGGAGCGCCTCGTGGAAGAACAAGGGTCGCGACCTCTCGCAATGGGGCGGCGCTACAACCCTGAATTACGCGAACAGCAAACTCCCGAGCGGTGGCTCCCTGAACGGCTTTGCTGTAAACACACAAGCCAAGTGGATTTGGACGAGTGCCGAAACGGATCCGACGGCGGTATTACTTTATACGTTCTACGTGAAAGCGGAAGGTCTTGGTGCTTTTGCAACGGGCGGCGATGCCGGCAAAATTGTTATCGCTAGCGATTCCACGAGCATCCGAAAGTATTTACAAAGTAACGATGCCGTGACAATCCTCGTGCCCGAAGGTACGTACGATTTCAGGCAGTTCCGCAACGCTGTTACCGAAGCGAAAAGCAAGGGCCGCACTTGGTGTAAAACGGCTTGTACCGAAAAGAACCGCGTGACCGGTAAGACCAACACCTTCTACCGCATCACATTCAAGGCGAACAGCTGCAGCGATTTGACGGAAGCGGGAGTGCAGATTGTGCAGGAAAGCGAAAATCTGCAAAAGTGGGATAACTGGATTACGACCAAGGCGAACAAGAGTTTGGTGGGCATGGGTCGTGGCGCGAACTTGCGCGGTGCTGCTATTGCGGTGCGTACAAACGAAGGCTCTAGCAACCACATTTACCGCAACCTCGCCATTTACGATGTGAACCCGCACTTGATCGAAGGCGGCGACGGTCTTGAAACAGTGGGCACCGCCGATAAGCACGTCAAAAATTTCTGGGCGGATCATATCAGTTACAAGTGGATTTCTGATGGCATGGATATGGAATTTGTCGATAACGCAACCATTAGCTATTTGGATTTTGACGGTGCGAATGAATATAACTGCTGGGGAACCGACCCTTACATGGCGCTTGTCGAAGATGCGCGCTTGACCTATGCGAATAATTACTGGCACAACACTTACGGGCGTGTTCCGAAGGTCACGGGCGAGGTCAACGGTTCGCAAGTTCATCTGTACAACCAGTACGTCAATTACAATCGCTTTTTTGTTGCCGGTGCCGACGGTCATAGCGCAAACGCCAAGGCCTACGTGCGTTACGAAAACAGCTACATCGACAATGGTCAAGGCTACCTTGCTGAATGGGGCGACAACGGCTATGTTTTCTTTAGCGGAGTTTCGTTCGGGAAAGACACCAAGCAACAGCACCGCTACAAGGGAACGGTCAAGAACGGAATCCCGACTGCAGAAACATTCAATCCGAGTTATTCTTTTGAAAAGCGCGATGTCGCAAACCTCCCGAAAGAAATCCCGACACTTTCGGGCGTGGGTGGCCGCTACGGCAAAATGCCCGAATACAATCAGGTTTTTGGTCAGAGCAACAAGGCGGCAAGCATTACCTTGACCGCCCCTGCGGCGGGTGCGAAGTTTAATGCGGGCGCGACGGTTACGCTGAAAGCCGATGCCAAAGACAATGACGGAACGGTGAAGAGCGTGGCGTTTTACGTGGGCAATACGCTGGTGGGCACGGCAAATGCGGCTCCGTACCAGGTGAGCGTCGAGGGCGTGGAGCCTGGAATGCATTCTGCAGTCGCTGTCGTCACTGACAATTCCGGGCTCACATGGATGAGCGAATACGTGACCTTTACTGTCGAGGGTTCGGCGGAATCCAGCCGTTCTGCGGTCGCGGAATCCAGCTCTAGCGCTGTTGTAAAATCCAGTTCGAGTGTCGTGGCGTCATCTTCGAGTGCGCAGACCCCTGTGGAATCTAGCAGTGACGCTTGTGTCGTCATTCCGGGCGAAGACCCGGAATCTTGCGGAACAATCGGCATTGCGCCTTTCGCCATGCAGCGCGCGACCGAAGCCGAGGCCGGCTTCTACCGCATCTTTGACATTCAGGGACGCCCGCTTTTCGCAGGCGACCGTAAGCCCGCTAAAATGCCTGCCGCCCATGTTATTGTGATCGAATACACGTCCGCTGGCAAAACATTGCGCCACTATATCCAATAACGATTCCCTAGCGAATGAAGGCGTGCTCGCTTTTCGTAAATCTTATATATATTGGTATCGATGAAGTTCTGCAAAAACATAAAGGCTGTAACGGTTGCTTTTTCGGCGGCCTTTATGGCGCTTTTTGCAGGATGTTCCGATAGCCATGTGGCGGGCAACAGCGCCGAAACGGGTTCTCCAGAACTCGCCGGAATTTTTGTCTTGGATAACGGTTCCCCAGCTGCCCACGCGCGCGTGCAATGCGTGCCGAGCGACTTTAACATTATCTCCGCAGATCGTGCGGAACGCTCTTTGCCACAGGCGTTTGAAACCGAAACCGACGAAAATGGCAACTACGAATTCGACTCCATTCCGTCGGGCCGTTTCTCGATAGAGGCTTTCCATGAAAAATCGGGTCAAATGTTCCTGAAACAGAACTTGGCTAATGAACAAGGCGAACCGCTTGCCATAAACGACACCTTGCGTCATTCGGGGAGTGTCAAACTTCTCGTGCCAGGCGCGTTCCGCGAAAATCAGGGCGGTGATGCGATTGTCGTCGGAACGACCATTCACAGAAGAATTTCCGTGCAGAACGGAAAAATTGAAGTCGATAGCCTTCCGGCGGATTCTTTGGACATCGTTATCTACATGGACAAATTGTTCCCAGTAAAGTTCGAAAATGTCTCGGTGCAACCGGACGAAACGACGGTCTGGGGAGATTCGGTAACATATTCGTTCACAGCTCCGCTTGCGCTCCCTGAACGTGAAAATCCCAAAGCCGAGAATTCTGCAAGCGGTGATTCAGTCCGTGTCGTTACGGATATCCCGTTAGCCCTTGTGCTCGACTCTTCGGTGTGCGACTTGGACTCTCTTGACCATCTCGTAGGCCGTTGGGAAGCTTTCCGCATTTCACACAGCGCTGCGAAAAAACAGTTGCCCATTGCGGAACCCCAATTACAAAATGGAAAAATGATGTTCTGGGTTCGCCTCGATTCCTTGAATACCGCAGATGAAATTGAATTGACGTTCAATACGGCTAAAGACCCCGCTTACGCTTTTGACGTATTCCCGACGAATCGCAGCTATTCGTTGGTGTATCATTTTGATAGTGGACTTTCGCTCCTTGAAGATTCCGCTGAAAAGGGGTATTTCGAAGGCTCCGCCGAAACAGCGACAGGACTTGATTGCGATGGTGGCGTTCTTGGAAACGGAATGCATCTTGGCGCAGACGATGTCGTGACTGTCAAAAATTCCGCGGGTAAGGATTCTACGCGCAAAGTAAATCTGACTTTTGACGATGACGGCTATTTCTGTTTTTCGCTGTGGCTGCAGCTCGAATCGCTGGACAAGGAGCAATTGATTTTCAAAAAGGCTGAAGAATATGCGCTCCGTTACGTACCCAAGCAAGGCTTTGTCGTGGACTTCTATCATGAGGCTATGCAATCAGTGGCGGAGGATGTGTCTAAAACGGCCGAAGACTCAAGTTACAAAATCTCTTGGGTTTCAGGCGCAGACGGAATTAACGCCGGTGAATGGGTTTACGTCGCTTTCAGCAGGCGTGCTTTTGAACAAGTTTTATTTTATGTGAACAATCGTCAAATCATTTCCGAAGCCGAAAAATCCGATTGGGCTGGAAACGTCAAGGAACGTGCCAATTTTCAGTTGGGAGGCTTTACAGGCAATATAGATGAACTTTCAATCGGCGCGTGTTTCCACGACGAATCTTGGACTTTAACAACTTATTTAAATCAGCATCCAGAGAACCGTTGGCCTTCTTTATCCGCTCGATAGTGCTACAGAATGGCGGAATGCCTATAAAACGGTATCCATTCCTTCGAAAACGATTTCATCGACTTCTAGGAATGTTCCGTTTTTCATGAAAATGGTGAAAAATCCGATTTCGGTTGCGATATCTTTGAAACGGACTTGGTAACTTTCGCTTTCCAAAGTTTCATCACCGGGGCGGAATACAACTTCGTGCCAGTTCTCGTTTGCCTTGGCATTCCACAATGCTTTATTGAATTTGTTGTCGCCGATATCCTTGTAATGTTCTAGCGCTACAGAAAATTCACAGTCACCGCGAACTTTCAATCGGACGGCAGTGAGTCTGCTCAAATCGTAATAACCCGTGTCTAGGCCAATGTGCGTGCCGATGAGCACTGTTCCGGATTCGCCAAGCGCAAATTTTAATGAAAGGTATTTCCCCTGAGCACTGTCGATAAGGGCTGTGGCAAAGCTTTTTGAACTGTCTGGCAAAATCCATTGCGCTCCATTGCTTGTGTTGAAGTACCAACCGAAATTCGGGAATGTCTTTGCGATGTTGTTCAAACTATCGCCATCGTCAAAGTCCTCGAATACAAATTCTTGTGTAATGCCCGGCATGCGGAAAAGCGTGTCTGCGGTTGTTCCGTTTTCGACCGAAACGGTTGCAAGGAGCGAATCTCCGGCGACGATGTCGAATATGCCTGCTGGCACGCGAGAGAATACGTATTCGTTTCCGCTACGGGAGGCTGTGTAGGGCGTGGATTGCAGAGCGATGGTTTCGTAAAGTTTAGCGTAGTCGGCTTCTGCTGCGCCTGTGCGTACGGTGATGCTTGCCGATGGCAAAAGCGAAATTTCGGTTTGCTGGGTGTCAAGTGCTGTCCAAGTCATTAGTGAAGAATCGCTGCCTGCAATGCCTTCGATAAATCCGTCCGAAACAACGGAATCAAAGCGCGCTTCGCCCAAGGAATTTGTTGTGGCGGAATCGATGACGGAAATGGTTTCTTTGGAGAATAGTTTTAGACGAGCGTTTATGATGGGCGAGTGGGATGCATCAACAACAGTGAATGCAATTCCGTTTGTGGTCTCGCTTGTCGCTCCAGTGAATTCTGGATTCGATTCGGAGCACGCCCAAAAAAAGGCTGTCAAAAGTATTGTCGCAAAAAAACGTTTCATTATCAATCCTTTTTCTTCATCATCGGGAACAATTGAAAATTTAATTGATAAACACTGTCGCAAATTTGGGAGGGCATCGCATTGACCACTTTTACGATGCTTTTTCTCGTCTCGGCAAGGATTTCGCGAATTTTCTGTATTTGCGAAGAATCGAGAGCCATGGTGAGTGTGCTGATGTCGCGTTCTTCTTTCGGTGTTTCGGCGATGGAACGTTGCGCAAGTTCGGTGATGCTCTTTTGATAGTCGCTAATAGAGGCGCTCAGCCAGTGTTCTTTTGTTTTGATATGGGCTTCGGTTGGGACGATGCGTCCGTCTTTTCGCATGTTTGCAAGGCCGAGCTGTAACAACGCATCGACTGCGTTTTGTACCTGCGTTGCGGTAAGCTTCGGGATGCAAGAGTCTCCTAGAGCTGCTGCGTATTCCGGTCCGCGATAGTCGAATACATCGAGTGCGGAGCGAACCATAGGGTAGAACCATTGCTGAAAATAGCGGTAGCGGGCTTCGTCAAGTTCGCGGCAGGCCGCAGGGCGCATTTTCTGGAGCGTTTCGAAATGCTTGCGCACCAGATCGTCTGTTTTAGCCTTGCCGTAAGCAACCAGTTCACGGAAGTATTCGGCCTTGCCTTCCTTGAATCGGAAAAACTGCACGAACGACTCGATGCTTTTTGTTGAAACATGGCGCTTGCCCTGCAAAATCTTGAGCAATAGGCTTGCATCCATTTCGACGGCGGCAGCGAAAACTCGGTAACTGAACGACGAATCTAGCGATTTTTCCAACTCGTAAAAATCCTGCAAGAAGTTGCGGTAGTCGGAGTAATCGTAGATGTTGATTTTGTTTTTTGCAAGCATGGCCAACCTGCTTTAAAAATACATTTTTTTATAAAGAGATATTGTTTTAATGCGTTGTGCGATGATTTTTTTACGGGAGTGTTGACATTTTTGTCCACACTTGATTTTTTTCTTTTGCCTTTGAAACACCTAAAAAGGATATATTCATAAAAAAGAGGAGTTCCTATGAATATAGCGAAGAAAGCTGTTTTTCTCGGTCTTGTGTTAGCCTCGGCAACGTTTGCTACCAAGTACGAAGCCGAATCGGCAACGCTTACTGGTGGATCTGGAATTGTCAACAGTGCTAGTGTCTCGGGAACGGGCTATGTCGATATGAAAGAGGGTAATATCGCCTTCGAAAACGTCACTGCCGAATCTGCGGGCAAGTACCAGTTGACAATACACTACAAGGCGGGCGAATTCAAGTCGAACTACATCAAGGTTAATGGCTCAACTGCCGCCACGGTCGATTTCAACGCCACTACAGGTTGGGGTGACGTATCGGCCGTGGTCACTCTTAAGGCGGGCGCGAACAATATCTCCATCGAAAAATTCTGGGGTTGGATTAGCGTGGATTACATCGATGTTTCGCCTTATCAGTCTGTTGCATTTAATTTGAGCGCCAAGCCGGTCACGCCGAATGCGACAGAAAGTGCTGTCAAGCTTTACAGTTTCCTTGTCGAGAATTTTGGCAAAAAGACCATTAGCGGCATCATGACTGGTGACATGAGCAATTACACGAAGGGAGCCGATTTCAAGACGCATGACGACGTGAAGGATATCTACACGCGCAGTGGCAAGTTCCCGGCGCTTGTGGGCTTGGATTTCTTGTTTGCGACGGGTCCGAAGGCTAGTGAATCCTGGTACATGGAATACACGGAAAAGGGAATTTCTCTGGCGAAGGATTTGTGGAACAAGGGCGGTATTCCTGCGTTCTCTTGGCATTGGAAAGACCCGCTGGATGAAAAGGATGCCTTCTACATTAAGTCGGCGGCAGGTTCCAACGAGTACACCGATTTTGATTTCAAGACGGCGTTCAAGAGTGGAACGACCGAATGGAATACAGAGAGCGCTGCGTACAAAGGAATTATCGCTGACATCGACCACATCGCAGAGTACTTCCTCGAATTGCAGAAAGCGGGTGTTGCGGCTATTTTCCGTCCCCTGCACGAAGCCGGTGGACTTTGGTTCTGGTGGAGTATCAACTCGGGTAAGGAATTTGCGGCGCTTTACCGCTTGGTGTTTGATCGCATGGTCAAGGAAAAGGGAGTCAGGAACCTCATTTGGGTCTATAATCCCGAAAGCAAGGTTGTGAGCGACTGGGATCCGGGCGAGGAATACTACGACGTGATTTCCATCGATATCTATAATAACGACAACGATTATTCCAGCAATTCGGGCGCATTCGAAAAGTTCAAAACCGCAACGGGTGCCAAGAAAATTATCGCACTTACCGAAAACGGTCCAATCCCTGACGTGAAGAACATGCACGATGATGAAGCTGTGTGGAGTTGGTGGATGCCTTGGTACAGCACTTGGAGTGGCAAGTGGCCGGGTCAAACCGCCAATAGCGTCTGGAAAAGCAACATGGCCGATGCTCGCGTGATTACCATCGATGACATGCCCGGTTGGGACAAGTACAAACCGAGCGAATCGGAACAAACCACGCGCATGGCTGAAAAACTTCACTTTAGCGAACGCGCGGTTACCACGGGAATCTTCGACATGAAAGGTCAGTACATGGGCCTCTCGGAACAGGGACTCCCGCAGGGTCGCTATATGATCCGTAAAAAAGTGGAAGGGCGTACGATGTTCATGCCGTATAAAAAGAAATAATTGCTTTTAAAAAGCCTTCAAGGAATCGATTGCGTAATGCAAAAAAGATTCCTTAGGCTCTTTTGGGGATTTATAGCCATAAAATTGAAATGAGGAGTGTCATGGGAAAAGCTTTCTTTAAAAACGTGGTTGCTTCGACTGCAATTGTAGCCTGCAGTGCGGGCGTTGCTTTCGGTATTACCCCGAATAAGCTTGTTTCGGGTGGCCTGTTAGCGCATACAGGTTCGACGACCACAGATTACCTCACCGACGGTTATTTGACCAACTGGAAAAGTAGCAGTGCTAAAGAAATTGCATTGAATGTGGGCGAGGGGCCTAAAAAGCTTTTGATCAACTGGGAGTCTTTTGGCGATTGCGCCTGGGCGACCAATTTTACGAGCAACTGTTCGCATAGCGGTGTTGCTCTCTCCAATTTTAAAATTCTCACTTCTGCAAATTCCACGGATGGCTCGGATGGTGACTGGACTGAAGTTGCAAACGTCAAGGACAATCCCGTGATGGCTCGCGGTGTAGAAATTGACTTTGAAGGAAAATCTTGGTTCAAGTTTGTAAGCGAAGGCGATGTCGGCAAGATTTTAGAAATCGAAGCGTTCGACATGACGGATGGCGGAACGGATACGTGGTTCTTTATGGGCACGAGTATTAGCCAAATGGGAATCAAGCAACAGGAAACGGATTCGACGACGGCACAACTGATTCACGCTCGATTTCCGGATTACACGCCTGCCATGCTTCGTGGAGGCATCGGTTGCATCAACAGTACCGAAGTGGTTGAGCGCTTGGACGATTACCTGAAATACGCTGGCAATGTGAAATTCTGGGCAATCGAAATGGGAACGAACGATGCCTGGGGTGGTGGCGACTGGAATCTCGATACTTACGTCAAAAACATGCAGATAATTATTGATTCGGCAAAGGCTCACGGAATCACGCCGATCATTGCACGTATTATCGCAACGAATCCTGAAAAGTCGGGATGGCAAATTAACCCGGCGTTCCTTGAGGCTGTAGATAAACTTGTTGAAGATAACAAATTGCCCAAGGGTCCTGATTTTTACGGTTATTTTTTGAAACATCCCGAATTGCTTGGTAGCGACGGTGTCCATCCGAATTCCGAAGGCGGCGGGCAGGCGATGCACCACTTGTGGGCCGAGGCGCTTGCCCCTCTTTACGCGGTTGGTGACACGGCGAAAAAGGATACGCCCGAAGGGAATGAATCGACTCGTGTGGTGCGCCGCAATGTGTCCGCAAAACTTGTGCTGCCTATAGTTTATACGCAAAAACGAAATGTTTTCATCGAAAAAATTTCTGGAAAAACGGATGTTAGTTTGGTGACTGTCACGGGGCATATTGTTGCTTCGAAACGCAATCTGGATGTTGACGAATCGCGCTCTCCAGTTGTATTTGAAAATGTCCCCGCCGGTCGATACATTGCTGTGATTCGTAACGGTTCCGCACGAATCGCAAGGCATGTGCGAGTTTGGTAAGGCTCGGTTTGCCGTTGTCTATAGACAACTCTTTTTTTTAAAACAGTGCCTTCAATGCATAATTGGAGGTATTTTTATATACAGAAACGTGTGTGTGGATGTATATGGGATGTTTGGTTTCTTTTTTAGAAGCCGGAGCGCGGGGCGCATTTGCCTTGGCGCTTTTTGCTTTTTTTGCAATGCTGTTGGTGGCTGAGGTTGCAAAAATTCAAGTGTAGTCTATAGACAATCTTTCTTGAATTGTCTATAAGTATTTTGCTGAAATAGAATATATTTTTGTAAAGAACTTCCTAAAAATGGTGGATAATATGGGTTTGATGTTTGGTTCTCGTAAAGGTCTCGCCGCTTCGGCGCTTTGCTTAACGGTGTATGGGGTTGTTGGGGCTAGTGCCGAGCCGCTGGCATTCCCTGAAGCGTTGGGCTTTGGGGCTCAAGTTACAGGTGGTCGTAGTGGTACGGTGTACCATGTGACGAATCTGAATGATGATGGTGTCGGCTCTTTCCGCGATGCGGTAAGCCAAGGGAATCGCATTGTTGTTTTTGACGTAGGCGGCATTATCAATATCAAGACGGCCGTTTCCATCAGAAGTAATATTACGATTGCGGGGCAAACAGCTCCAGGCGAGGGAATCGCTATTCACGGCGGCAAACTCAGTACGGGCAAACAAAGTAATATCATCATCCGCTACTTGCGCATTCGTCCTGGTGAAAAAACGGCTTCTACAAAAGATGATGCCCTGAATCTTTACGATGCAAAAAATGTCATTGTCGATCACTGCTCGGTAGAACTTGCTCCGTGGAACAACTTTGGTGGAAGTTCTGATAATAAAGATTATCGCGTTACCGGCGTGACTGTGCAAAATTCGCTCATCGCAAATCCGATTGGTCAACAGTTTGGCGCGCATATTGAATCCGTAGATGGAACTTGGTCTTGGTATTACAATGCATTCGTGAATACGCACAACAGAAATCCGCTTGATAAAATTAACGATGTTTTTGTGAACAACATCCTTTACAATTTCGAAGCGGGCTACACGACGCACACAAGCACACACTTCAATCATGATATCGTGAATAATTATTTTGTCTATGGTCCGGCGGGTAAAAATGAATGGTTCCAAGTCGATAAAAACCAAAGCATTTACGCAAGCGGAAACATGATTGACAAAAACCGTGATGGAGTGCTCAATGGAGGTCCCACGAATGTTTCGTATTATCAAGGGGCGGGCGAAGAGCTTAAGCAACCTTGGAATGATCTTACCAAGAATGGTCCTGTGTTGACTGCAGCAAGTGCATGGCGCTATGTGACATCGCAAAGCGGCGTGCTCCCGTACGATGATATTGATTCTCTTGTTTGGCATCAAGTAAATACGCTTGGGAAGGCGGGCGCATTAGTGAAAGCCGTGGGCGATATGGGCCTCAAGACGAACGGTGGCTGGGGCGAAGTGATTGCAGGGACTGCAGCAAAGGATTCCGACAAGGATGGCATGCCCGATTATTTCGAAGAAGCTATGGGTTATGACGTGGTTAAAGATGATGCAATGACCAAGGAAAGTGATGGTTATGTGCGCATCGAAAAGTACATCAACTGGCTTGGCGCCATGCACATGCAAATTACGGACGATGAATCGTCTCGCGACTTTGATTTGCGTACGATTACGCGCGGATTCCAAACGGTTTCTCCGACCTATAGCATTGTGAGTGCCGAAAAAGGAACCGCTAACTTGCTGGCTGACGGCCATACGGTGAGCTTTACGCCCGACAAAAATTTTAAAGGCCTTGCATCGTTCAAGTACACCGTGAAAGGCAACGACAAAACAGAATACACTGGCCGCGTCGAGGTGCTCGTTGAAAAAGGCGAAACCGTGCCAGAAGAAACTCCGTCAGATTCTGGCACGACGCGATTGCTTGTTCCGCATCGCGAACTGACTGCAACCCCCATTGATATCTATCGCGTAGATGGGAAAAAAGTTGGCGGCATGTTCGGTGTTCCTGACGCGACTACGCGTAAATTAAAAAATGGTAAACGCGCAAAAGTTGTGAAATAAAATATTTGGATTGCAAAAAAGAAGCCCCAAAGATTGACTTTGGGGCTTTGCGCTTTTAGAAATTTATCTGTTACTTTACTTGTGCTTTCTTCGTTCTTACGAAGACGAATACGCCAAAGGCTGCCAACAGCATAAATGCAAAAATGCTGACTTTGACGCAAGCGTGGAATGGCTTACTGCGATATTCCATGCGGACTTCAGACTTACCCTTCGGAATTTCAACAGCGCGGAGGTCGCCGAATGCCTTGTAGACCTTGGCTTCTTTGCCGTTGACTGTTGCTTTCCAGTAGGGGTGGTAGTTGCCTGCGACAACCATGAATCCTGCGCGGTCGCTTTCGACCTGGAATACCTGCGTGTCCATCTTGGGGCTTGCGACAAGCTTAGCCTTGCCTTGTGCCACTCCGCCTTCGCCCTTGTTTTGCGGTTCTTCGGAAAGGATGACTTTTTCGCGGTATGCAAAGCCGTTTTTCAAAGCATCGATTGCCTTGGAATCTTCCATCGTGGTAGATTCACCGTAGATGTATGCTTCGCCCATGGCGGTTGAAATTGGCATGTAGGTGGTGCCGCGCTGCGTATCAAAGATGATGGCACCGATGTTCATGAGATCGAGGAATGGGTGCGGTGCATTTGGATCGTTGATGTTCAGCAGGTAGTTGGCGTTGCCTTGTCCGCCGCGGAATTCTCGGTAGCTTGCAAGTTCGTTGTCGTGGAAACCATCGGCGTTACGCATGTTGTATTGCGGGAAAATGTTTCCGCTGACGGCCTTATTGCGGGAAAGCGAAAGCACGCGCGGCGTGTTGATGGAGTCTGCTTTGTAAGCTGCCTTGAGTGCTGCGACAACGCCATTTTTGGGCTGTATGTATTCGTTTGCGGCAACATTTTGGATAAATGCGCCGTTGATGGTCATGAGCTCGATACCGGCGACGAGGGCGAGGATGCCGACCTTGGCCGGAGTGCTTCCTTTCCATTTGAACACGGCAATGCTTACACCGATGACGACGAGAATCAAAATGAAACTCGGGATGATTTTTGCAGCGGTGGCGTTCATCAAGATTTCGTTAAGCGGTTTGAAGTAGGGGGCGGTGACTGGGTCGTTCAAGAGTTTCTGACCGCTCATGAGGAACAGCCCGATAATTGCAAATCCGATAATGACGGCTACTTGAATGCCTCTCGAAGTTCCTGGGAGTTTTGCCTTGAATGCTTCCACAAAATTCTTAGCGTTAATTGCTTTTCCTTGATCATCGAGGCTCATCACGCCGAGGCATGCGGCTGCGTAGGCGAGGCAAACGACAAAACCGAACGGGCTGATGAACGTGATCCAGTTGAAACGTGCAATCACGACGAGCAAAAGTAAAATCACGAACATTGCTGTACCGTGCAAGAGTGCGCGGCGGTTCTTGACGGCGTTTTCGCCTTCGTCGGTAATGGCCTTGAGCACAGGGCCCGCCATCATCACGAGCAAGAGCGGGAGCCAGAACAATGCCATGCCCGGAGCGCGGAAGTTCTTGACGCCAGGGAGGATGTTGTACCAGAGTTTGAAGAACGGGGAATGATCGCCCATGCCATAGCTGAGGGCGACAACGGCGCCGATGCCCCAGAAACTTGCCCAGCGGCGCTTGCCCGGGAGGAACAGGCAGAGAAATCCGAGGAACGTGAGGAGTGCGCCTGCATTGTTGTGGTCGAGCTTGAAACTGTTGTGACCCCAGTAGAATGGACTTCCTTGGCTGCCGGATGCGGCAATCTTGCGGTATTCGTCCATGGAAATGTTCACGAAAGAACTGCTCTTGAGGTCGCCACTCTTTTCGTCTTGTTCATAGACATCCACGCCGATAAATCCCGGAATGAGCATCTGTGCCATTTCTTCTTGGTGGAACGACCAGCTCACGGCGTGACCGTAATTGGTGTGGTCGCCTTCGCCACGGACGGACTGCGTTGTGGTGTAGAGGTATGGTGGAACAATCTGGAAGCAACTGATGGCAAGGCCAAAAGCAAGGCCTGCGGCGGCAAGGCCGATGCGCTTACCGCGGGTGGCAAGCGTGTTGCAATGGAATGCAGCTTCGTAAAGCGTGTAAAGCCCGGCACCCCAAAGGAACAAGTACGTGAGTTGCAAATGGCTCCCGAGAATCATCCACGTGATGCTCAGCGCAAAGACAATCAGATAGGGGAGGCTTCCGTCACGGACAATCTTTCTGATGGCGAGGAGGGCTAAAGGGGCGATGGCGAAAACCATCATCTTGCCATCGTGGCCGCCGTAAATGTAAGTGAAATATTCTGGCGAGAAGGCGTAAAGGAATCCGAGAAGCGAACCCCACCATTTGTTACCGGTCAAGTTCCACGCGAGGAGCATGGCGCTCATGAAGGCTACCCAAACGGTCAAGATGAACTTGAAGCCGACGGCGCGCGCCGGGTCCATGATGAACTGCGTCCACACGAGCGGGTGGTATGCATCGGCAAAGAGTGCGTCCATCGTCGGAACACCGCCGAGGCGGCTGTCGTCCCATTCCGTGAGAATCACGTCAAAGGTGCGCAAAATGCGGCTGCCAATGCCGTTCAGCTGGTCGCTGTTGAGCATGAGTTGACTGGAATCGAATGCGAAATCGCGGAAAACAATCAGCAGAATCGCAAAGAAAATTGCGGCCATTGTCGCAAAAAAAGCGGGTTTCTTGTTGAGAAAATTCATATAAGGAAATATAAAAATACCGCAGCGGTTGCCCACCACGGTTTGTTGGATTATTTGGCTTTGAACGAATCGTTCTCGAATAGAATTTATTCGAGAGTGTTTTCGTCGGTCTTTGCCGTCTTTACCAAATTGTAGATGCCGAATGCAGAAATAATGCAAACAGCGATGAATACTGTGTACTTGATAAACTTGCCCATAAAATTCTCCTTGAGATTTGTTTTAAAAGATATTTGTTTTTTGGTAAAAGGTCAAGTGATTTTTAGAACTTTGAGCTTGGAACTTAGAACTTAGAACTTAGAACACTCTCTTCTCTCTAAAAGAAAAAAAACTAAGTTCTAAGAGCGAAGCGGGCTAAGCTCTGCCAACTGCGCCTCCGGCGCTACTCCTTCGTAATAATCATGCAAATCACGGGGAGTTTTTTATCGACCTCGTTTTCACTCGGGATGATTTCGCTTTCGAGCACCTTGCAGTTGAGTTCCTTCACGAAGAATTCAAGCTGGCTGCGTTCAAAACCGAGCCAAATGTGGCCGTGTGTCGTGCGGAACGATTCTTCCTTGTGCTGGGCGAGGTCCAAAAGCGCAAGCCTTCCGCCCGGTTTCAAAATGCGGGTCGCTTCCTTGAGGGCGAGTCGCGGGTCGGTCGCGTGGTGGAGCACCTGGCTCATCAAAACAAGGTCGGCGTAGTTGTCGGGGAGGCCCGTCTGCGTCATGTCCGCGACTTTCGGCGTTACGTTATCGATGCCTTTCTGCTGCAGGACTTGTTGGAGCCCACTGATGATTTTCGGATCGTAGTCGAGGGCGGTCACGTTCTTGCAGCGGTTCGCAAGCATGAGCGAGAGGTCGCCGCCTTCGCCACATCCAAGGTCCACGGCGTTTTCGAACGGCACCATGAGCTTGCTGAACAAGCTGATTTGCGCCTTGAGGCTTCCGCCGGCTTGGTCGAGCTTATGGATTTGCCCTTTAGTCTTGTCGGTGCGTTCTTCGAGTGCTTGTGCGGCGCGGCATTTCAAGATATCCTTGTCTTGCAATTCATCATAGGCTTCGCGGATAATTTGCAACAAGCGACTGCTCATGTAGAGCTCTTCGCTCAGGCGGTAATAAGCCTTGATGCCATCGCGTCGGTCCTTCACGAGCCCGCATTGCGAAAGCTTTGCCAAGTGGCGGCTCGCGTTACTTTGGTGGATGTCTAGAATATCCTTGATTTCGTTGACGGTAAATTCGGACTGGTCCAGGAGGAGTAAAATCTTGAGGCGCATTTCGTCGGAAATGGCTCCAAAAAGTTCCATGTTCGGGATGATGGGTTCTCGGTTCTGGTTTAAATTCGAATTTGTCACGTTGCCTGCCAATACTTTTTTATGTTTGCGCTTGAGAAGGTCTCCTCTAATTTTAGAGGTTCCCTGTGAATATAAATTTTTAAAAAAAGGTTGTATTTGCTTCTTGAAAAAAATGCCGTTCTGAAGCTACTCGGCGGCCTTTGGGCCTTGTTCCGGAGTGACAATGTCTATTTCAATCAGATTATATTTTAACAGTCTTTTGGGTTGAATGTGAAAAATAAGTCCTTTAAACGATTTATTGGTGTGCTTTTTGTTGTTCTTGCCGCTACATCGCAGGCTCTTTGTGCTTTGTCTCCAGAAATTGTAAAGCCGGAACACCATTACGATGTCTCTGTGCGGCTCGATGTCCCGCTGGCGCTTGGGATTACGTTGACTTCGGCGCTTGGCGTTTATCGTTATTACAGTATGGAGCGCGTATCGGCCGGTAATCTAAAACCGAAGGCTGAATTCTTGCCGTGGGATCGCCCGTTCGTGGGCCATTACAGCGGATGGGCGACTACCGTGAGCCATTACACGGGAGCGCTCGCTGTGGCTCCGCTTGCGTTGGCTGGCTATTCTTGGTATAAAGGCGATGCGGATGCGCATGATTTTGGTGCGTATGCCCTTATGTTCGCGGAAGCTTTTGCGCTAGAGAATGCGCTGAATCAAATTTTCCGTTCCATGCAACTTTGGCCGCGTCCATTCATTTATGCAAAACGCGGGGAAGGCGCTAAAAAGGCGGCGTCTGCTCGTGGGGAGGCTTACGGCTCGTTCTATTCGGGGCATGCATCGGCGGCGTTTACGGTCGCTATCTTTACGGGCGATTGGTTTTCTAAAGTTTATCCCAACTCAAAATACAAGCCGTTAGTTTGGGTGTCTTCGTTTGCGCTTGCGAGTGGCGTTGCCGCTTTGCGCGTGGTGGCGGGCAAGCATTATCCTTCGGATGTGCTCGTTGGGGCGCTTATGGGAACCGGAGTGAGCTTGGGAATCCTCAAATTGCATGAAATTTGTAAAAATAAAGTTGCCTTTTGGGTGATTCCGAACAATATTGGCGCTGTTTTTTACTTTTGAAAAATTTTTAACGCTTTTTTTGAAATTGCGTATATATATTCTTCTTTGCTTACTTGGTAAGTTGTTTTTGATTTGTGAGGTTTTTTGATGTTGGATGTGGTGTGGCGTCATTTGTGCGCCGTTGCGATTTTGACCGTGTCTGTGGTCAGCCATAATTACGCAGCAGAATTCAAAGATTATAGAGATGGGCGCGTGTATCGTGTCATTCCGTCAGGGAATTTGAACTGGTTCAAACACAGCCTGAGATATGCTAAAACAGCTTTCTTTACAGATGAAAATGGAATCCCGTTTTATCGCGATGACAGTTGGGCGACTTCTTGCCCGGAGGGCTCGCAGCTTCCTGACGAAATGGATTGGGACCAATTGATTGAAGAAAAATTTTCCGGTACTGACAAAGTCCAAAATATGAAAGACTTTGTTGGAAATTCTACTCTAGGTTTTTACAAGTTTGAATTTGATGAAGTCGTGAATGCTAGAAAAGGCTATGCTTACTTTGCGGTGCGCAATCAGGGCAATCGCGCGATGAGGCTTGAAACCAAGCGTGGCGTAGCAAAGATTGTAGATCTTGAAAATTCCGATGCCGTTCAGATACGTTGTGTGTCTTCTCGCGATTATCTTTCCGAAATGGGAATCTCCAAAACGGATATGATTTATACGGATAAACGAGATAATAAAAAATACAAAGTCGGTATGCGCGGTGGAAAAATCTGGATGATGAAAAACCTTGCGTTTAGCGTGACTTCCGAAAAGCAATGCTACGTAGACGATAAATCGTTCTGTGAAAAGTTCGGGCGCTATTATACCTACGAAGATGCTCTCAAGGCTTGCCCTACGGGCTGGCATTTGCCGGATGACGCCGAATGGCGCGATTTCCAGAAAGACCGTAAAACTCTGGATTGGGACAATTTAGGGCAGGGCGGTTGCCAAGACTGGGATAATTTCTGTGATGGAGCAAATTCTGGACATTATTGGTCGAAAACGTCAGTAAAAGAGAAAACGGCTCGCTCGTGGGAATTCAATCGCGCTGATAAAGATATAGAGCGCACCGACGCCAGTGTTCATAAGGGACTTTATGTCCGCTGTGTTGCTAACTAGTTTGTTTTAAAATTACAGTTCGTCTTCGCTTTCGGATACGTCTTCGAAGTGGCTCCCGTATTCGTCAAAGTTGACTTCTTCGGCGATGTCGTCATTGTCTAAGTCGTTATCGAGGCCGAATCCGAGACGTGCGCAAATGCGGTCGAGGAGGATGAGGTCCACATCTTCGGTGTCGCCGCCCTCGCGTTCGTAACTTTCGATGATGAGCTCCTGTTCATCCGGTTTATATTTATCGACAACTTCGGTGATTTTCATTTTTTTTCTCCTTTGCGGATGGCTTAAGCAAAAATATCCGCATTCTCTGCTTGTAATATCGCCTATATAAGTTATATTGTCAATGGGTTTTACTATTTTTTTTACTATGAACAAGAAATTGTCTTTTATTGCGCTTGCATTTTTGTTGGGAATGTCTCAATCTTGGGCTGTTGACCCCCGTATTGAACAGGGTGCCCGTTTTGAGGCTAAGGGCCAGTACGAAAAGGCTCTTGGTGAATATCGCGCCATGTTGGCTGAAAATAAGAAGAATACCGAAGCTTACATGGCTGCTGGCAAGGTCCGTATGAAAATGAAGGACTATAAGGGCGCTGTGGCGAATTTCCGACTGGCTTATGGCTATGACCCCAGCTTGACCGAAGCGTACGAAGGGGCTGCTAAGGCTTACGAAGCGATGGGACAGCAGGCAAAGGCTGATGCTGAACGCGCAAAGAAAAAGGGCGCTAAGACTGCTTCTGCGGCACCGGCCGCAACGAAGGCCGAAACGGCAAAGGCTGAACCAGCAAAAACTCAGGCAAAGGCTGCTCAACCGGCGCAAACCGCGCAAGCGACTCCAGCTGCAAAAACCGCAGCTCCTGCAAAGGCTGAAACTCCGAAGGCTGCGCAAACCGCTCTTGCTGATAACGAAGATCCGTTTGAAAAGGGTAAAGCTTTGGTGGCCGAAGGCCGCTATGCCGAAGCGGCTCCACTTTGGAGAGCTGCTCTTGCGAAGAAACCTGGCGATGCCGGTGCGTACTTCTATGCGGGCCTAACTCGTTATGAGATGGGAGAATACGACAAGGCCGAGTTCAATTTGAAGAAGGGACTTCCGTACAAGGAACGCGGTAACGAAGCGAATTATTATTTGGCCAAGATTTATCAAAAGGGCAAAAAAACGGATTTGGAAAAGAAGTCCCTTGCGGCTTACTTGAAAAAGGCTGCTCCGGATGCCAAGTTCCGCAAGGCCGCCGAAGACCGTTTGGCAGAAATCAATGCGCTTGCTAATGCTGCTGCCGAAGAAAAGGCTTTGAAGGAAGCCGAGGCTAAAGCTTTGAAAGAAGCTAAAAAGACCGGGAACGACAAGGCGAGGTCTGCTGAAACGGCAGTGAGCTCCCAGAAGGAAGATGTCGCTCCGACTGCAACAAATTCTATTGCAAATGCCAACGCTTTGTATGCAGATGGCTACAACGAAGCCGCACTTCAGATGTACAAGGCCTTGCTCGAAAACGAAATCACGCCGGACGAACGCTATTTCGCAATGCTCCAGATGGGTAATATCTACCGCGAAATGCGTGACTTCCACAGCGCTGTAACGCGCTACCGCGATGTTGTTCGTGAATTCCCGGATTCCGATTGGGCAACCGAAGCGGAACGCGCTCTAGAAGATGCGGTTTGGCTCGAAAAGCATGCCAGCGAACTTCCGAGAAATAAACGATAGTTTGTTGTTGAAATTTGGATTAGAATAGTTTCTAGTTCTGAGTTACTAGTTTTTTTCTTCAAGATTCCTCTAGTAACTATTAACTAGTATCTAGTAACTAAATTCAGTCGACTAACTTTCGATCGCTCTTGACTTTGTCTAGGAATTTTTTGTAGAGCTTGTTGTAAATCTCGTGATTTTCGGGGTCGGGCGTGTACGTGTTCGTGATTTCGATGTAGTTGTGGATGTCTTCGAACTTCATTTGTCCAAGCCCGATGGCGGCAACGGCTGCAGCGCCAAGTGCGCCCACGTACTGCGGATGCTTGACCGTTTCAATAGTATGCCCAGTAATGTCTGCGAGAATCTGGTTCATGATGTTGATCCTTGCAAGCCCACCAGCAAAGCGGATCGTGTCCGAGATTTTGCACTTCTTGGCTTGGCATTCAAGCAGCCAGCGGAAGTGAAAACAAATGCCTTCGATGACTGCACGGAGCAAATCACCGCGTGAAGTTTCAAGGTCAATGCCCGAAAGCGAACTGCGGATTTTTCCATCTTCAAATGGAGTTTTGCATCCGTTCATGAATGGTGTGAACAAAAGACCTCGTGCACCTGGTTTTGCCTTTGAAACAAGTGAAGCGCATTCTTCGAAACTGTATTCGGAATTGTCCAGTTTGCCTATAAGTTCACGAGCCCAGGCAAAGCATTTACCTGCGGTTTCGAGTTCGCCGTACAAGTACTTTTGTGCGGGATTCGGGCCTTTAACGGCAATCATCATGATGTCGGCAAACTGGATGATATGGTCAACAACGGTGCAAACAGAACCGGAGGTGCCGCAGTAAATGCCTGTAAGGTTGCTATGCGTGTTTCCACAACCAATGGCGACCATGGCAACGTCACCGCCACCTGCAATGACGGGCGTTCCTTTTTCCAGACCCATTTCTTCGGCTGCGGTTTCCGTGATTTGCCCGACAATATCTGTGCTTTGCACAATCTCTGGCAAATGCTGTTCGTTAATGCCGTAAGCTTGGGCCATGATGTGGCTCCATCCAGAATGCCCTCTGCGGCAGTCGTTAAGCGCTGAGCAGAATGCGGAATCTTCGGTGCGCACAAAGCGGCCTGTCGTTTTGAACAGCAGGTAGTCGCCAACGTCAAGGAACTTGTCTACCTTGGCGAAAAGTTCGGGTTCGTTATTCTGGACCCACTTGTATTTCCAAACAGGGCTGTAGGCTCCGACTGGGACCATGCTTGTGTGGCGCATCGCCTTGAGGAGCTTCCAAATATTTAACCCGTGAAATTTCAATCCGTGATTGAAGTAATCCTTCAATTCTTTATCGGCGCGTCGGTCGAGAAATGTCATGGGCGGGCGCACAGTGTTTCCCTTTTCATCGACTAGAACTGTTCCGTTCATTTGGGAACAAAAACTGATTCCCTTGATTTGGTCGCTCGAAATGCTGTAATTCTTGAGAAGTTCTTTGGTACTACGGCAGATGGAATCCCACCATTGTTCGGTGCTCTGTTCTACGCCTTTACCGCCCAGCGTTGTTGTGCTGTGCGTTGTAGTAACAGTTGCGCCCACGAACTTGATTGTATCGCTAATTTTTGTGAGTGCTGCTTTTATAAAGGAATTTCCAATATCATATGTTACCAGGTACATTTCCAAAACCTCTAAAAAAACAGTCCAACATCTCTTCTATAAAACTATAAAAAAATACAGGCGATGTCACCTGTATATAATTTTTATGTAAGATTTATCAAATATTTTTTTGCGCGGCTGTTGGCCTTCGTTTAGGAATTTTAGACGACCTGAACGAGTAATCCCTTGAGGTATTGCCCTTCGGGGAAGGCTGTGTTCACGGGGTGGTCGGCGGGCTGTCCAAAACGCTCGATAATCTGCACTCGGCGGTGGGCGTCAGCGGCTGCATCGGCGATGATTTTCTGGAAAAGTTCCATTTCCATGAGTCCGGAGCAGCTGAATGTGGCAAGCATGCCGCCTTCGGCGAGCAATTTTATCGCGAGCAGGTTGATGTCCTTGTAACCGCGGGCGCCTTTCTGCAAATTGTCCTTGCTTTCGACAAACTTTGGCGGGTCGAGCACGATAAAGTCAAATGTTTCGGCCTTGTCGCGGCACTTGCGCAAGTATTGGAAAACGTCAGCTTCCACGTGTGTGGCGTGAGCCGTGCTTAGTTTGTTCCTCATGATGCCTTCTTTGGCGAGCTTGAGCGCGTCCTTCGAAACATCGACTTGGTAAACCTTTTCGCAGCCGCCACGGAGCGCGTAGAGCCCGAATCCGCCGGTGTAGCAGAAGCAGTTGAGCACTTTTTTGCCTGCGGTGAGTTCGCCGACGCGGCGTCTGGCATCGCGCTGGTCGAGGTAATAGCCCGTCTTGTGGCCGTTCTTCACGTCGATGGGGAACAGAATGCCGTTTTCGTTGATGATGACCGGTTCGTCAGGAACTTCGCCGAACACAACGCCCGTGCGGAGGGGGAGGCCTTCTTTTTTGCGGACTTCGGAATCGCAGCGTTCGTAAATGCCGCGGCATTCCGTCTTCTCGGCGAGCAGTTCGTAAATGATTTTGCGGTTGACTTCGGCACCGGCAGCGAGAATTTCGACAGAGTAAATATCGGCGTATTTGTCGATAATGCAGCCCGGAATGCCGTCATTTTCGGCGTTCACGAGGCGGAATGCGCTTTCTTTGTCGTGGATGTCGAATCCGCGGCTCTTGCGGGAGGCAATTGCGCGGTCGAGAATGTCGCTAAAGAATTCTCGGTCGATTTTGGTATTCTTGCCTTCGTTTCCGAAGGTCCAAAAGCGGCCCCGGATCTGGGATTTGGGGGAATACGCCGCGAGACCAAGAAAATCGCTCTTGTAGCTGTAAACTTCAACAACGTCACCGAGTTCCGGGTCACCGACAACTTCGTCAATGGCGCCACTGAATATCCAAGGATGGTAACGGAGGGCCGATTTATCGCGCCCTGCTTTCAAAATAATCGCTTTCATGGTTGAAAATTTAGAAATTATTATATAATTTCTTTTTGTCACGTATTTTTGTTTTTCTTAAATCGTGTGATGGTGGACAATTTCCTGTTTTTAATCGAGGGGGTGATGTGGTTTTAAATTTCTTTTTTGAAATTTTTATTACTAGATTAAAAAACATGGTAGCCATTTTTCAGACTAAACTTTTTCGAGTGGGAGCTTTGGGAACAGCGCTTGTTTTATCGGGTGCTTTGTGTGCTTGTGATGGCGAAAAGAAAAATGCAAATAAGGTTTTGTCTGACAAACATGTCTTTAACGCTACGGTTCGCGAAATAACGGGTGATGCCAAGATTATCATTGATGGCGATGCTTATTCTTTAGATGTTGGACAGAATGTCTTTGAAAAAACGCAACTGGAGGCTGGAGTTGCCTCGTCGGTCGTACTTTCTGTGGCCGATGGTTCTGCTTTAAAGGTCGATGGAAAATCGGTAATCCAGTTTGACGCGACGATAGAATCCTTGAAACGAACGATGTCGGTGGCGCTCCGTCAAGGGCGGCTGATGTTTGATGTGCAAAAGCAAGCGATCAAGGATGAATTTGAAATCAGTACCGAAAACGTTGTGTCCGTGGTTCGCAGTGCGGTGGGTTTTGTTGAAAATATCGATGGCTTAGAAGTTTCTTCGCTTAAGGAAGGATCGGTTGTTGCTGTAAAATCAGATTTAGAACAGTCTATCAAGAACGGGCAGACTTTGATTGCTAATGTGAATGGCATTAAAATTCTTCCGCTTGCAAGTTCGGGAACGTTATTTTTGGCGCGAGCTATTGATTCTGTGGCGACGGAGGCCGCGTCTGAGCTTGGGATTCATGCTTCAAAGTTGAATCTTGATAAACTTGCTGCTTTGTTGGAGACTTTCGATAACGCTTATAAAAAGAAGGCCGATAGCTTAATAAAGAAAACGCAGGTGGCGTTTAAGCCGAAGATATTGAACGAATACATCGGAAAGCCTAGTGTTACATTGGAAGCGCTATTTATGCCGGGCAGCATTGTTTCGGTGCAGGGCTTTGTAGATACGATTCCTGAAAGCGGGATTTATAAGCGGACTTTTGAATGGGCTGATTCTACGGCGTTTGGACCGAAGCGCTTTGTCGTCAATTGTAGCAATGGCGAGGTGGAATACATTTGCCATACGTGGATCACGAATTTTGTTTCGGCGAAAATGGCTGAGGTTTTGACAAAGGCAGATGAACGTAAGACTCATGTTGTAAAAGATACGGCCCAACAACCCAAAATTCTCAAACCCACAGTCGTGATTGAAGGCTCGGGGCGTGAACGCATCCACGTGCTGCCCGAAGAGCGCGATATCCCGGCGACGCTGCGTTTTAGCGTGGCTGGCTTGATGGGCGCTGATTTAAAGCAAATTAAGAAGATCGTGGTCAAGCGTAAAGGCGCTATTATTAAGACGTTTAGTGGCGATGAATTGATGACGAATTCTTTCAAACTTCCGCTCCGACTCAAACAGAACAGAATTGCGCATATCGAAATCTGGGTGTATTTTGTGAATGGCAAGCGCATCAAGGGTCGAAAAGTTTATGAGACTTACTGCTATTTTGAAAATTACGAAGGCGGCAAAAAGAGTAACCGAATCAGCGATATGACGGCGGAAGAAGAGTACAAAAATGTCGTGTCCAAGCGCCTGCTCAAGAACGAATAGCTTTTTAAAAAGCTAAATTTGGGCGCATGTTTGAATCGTTATTTGACAAGTATCCGTTTTTCAGAAAAGTTCCGGCCATCCTTTGCATGGCGATTATATTTAAGCTTTCTTCGATGACTTCTGCGGAGCTGGAAGATTTTCCGCATGTGTGGGATAAGCTTGCGCATACTTGCGAATACGCCACGTTGGCAGGTTGCTTTTGCATGTGGTGGGCCCGCCGACAGTGGTCTGTAAAGCCTTGGCTCAAAGTTGTAACAGTGATGCTCTTGGCGCTTGCGTACGGTTGCACCGACGAATACCACCAGAGCTTTGTGGAAGGCCGTAGCTGCGATGCGATGGACTTGATCGCGGATTCCTTGGGCGGATTTATCGGCGGCTTGGTTTACGTGCTGATTGTGTGGATTTTAAACAAGTACGATCCGTTGCCAGTTGAAGCAGACGATAAAACGGTCGTTTGCGATTAGCGGCTTGTCGATAGGATCCACTGCTGTCTAGAAATCCCCGAGCAAAATTATTTCGCGCTTTAATTGAATGTTGAATTTCTCGGCCACAACTTTTTGAACGTGTTCACTGAGCGCTTTGATGTCGGCTGCGGTTGCGCCACCGGCATTGACGATAAAGTTGGCGTGGACGCGGCTGACTTCGGCCCCTCCGATACGGAAGCCTTTTAAACCCGCTTGCTCGATGTAGTAGCCGGGCGCAATTTGCGTGGGTGTTGCGGCTGCGCCTGCGTCGAGGCGTTTGAATGTGCTGCCGGCATTGGGCATGGAGAGCGGCTGCGAATTGCGACGCTTTGTCATGCATTCCTGCATTTCGGCTTCAAGATCTTTAGCTGTTTTGCCGATGCTTTTGGCGGTCGTGAGCTGGAATGTTGCGGCGAGAATGGTTTCGTCGCTTTCTGCAGAAGTTGTGGATACGGCGAGTTCTTGGAAGACGCTGTGGCGGTAGCCGAAGTTGCAATCTGCGGCGCGTCTTGTGTGTACGTTCCCGGCGGCATCGATGCTTTCGACTTCAATGCAAGTCTGCGAAACATCTTGACCATAAGCGCCGGCATTCATGTAAATCGCGCCGCCGAGACTTCCGGGGATTCCCGCCAGTTTGTGGATTCCGGCAAGGCCTTCGTTAATCGAATAGCGGGCGAGACGAGCGAGCGGCGTGGCGCCTTTGGCGCGGATTTTCCCGTTGCCAATGTTCGTAATTTCCGAGAAAAATTTACCGAGCTGGATGATGACTCCGTTGTATCCGCTGTCGGAGACGAGCAAGTTCGTGCCTTTGCCGAGAATGAAGTTTGGAAGCGAATGTTCTTTTGCAAACTGAATAGCTTCTTTTAT
>JAEEGJ010009744.1_pt1 | contig 25438 bp, 18 predicted proteins | sample 8958761 | NCBI WGS metagenome assembly JAEEGJ01 (sample SAMN16246546, study PRJNA631951) | gut metagenome | biome: gut microbiome; feature: rumen; material: RS-attached | host: Bos | place: Iran: Karaj | collected 2018-10 | reverse complement strand
GCAGATTATTCAGGCGGTTTTGTCAGGCGCTTCCTTCTTGGCGAGATTCTCGGCCATATTCCCGGAGTGTCTCCTGAAACAGCAGGGCTTGTGCTGCTCACGGTATGCTACGTATTTGTGACAGTCTCGCTGTATGCAGGCATCAGAAGGCTGAATCTTCCTCTGTTTCTCAGAATTCTGGTGCTGCTTTCACCGTTCGGCATCGCTTTCTATCTCATGATGCCGACCAGTGGCGAGCCTTTTCTGCTGAGGGATATTCTTATCATTGCGCTGGTTATTCTGGCGGCAATGACAGCAGATTTTTTCCTGAGAAAAACAGACGGACTGCTTGTCTGCGACGCTGCACTAGGCGTGATAATTACTTTTGGCATGCTCTGCCATTCCGGAATTTTATTCTGTACGCCCCCACTGCTCCTGATGTATCTGAAGGGCTCTGTCCCGATCCGGAAATCTGTCGTTCACGCATCAGTGCTCGGTGCAGTTTTTCTTGGCGGGTTTCTGACCGTGAATCTTGTGTTCGGGGAGCTTGAGCCTGAAAGAGTGCTGAAAATTCTTGATGCGTTCAAGAGCAGATACCCTGGCATTCCGATCACGATATCACCTGACAGCTTCCTTTTTTCCCTCTTTGCTGTTACGAGCGGCGGTGAGGCCTACTGGGTTGAGATGGTGCGCCGGCAGACGTTCTCTTACGGAAAGATTGTCTGGTTTCTGGCCGCTGCCCTTGTCCCGTGTCTGATTTTTCTGTGCAGGCTCATCCGCAGCGGTCTTGGCGCCCGGGAATATTTTCACAGGAACTGGCTGGTGCTTGCCTGCACATTCAGCTCGTTCGCTCCGGTAATCATGTCCGTGTTTTCGATTGATTTTTTCAGATGGCTGGTATGGAGTTTTATTCTTGCATCTTACTTTGCCATGCAGATGACCGGCAGAACAGAAGAGAAGCCGTCATCCATATGGGGTATGGAAACCGGTGTTGCCGGCTCGGTTCTGGCTGCTGCGGCTCTTGCTTCAGTAATTTTCTATACGCCTGCACGTCCGTCAGAGGGCTCTTCTGACAGTCAGGGGCTGCTCGGGAAAAACAGCCTTGAGCCGCTTGTATCGGCTGTTATGATGCGCACCAATGCTGAAGGGTTCAGTAAAAATTATCTGTACATAATTGCCAACGCGAACTGGAACTGGGAGTTTGACACCAGACAGGCCTCAGGCAGTACATCTGATAAAGTCAGGATAAGAACTTTCAGCGCAGATGATGGCGGAAAAGATGCACCGTCACCGCTTGATGGCGGCTGCGGCGCCGAGTTTACTGCAATTTCACTCTCCGGTGACAGACTTTATCTGCGCGGCTGGGAGGCTTTTGTGAAGCGCAGTGAGAATGGCAGGGTTTCACTTGCAAGACCTGCACACGGCATGGGGTTCCTGCTGAGGAACGGCAATGAAATGCTTTTCTATCCTACTATGCCTCTTGAGCAGAAAATAGGAATAAACGGCAAAACTCAGAATGTTCCGTTTGCATTTGATGACTATCTGCTTTTAAAACAGGGATGGTCCGGCAGTACAATTACAGTGTATCCGTCGTTCTTGAACGCAAGAAACCGTGTTTTCTACTGCAGCAATCAGGGGAAAACAGTTAAGCTGTCATCACCGGCCGGTTCTGTGTCAGGCATTCCGGAAGCTGATAAGAGCATATGACGGCTTTTGCTGGTTATTTGTTATAGGCATGCTATGAATAAAAAAAGTTTTGGCAGCATTCTGTCATGTCTGTTAGGTCTGTTCGTTTTTGTGATCATAGCTTTTCTGATCGCTAATAATTGCATTCAGTCATATATCAACTTCCCGTTACATGACTACTGGATTGAACTGCTTATCAATTATTCGGCAGGCCCTGTCAGGCGGGGACTGCCCGGGGAGATACTGTCCGGTATCAGTTTTATACCGATAAAGACTCTTTGGCTGATCGTTATTGTCTTGTGTTATGTGTTTATTTATGCTGTTATCTCGCAGAGAATGCGCAAACTTGGCATACCGCTTATTATCCAGTCAGGAGTCTACCTTTCTCCGCTGCTCTGTTTCTGCATATATTGCCAGTTTTATTTTGTAAACCGTGATATTGTTCTTTTGGCTGGTGCAGTCCTGATACTGCTGCCGATATCATCTATCTGCAGAAACAGGGAAAAAGCCACTGCGGTTAATCTTCTTCTCTGCAGTACTCTGCTGACTGTACTGGGAACAGCCATGATTTTTTCCCATGTCGGGGCAATCACTCTCATGGTTCTTCCTCTTGTCCTGATGTCCTTTATCTGCCGCAGACCGGCAGATTTTGTTTTATTCGTATTGCTTCCGGCTGCTGTCTTTCTGCTGGATGTTCTGATAATTCAGAAATTCATGTCAGTGCTTTCCCCTGAAGGAATGATGACTGTGCTTGATGACATCAAAAGCAGGTATCCGATTGTCCCCGGGAGACCGGATGAGTCGATTCTGGTAACACTGAGATCACTTGGTTCGGAAGGGCAGGGTTACTGGCGGAAAATAACAGCTGAAAATTATGAGATTATGCCGTCAATCCTTCTGGTCTCTGCGCTTATGATTGCAACAGCAATTGTGCCACTGGTGCTTGTTTTATCCAGAGGCTGCAACGGTACTGAATCAGTCAGACAGAAATATCTGAAGATATCAGCTATAGCAATCGCATCGCTTGCCCCGATGAGCCTGACTTTTGTCGGCGTCGATTACTTCAGATGGCGAAACTGGGCGTTTGTCCTGCTGCTCTGTTCTATTATTATGCTTGCCGGCGATGCTGAGAATAAAACAGACATTACTGCAGCGAAGACCAAGCCGACAAATTACAGGATAAAATATGCCGTTGCTGAGACAATTGCATTAGTCGGTATTGTTTTTACTCTAATTAATATTGAAATGGCAGAAGTTCTGCCGGATTATATTGACGATGCTGCTCGGATGTTTAAGAGCGGAAATAATAATTCTTCCATAACAGTAAGTTCGTATAAAGAAAGAACGATGATTGACGTGCCTGGCAGATACTGGGATCTGATTATGAATGCGAACCAGACTGTATCCGATGTCGGAGAACTGAAAAAATTCAAAAAAGAAGAGCAGATAGGCGTCACCGGCCTGTGTTACGGCAAAATGACAAGCCATTCTTATGACAGGAATCATCGAAGGCTTTTCATGTCCGGGTATCAGCTGATTATGAAAGGAAATGGTGCTTTTATCAGACCTCCGCGCTCATTTGGATTTTTTGTAACTGATGGTGAAAGCAGACTGTATTACCCAACGGTTGCATATTCAGGCACGGCAGACATTGGCGGCTACACGGTCAATATCAGTTCGCTTTATGATGACTATATTGTTATTCCATCATATATGAATGCTGAAAAAGTGAAGGTCTATCATGCCATGTACAACAGGAAAGGAAAAATAATTCAGTGCAGTGTGCCTGCTTTGGAACTGAAGAAGTAGAGGTTACCGGTGTTTGCTGCTGGGTACGTCTGTTTATTAAGTTGTTTGGCTGGTACAAATACAATGATGGGTTCTGTTAAGTTTAAAAATCTTGACTCAAGATCGCTTGTCTTTCTGCTCATTCTGGTCACAGTTGCTGTAAGTATTTTCCTTTACCAAAGTACGAAATATAACCCGTCTAACTCACAGCTGCCTTCATACAACCTGAAAATTGAGACAAGAAATGCCGGAATATCAAGTGCTTTTAATTTTACTGTCGGCTGTATTTTTTCTGAAAGCGGTTCTAAGTGTCTGCCCAAAAATTATCATTTTATACTCTTTCCAAGAGTATGGTCTTATATAAATCTTTCATCTGATGTCTCGTCCGGCGATTATCATGGGGTAAAGGTCCAGATAAATGGCAGTCATGGTGAGTCATTCCATGTAAAGTCTGTAACACTTCAAGACAAACTTATTTTTGATGGTCAGAATTCTTCTGTATTTAAAAACGTAAAAGGCATCAAAATCTCACCGGACTGGAATGCCAAAGTAGCCCTTTTTGAGCTCACGTCTGATTCAGCGTCGTTCGATCTCGATGTAGATTTCAGCGTACAAGATAGACCAGCAACACCTATAAAATATACTACCGCTGTCATTTCTGCGGTATTGTTTCTGTCTGTAATTCTGCTGTTTTCTATATCCGGCAATTCCGGTGGCGCTGTTAAGAATCATCCGGAAATATCTGAAAAAGAAGATATTACGTGCGGCAGACCATTGACGAAAGTCAGTTTTTTGAGTTTTTCGTTGCTCTGTCTGCTTTCTGTTCTTTTTTTATCTGTCTTTATAATCAGCAGCAGCCTGTTCCAATTCAACGAGTTTTCATTTGCACCTGAAAATTCAACAGACCGTAAATTCATGATAGAAGTTTCAGATGTGCCTGATTTCAGTTACTCGTTAGGCAGCATAAGCTTTTACGATATTAAAAAAACGCTGATAAAGGTCCCGGTAAGGTTTTCAACAGTAAGAATATCTGACACCGCTGGTGGTACTGCAGACGATAGTTTCAGAGTCATTACATCATCAGGCAGCTGTGAAATAAAAAATAATCAACTTATAGCTGAAGGTGAATCATCATGCAGGTCGGATCAGAACGGCAGACTGTATATTAATTTTGACAGCGATAAGGATTCATTTTTGAATGTATTGCTAAGGACTCTGGTTTCGCTGGCGGTTCTGGGAGCATTGTACCAGGTATTCAGGCTTTTAAAGTTCAGAACAGCGATGCGCCTTACTCTCGCTTTTATATTGATTTCAGCCTATATAACTGGAGAAACTTGTATAAATATTGAATGCAATAATATTGTATTTTACATGGATTACTTTCAAATACTTCCTGATGTTGCCCTGAAGAATATATGCTTGGTTCTGTTCCTGTTTTTGCTGGTTGAACTTTCATTCACCCGCAGCTTTTTATGCGCATCTTCATCTATTTTGGTGCTTATACTGGTAATTTTATATATAGCGCTGGACTGGGGGTCATCACTGATTTTTGGAGTAAGAACAGATCTTAAGACTTTATTTAATCATACCGGAGCCGGCAACTCCACACTGCTTGTTTTTGTAGAAAAATTTTTTAAGAGCTCAAGAGCATCATGGATGGTGCTTGCAATGTTTTCCTGCTGGATAATCATTGTATTATCTGTTTTCAGACTTAAAGAAAAACATTCACTAAAAAAATACCTTCAGATTCTTCTTATACTGAACTGCATTCCATTTCTCAAAATTTATGAAAACTTTTATCTTGAAAATACTTTTCTTCTGAGAAATGACATTTTTGAAATTCAAAAGGATTATTTAGAGGACAGAAGAAATTTCTATACCGAAAATTTCCCGGAATATGACTGGAAACCGACATATCAGACTATAGACGGATTAAACCGGAGGAAAAACGTAATTATCCTTCTGGTTGAATCACTTGCTGACGCCTATTCCAAATATTTCAGCGGTCTGATCGGATATACGCCAAATATCGACATGCTTGCGGAGCAAAACACTGCATTTCTTAACTACCATTCTACCGGTGTGGAAACTGCGCCGGCAACATATTCAATTATGACAGGGAAGATCTTTTTCCCTGATCTTGACAATGATTCTCCGGATCTGCATTTTGAATACGATGAGGCTCTTCCGAAAATAATGAAATCCGAAGGTTATGCCACATATGCCATCTACTCATCAGAGGATTTTGGCGGCAGGGTTAATATTTACAAAAACAGCGGGTTTGAACATTTATACGATACAAATGATCCTGCCTACAATGGAGTGAAGCGCTATATCTTCAATTCGGTACCTGACAGCATCCTCCTGAACCATGCAGCGGATCTGATTAGAGGTTTTGATCAGGCAGATAAGCCGCATCTGACTTTTATCCTTACAACCTCAAGCCATAACCCGTTCGTTAATCCTGAAACCGGCCGGGAGGGATACAGAGAGGTTATCTCATATGTCGACAGGGAAATAGGAAAATTTGTCAAGCGGCTCGAGACAAGCGGATTTTTTGACAACGGAACCCTAATTATAGTAGGGGATCATCATCCTCCGTTTCAGGAATTCGAGCCCGGAGAACTTGAAAAATACGGAGAAGATCTGAACCGTGTTCCAATGATAATCATAGACAGGGATATAGGAAGAAGGGTATACAACAATATATTCGGCCATGAATCCCTGAAGGCTATAATTGAATATCTCAACCTGAAGAAAGTAAAAAGATATGATTATCAGACTATACCGTTCTGGAAACAAGATGAGAGCAGGAGTGTAACTGTGCTGTGCCCTATGCTCTTCCAGAACCATTATCTGGGTGGAGTAATGGTCAGCGGACCGAATGGAGAGCAGGGAATTTATGATGCCAGAGGAGACAGATCCAAATTCATAGGGCATTTCCTAGCTCCTGAACTGGAAAAAGAGGTGGCGGGGAGAGTTAAATGGTTCAAGCGTGAAAAGTAGCCATAGCTTGGAAATTCAAATTGCAGCCAGGCCTTTAATATAGGCGATAAATATGAAGCAAGGAATGGGAGCAGATGACATTAGCCTTGCACGGTGTCTCCCTGTGAAATTACTTAATTTTGCAAATACGTCAGTCAGTACTAAAATATCAGACGATATGAGTGGATATTGAAGAAGTTTCAGTTAAACAGAGCAGATTTCCGCACCGGCTGAAATAATGAACAGAACAGACTAAATCCGGCAGCTGTCACTCAATCCCGGATTGAGCCGCGGGCAAGCCCCCGGCAAGAATGATATACGGCAATGAAAAAGATAATTGAGCGGACAAAGCTTACGGATTTTGCCCCTCTGGGCATGGATCCGGTCATAGCGAGGATTTACTCAGGAAGGGGAGTCAGGAGCGAGGAGGAGCTTGAACTTGGCCTTGAGCGCCTTCTGGATTTCCATTCCCTTCGGGACATAGACAAGGCCTCTGAAATCATCGCGGATGCCGTCAAGGCTGACAGGAAGATCCTGGTATTCGGCGACTATGACGTCGACGGGGCGACAAGCACGGCTCTCACCGTCGAGTGCCTGAGAAACTTCGGCGCGTCAGACGTCACCTTCATGGTACCTGATCGGCAGAAGAACGGCTATGGCCTCAATGCCGCTGTCATCGACGAGCTGAAGGCAAAGGAAAATCCCGGCCTCATCATTACCGTGGACAACGGCGTCTCAAGCGCCGAGGGCATAAGCGAGGCAAAAAAACTTGGGATTTCCGTCGTAATCACTGATCACCACCTCTTCTCCGGCGAGCTTCCTGAGGCCGACGCAGTCGTCAACCCCAACTGCGACGGCGACAGCTTCCCCTCAAAGAACCTTGCCGGCGTCGGCGTAGCCTTCTATGTGATGACTGCCGTCAGGGCGCGCCTCCGCGATGACGGCTGGTTTGAGAAAAATGGCATTGAGATGCCGAGGATGGCGAGGGAGCTTGATCTCGTCGCGCTCGGCACCATCACCGATGTCGTGCCGTTTGACCACAACAACAGGATACTCGTGAGCCAGGGGCTCAGGAGGATCAGGGCAGGGCTCTGCCACCGCGGCGTGATCGAGCTCTGCGAGGTGTCGCATACCAGGCTCTCCACCATTACGGAGCAGGATTTGGGCTTCCGTTTGGGGCCCAGGCTCAATGCGGCAGGGCGCCTTGACAGCATGAGGCCCGGAGTCGAGATCCTCCTGGAGAATGATCCGGAGAAGGCCAAGGCGCTCGCCTACAGGCTTTCAAGCATCAACCTGAGCCGTAAGACCATCGAGGCGCAGGCGAGGTCGGAGGCCATGAAGATGCTTGACGGCATGCCGGACAGCATCAGCGGGCACAGCATCGTTCTCTACTCTGAGTCATGGCATGAGGGGGTCATCGGCCTGATTGCCGCAAGGGTGAAGGATCGCCTGTTCCGTCCCGCAGTGGTCTTCACCAAGACCGGAAGCGGCGAGCTCAAGGGCTCGGCCCGCTCCATACCGGCATTCCATATAAAGCACGCGCTTGATCTGATCAATGAAAGATGCCCGGGGCTTATCATCAGGTACGGCGGACACTCGCAGGCAGCCGGGCTCTCGATTGTTCCTGAGAACCTTGAGGCGTTCCGCGGCGCGCTTGAGTCTGCCGCCGGTGAGCTTTTAAGGAGCGGCGACTTTACCGAGCTGCTCCCCTCTGACGGAGAGCTCGACCGGGATCATCTGAGCCTTGAGTTTGCCGACAGGCTCGCGGGACTCGGCCCCTGGGGGCAGCAGTTTGAGGAGCCCAGGTTCGACGGCGTGTTCACCATCCTCAAGTCCTTCTGCTTCGGCGCCACCAGATCAAATATCAAGTTCTTCCTCCGCTCCGACGAAGGAGGCGATTACAGCGCCGTTTACTTCCGCGCGCCTGACGATGTCCTGCATGTTAGGCTCGAGGGCATGAGGGTCAGGGTCTATTATGAGATCGCCGCCGATGAGTACAACGGCAACAGGACCTTTGTCATGATCATCCACTGGCTTGCCCCGGCTGACTGACGGCAGATAGATTGCAGAGATAAGCCAGCCCAGCCATGCCGGGCAGGGGCTTTTGCTGCAGCTTCCCTGCTGTCTCACGGGCCTGGGGAGCCCTCTCCCAGGGCCTGTCCTGGTACTCTCCGGATATCGTTTCCCTGTTCGACATTGCGCGCCCCGCAATGTAAAATATAAGCCTGTCCATTCGGATGTTTTTTGTTTAATTTTTCCAGGTTTTCCAATGATTGAAATAAATCCGACATTGAATGCCCTCGCCGACGTCAAGGCAAGGACAGATTCAATGAGGGGGTATCTTTGACTACGACGGCAAGCTCGAGAGGCTTGAGGAAGTAGCAGGCCTCCTCGAAACTCCGGAGGTATGGAACGATCCCGAGCAGGCCGAGAAGCTCGGCAGGGAGCGCACCCAGCTTGAGGAGGTCACCGGCAGCATAAAGAAGCTTGAGGAAGGCTGCGATGACGTTAAGCTGCTCTGCGACATGGCCCAGGAGGACGATGACGAGTCATCGCTCAATGAGGCTGCGGAGGAGCTTAAGGGCCTTGAGGAGATCCTTGAGAAGCTCGAGTTCAGCCGCATGTTCTCCAAGGAGCATGACGAGTGCGACTGCTATATGGACATTCAGTCCGGCTCAGGCGGAACCGAGGCCCAGGACTGGGCGTCAATGGTCCTCAGAATGTACCTGCACTGGGGCGAGTCGCACGGCTTCAGACCGGCTGTTACCGAGATCTCCGAGGGAGAGGTTGCCGGAATCAAGTCCGCCACGATCAAATTCACCGGGAAATACGCCTATGGCTGGCTCAGGACCGAGACCGGCGTTCACCGCCTCGTGAGGAAGTCGCCGTTTGACTCGGGAAACCGCCGCCATACGTCCTTCTGCAGCGCCTTTGTCTATCCTGACGTCAACGACGAGATCAAAATAGACATCAACCCCGCGGATCTCCGCATCGATGTATACCGCTCGTCAGGCGCAGGCGGACAGCATATCAACAAGACTGAGTCCGCTGTCAGAATCACGCATATCCCGACAGGCATCGTTACCGAGTGCCAGAACGAGAGATCCCAGCACCAGAACCGCGATCAGGCCATGAGGCAGCTGCGCGCCAAGCTCTATGAGCGCGAGCTCAGGAAGAAGGACGCCGAGAAGCAGGCCCTGGAGGACTCCAAGGCTGACATCGGCTGGGGCTCCCAGATCAGGAGCTATGTGCTGGATGACTCGAGGGTGAAGGACCTTCGGACCGGAGTTGAGACGCACGATACCCAGTCTGTCCTGAACGGCCACATCGACATGTTCCTTGAGGCGAGCCTCAAGGCAGGCCTCTGACAGTGTTTGTTACCTGGCCCCTGCTGCTTGGCGGGGCCGCCAAGAGAATTTTCGGATCTGCCTCCGGGGCGCCGATGATTCGGATTTTTAGGAAAATTTCAAATGAGCGAAACAAAAGCAGCTTCCCAGGAAGCCGAGAGCAGTCTGAACAATGAAATGGCGTCGCGTCGCGAAAAGCTCGAGAAGCTCAGAGCAGAGACGAAAGTCGCCTATCCCAACGATTTCAGAAGAGACGCCACCGCAGGCGATCTGCACGCGAAGTATGACGCGCTTTCCGGAGAGGAGCTCGAGAAGTCTCCTGTTACCGTGCGCATCGCGGGACGCATGATGACCCGCCGCATCATGGGCAAGGCTTCCTTCGCCACTCTGCAGGACATGGGCGGGCGCATCCAGATCTACGTAACCCGCGATGATCTCCCGGAAGGCTTCTACAATGACTCCTTCAAGAAGTTCGACCTCGGAGACATCCTCGGAATCGAGGGCTTCGTCTTCAAGACCAAGACCGGCGAGCTCTCGGTTCACGTAAAGTCAATGCGCCTCCTCGTCAAGTCGCTCCGCCCGCTTCCCGAGAAGTTCAAGGGGCTCACTGATCCTGAGGCCCGCTGCCGCCAGCGCTATGTAGACCTCATCGCAAATGAGTCATCCCGCAGGACCTTCATGATCCGCTCCAGGCTTACGAGCGAGATCCGCCGCTATATGGAGAGCCAGGGCTTCATGGAGGTCGAGACCCCCATGATGCACACCATCCCGGGCGGCGCTAACGCCAGGCCGTTCATCACCCATCACAACGCGCTCGACATCGACATGTACATGAGAATCGCTCCGGAGCTCTATCTGAAGCGCCTCGTCGTCGGCGGCTTCGAGAGGGTGTTCGAGCTCAACCGCAACTTCAGGAATGAGGGCATTGATGTCCGCCACAATCCTGAGTTCACCATGATGGAATTCTACATGGCCTATGCGGACTACCATGATCTCATCGACTTCACCGAGAACATGCTGAGGCACCTCGCCACCGCAGTCCTGGGCGATCCGGTCATCAGGTACGGAAAGGAGGGCGAGGAGCCGCTCATCATCGACTTCTCCAAGCCTTTTGCCCGCCTCACCATGAGGGAGGCCATCCTCAAGTACGCGAAGGGCATCACCGAGGACGATCTGAACGACTTCGACAAAGCCTGCGCCTACGCGAAGAAGATCGGCATCGAGATCATGAAGGGCTGGAAGCTCGGCCATGTCTTCGCCGCCATCTTCGAGGAGACCTGCGAGAGCAACCTCATTCAGCCTACCTTCATCACTGAGTACCCTGCGGAGGTTTCTCCTCTTGCAAGGCGCAATGACGAGAACCCCGCGTTCTGCGACCGCTTCGAGTTTTACATCGCCGGCCGCGAGCTCGGCAACGCGTTCTCCGAGCTCAACGACGCTGATGATCAGGCATCCCGCTTCCAGGCTCAGGTTGACCAGAAGAAGGCCGGCGATGAGGAGGCTATGTACTTCGATCACGACTACATCACCGCTCTCGAGTACGGGCTTCCCCCGACCGCTGGCGAGGGAATCGGCATTGACCGTCTCGCCATGCTCTTCACCAACAGCCAGACCATCCGCGACGTCATCCTGTTCCCGACCCTGAGGCCTCAGGCAAAGAACTGATCTGACGCGGCGCTTTAAGGAAGGAGGCCGGATGATGAGTCCGGTCTCTTTTTGTTTTTCTGAATCACGCATTCTGCTCCGGAGGCTTCTGTGGAGGAAGGTAAGAGAGAGTCCCAGGCAGGTGAGAGCCTGCCGCCCTGGGACATTGACGCGCCGGCTGAGACAGAGGAGGCGCCTGCAGGAGAGGCTCAGGAAGAGTCAGAGGATGCGGATCCCGGGCAGTCCGCGGTCTGCCCGAAATGCGGCTCACCGCTCATCATCAGGCCGACTAGGCACGGCTACTACCTCTGCTGCTCATCCTACCCCGCATGCAGCTACATCAGGACCGCGCAGCTCAGGGTCAGCATCGTGAAGATCCTCCCGGGGACCAGCTGCCCGCTCTGCGGCAGGCCGGTTGCGGTGAAGCGCTCGCGCTGGGGGATGTTCATCGGCTGCACCGGCTGGCCGGAGTGCGGCTTCATCAGGACCGAGCGCGAGGAGAGCACCGTGCTCTGCCCCTCATGCGGCAGGGGGCACCTCAGGAAGCACCAGACCAGCCAGGGCAAGCTCTTCTTCAGCTGTGACCGTTATCCGGACTGCAGCTACCGAGTGACGAAGCGCCCTGTCGCGAGGCGCTGCATCAGGTGCGGCTTTCCGATAATGCTGGTCGCAAAGGGAACAGGCGGCAGGTTCCTCAAGTGCGCGAGGCGCGGCTGCCGCTACCGTGAGCCGCTGACGGAAGAGCTCGCCCGTGAGCTGGGGCTTGCCGCGCCAGGCACAGACGCTCCTTCCGCGCCGCGGCAGGAGAGGATTGAGAGTCAAGGAGAATAGCTTGAACAGGATAATAGCCGGCCATGCGCTGGCCGCCGCGACCTGCGCTGTATGGGGGCTTACCTTTGTCTCCTCAAAGATCCTCCTCAGGGACTTCACGCCGTTTGAGATCCTCTTCGACAGGTTTGTCATAGGCTTCCTGGGGCTTGCCGTGCTTGCCGGGGGATTTCATTTCGTGAGGGGCAGGAGGCACTGGCTCAGCGCCGCCTCAGCCGCGCTTACCGGAGTGGTGCTGTACTTCATCTCGGAAAACGGGGCGCTTGAGCGCACGGCAGCGGCCAATGTCTCGATAATCGTCTCGACCGCGCCGTTTTTTGTGGCGATAGTGAACCGGCTGTTCGGCGATCATGAGAGGCTCTCCGGACGGTTTATCGCGGGCTTCTTCATCTCGATGAGCGGGATAGCCATCATCAGCTCCGAGTCGCTTGAGCTGGAGGGCGGGATGTCCGGAAACCTTATGGCGCTTGCCGCGGCGCTCCTCTGGGGATTCTACTGCCTTTCGGTGAGGAGGCTTTCTGATGCCGGGTTCTCCTCAGGAGAAATCACCGGCTCGGTGTTCCTCTGCTCATTCCTTATCTGCCTTCCGCTGATGCCGCTCTTTGGCTATTCGCTGAAGGCAGAGAAGCTCTCGGAGATGCAGAACTGGGGCAACCTGCTCTTCCTTGGCATCATTGCTACAGCTGCCTGCTTCTACGCCTGGAACCTGGCAACAGCCTGGATTGGATCCGTAAGCACCTCGGTCTATCTCTACGCGCAGCCTGCGGTAACCGCTCTCGCGGCGATACCGCTTCTTGGAGAGAGGCTTACCCTGGGGACTGCCTCAGGAATCGCGCTGACTGTCGCCGGGCTGGTTACGGCGCAGAGAAGGGGCAGGGCGGCAGGAGATGCTTCGGGCAAAGGCTCAGAGCCTGCCTGAGCCTATGTCAAGCGAGTCGGAGAGCCTGCTCAGCGCGTCAGTGAGGGCCATGTCGATTACCCTGATGTCGATGGCCTGATCTGCCTCGGGACTGCTGCCTGCTCTCATAAGCTCCGGGCTGCTGATGAAGTACTCTGACTTGCCGGATGCCGACCTTACAATTTTGTTTGTCTCAGGATCAACAATCTTCAGCGTGATTGAGGCGTAGGCCGTCTGCTCCATGCTGTTCTGGTAAACGGCAGGGAGGCCTGCTCCCTCATTGTCGCTTCTTCTGCCGAACCTCGAGATGTTCGCTGATATCGCGTAGACCTTGCCGGAGCTCCTGTCCGCCTTCTGATGGAGGATGAAGCTGCGGTTCCCGCTGATGCGCTTCCTCAGTATGCCGTCGGTCTCAGATGAAATGGTGTCGGTGGTCTTGCCGAAGAGGCCGTTTGCCCTGAGATCATTGGTTACGCCGCTTATTCTGACCGGGAGCCGCCCTCTCACTGTCTGCAGCCTCTCAGCCTGGACTGGCTGCTCGGCAATGGCCGTCCATGACTCAGAGGAGCATCCGGCTGCAAAGGCTGCCGCAATGGCTGCTGCTGCAATGGTCTGGAAAACTTTCATCTTGCTGTGTCCCGTGTAGTTGTAATCTGCTGCCGCGGCGCTCGGGCGGCAGGGAAAGTTTATCATGACAGAGGCTGCATGTCTCTCTGTGTGCGGAGACGTGCCGCAGCCTTCGGACAGTGATTCTCATACCGCCTGGTGAAGGCACGGTGAAGGGCAGGTAAAGATTGTTCCTGAGTGTCCTGACGTTGATATTTGTCTTGTTTGTGAACTGCATATTGCAAGATAAATTGCAATTTGCAATTACATAATTTGCATTATGCAAGAAACGACTGTTGAAAATAATTTGATTTTGTAATGTATATCACTATAACGCGTTGATAATGCCTGATATTTATCTTTTATAAAAAGCTGGCACAGCAGATGCACTATTGTACACCGAGTAATCAGTTTTATCCCGTGCTTTCTTCAGTTATTGAAGAATGAATGCAGTCCGAAATAGATTTTTTATGGACTGCATTTTTTTGCCCTCATTTTCCCCTCTGACAGACCATATCGGCTATCCTGCCGCATCTGCGTGGCCGGAGGACTGTCTGTTTTTTTATTTCCTGAGTCTTCAGGGCATAAAAAAAGCACCGGAGTCCGGTGCTTTTCCACTGCCTGTCTCAGAAGGAGCTCTCAGGCTTTTTCGCCCTTGAGCTCTCCGCCGTCTGCTGATACAACCCTGATTAGGTCGCCGTCACGCGTTCCTTCAGGAACGGCAATCGGCCAGATGCTCCCGTCAATTCTGATTCTGCCGTTCTCTCCTACTGGGCTGCCTGTTACCGTGCCGGTCCTGCCGACCATCGAGCCGAGGCGGTCATTGACGCTGCAGTCTCCACTGCGGCTCTTCGCCCGGTGGTAGCGCCACCAGTACCAGGATACCCCGCCGGTCATCAGGCAGAAGATTACCCAGGAGGCGGCAGCAGGAAGGTGCAGGAGAAAGCATACCGCGCCTACCGCGCAGGCCGCGAGCCCGAGGAAGAGCATCAGGTAGTCGGTGCCGAGCACCTCGCAGATGAGGAGGACGATGCCGAACGAGATCCAGAACTGCCAGCCGTTAAGCGACATCAGCTGGTTCAGGTAATCCTGCATGGGCTACTCCTGTGAGGTGCCGTCATCGGAAACGTACTGCCAGCCGTCATCCGGATCTGCTGCCGGCTTGCTCTTGGGCGCCTTGGGGCTGTCCGATGGCTTCTTCATCTCCTTGAAAAGCTCGCCGATGCCGGCAACCGAGCCGATGAGCGAGGAGGCCTCAAGCGGCATGAGCACAATCTTGCTGTTCTCCGCGGATCCGATCTCCTGCAGCGCCTTGGTATAGCCCTGCGCGATGAAGTAGTTGATGGCGGTCTTGTTGCCGTTCCTCACAGCCGCGGAGACGAGCTCGGTGGCCTTTGCCTCGGCGGCGGCCGCTCTTTCCCTGGCCTCTGCCTTGAGGATTTCAGACTGCTTCTGGCCCTCGGCCCTCAGGATCTCGGACTGCTTGTCACCCTCGGCGCGCAGGATTTCTGCCTGCCTGATTCCCTCAGCCTCGAGGATCTGGGCGCGCTTGTTTCTCTCCGCCTTCATCTGGGCGTTCATGCTGTCGATAAGGTCGGTAGGAGGCGTGATGTTGGCGATCTCGATGCGGGTAATCTTGACGCCCCAGGGCTGGGTCGCCGTATCTACTGAGTGAAGGAGCTTCTCGTTGATGATGTCGCGCTGCGAGAGCATCGCGTCGAGCTCCATGGAGCCCATGACGGTACGGATGTTGGTCAGAATCAGGTTCACGATGGAAAGCTGTACGTCCTTGACCTCGTAGACGGACCTCTCGGCGTTGGTTACGATGAAGAAGGCGACGGCGTCAACCTTGACGTTGGCGTTGTCGTGGCTGATGACCTCCTGCTCAGGCACGTCAACCAGCTGCTCCTTGAGGTCAACCCTGTAGGCCTTGCTGTCGATGAAGGGCGTAATGAAATTCAGGCCGGGCTGCAGCGTCTCCTTGTAGCGTCCGAACCTCTCGACAATGACATTAAAGCTCTGGGGCACGATGCAGATCCCTTTGGCGAGAACCACGACGACCAGGGCAACCAGAATTCCGACAATGTACATCTTGTATCCTTAAAGTTTTCAGCGGCAAAACAGGCTGCCTGCACAGTGCAGGCAGCCGTCAGCCATATTATAGTAAACGACATTAGAAATTTCCGAATTGGTGGTCGACAATGCATGCCAATAGGCTAATGCCAAACGTCTATCGGAAGAAACTTTTGGCGTTTACTATAGCATTAACGCCTGATCCGGACGCATTTCCCAGTGAAAAAAATATATGAAGCCCCGGTAACGGCTTTGTGAAGGCCTGAATGCCCGCGGCAGGGGAGAGCGCCATTCCGGGAATGAGGGAGATCAGAACAGGATCCTGAAATCGAGCTCAGCCTGCTCGGTTGACTCATTGTCCTGCTCGTAGACGGTCTTCCGCCAGCCGCCGCTGATCTTCACGTCGTCTGAGATCCGGTACTCAATGCCTGTGGAGTAGACATGCCGGTCATACTTCTCGTGGTCTGACTTCCTGACGCCCCAGAGTAACTCGACCATCATTCCGCCGATCCTCCTCATCTTGTACCTGATGGCTGACTCCAGGGAGTTGAAGTCTGAGGTCCTTGAGAGGATGCCGCTCCCGTGCGTCGCGACTGCGGCAAGGTTCAGGAACCCTCCCTCGAGACTGAAGCCCATTGCTGAAAGTGTCCTGTGCTCGCCGCGGTCAGGCGAGGAGACAGAGCTGTAGCCGATGCCGGTCCTGAGGAAGCTGCTGTTCCTCAAGGAAAGCGCCGCCCCGCTGCTCATGTAGCCGTCTCCGCTGCTCGCGAGCCCGCAGTAGCGGGGCTTGTAGTGGAATGAGCCTGTTACATTATGGGAAAGCTCACGGTCCATCCTGAACATGCAGCCCATGCTCCCTGAGCTTACAAGGCCGGTGCCGAACCCGCTTGCTGTCTCGGGAGAGGTGAAGTCAGTGATTTCGGAGAGCGCTCCCTCCTGCTCGCCGAACGTCACGCGGCCGAAATTCTCGATGTCTATGCCGCCTGCGATGTCCCTTACCTCATAGGATGACTCGCCGCTGCTGTAGTTGGTGAGGCGGCTTTTCCACTGTGCCTCGAGGCTTATCCTGCTGTCAAGGATCTGCACTGCCGTGCCGTAGCCGAACCGGCTGCTGATCCTGCCGGTCTCCGCTATCTCATCAGGGGAGAGGTGGCTGCCTGAGAAGTCGCTTTCTGATGCCGACGCGCTGTAGAACATCCTGGATGAGTCACCGGAGAGGCTTAGTATGCTGCTGTCTGCTGCTGACTGGCCGGAAACAAAGATGGCAGCTGCCGCTGCTGCGGAGAGAAGGAGTCTTTTCATATAAGCCCTCCGTCATTTTTTAGGTGAGTATTCAGGTGTTCAGAAAATTATTCTATATTGGTTCTTTTTTAATCTTTCGGGATAAGATCACACATTCCGGCAATTCCGCCTGTTTTGTGAGCAGATCTTTTCAGTTTTTTGATCATTCCGTCAGTTTTGGCGGGCGGCGCGCAGAGTGGGGCCGGAAGTTTTTTTGCCGTGTGGAGAGAAAAATTTCCGGGTGCCGGAAATTTTTGAGATCTGGCGGAATTTTTTTATGAGGAGGCCAAGAGCACCGAATCCCTGTCCTGCCCGGAAGCCCTCCGGCTCCTGGTGCGAAGCATCCCCGGGAAGGGACTGCCGGAGAGTGTATGAGATATGCTGTCCCGGGCGGTTCGCCTTTTCAGACGTAAATCACCTTGCGCCGAGGAGGCATGCGGCGCCCTCTGCAAAGCCTGCCATTCCGGACGCGCCGGGCTTTGCACGGGGGCTGTTTCCTGAGCTGATCCTGACGCTCCTTTCGCCTTTATGCAGCTGCAGGATGGCGCGCGCGCCTGCGTGGAGGCCTTTCCTTGCAGACGGATGCCTCCTCCGCCTCTGCCGGGCTGCCTGGCGCTCCTCGGGGGCTGCAGGCTCCGCTGCTGCCGGCATATTGGCGGGGCCTTCGCAGATCCTCCGGAAATCAGCCTCCCTCCAGAGCAGCAGGCAGTAAATATCGCCAAGGTATTCCTGGGTTGCTTTCCTGCAGAAGCCGAAGAGAGTCCTTTCACCGCTGCTGCCTGCCCTTAGGCTGCATAGGCTGAATCCGCTCTGAGACCTGTCCTGGCCGGCATCTCCTCCGGCAGCTGCCATGACTTCATCCTGACTGACGTCATCCTCCATCAGCTTTCCGGCTGAGCCGCCGGTAAGCTCCATGAGATCATTCATGCTGGAGCAGCCCATGAGGCTCTGGCACTCGCTGTTGGCGTAGAGGATCTTGCGGGCCCTGTCTGAGCGGCAGATGAGGATGCCCGCAGGGGCACCGCCAGCGAGATCCGAGAAGTTGAAGCCCATCTGCTCGCGCACCTCCTGGGTCATCTCATCCCTGAAGACGGAGAGGCGGCAGCCGCTGCGGTTTGCCTTGGAGTGGTAGAGCGCGGCGTCGGCCCTGATATAGAGCTGCTTGAAGTCGGTGCCCATCTCCGGGTAGACCGCGGCGCCGCCTGAGGCGTTGAACCAGTACCTGTTTCCGTCATGGAAGAAGAAGTGCGATACGGAGAGGAATTTCTCCAGCTTCCCGAGCCAGCTGTCATTGGGGTTCCTGATGAAGATCTGGAACTCGTCTCCGCCGTTCCTTGAGACGCGGCCGGACTTTCCGGCGAGCTTCTCAAGCTCACCGGCGAATGACCTGAGGAGCGAGTCGCCTGCGGCGTGCCCGTAGCGGTCATTGAAGGACTTGAAGTTGTTGAGATCGACTGCGACGACAAAGACCTTCCTGAGCCTCCTGTCGCGCGAGAGCCTCTCGAGGACCCGGTCAAAGCCGCGGCGGTTGAGGATACCGGTCAGCGGATCAGTATAGTTGACCTTGGCAAGCTGCTTTGCAGCGCCAGCGAGCATTGCGGCAAGGACGCTCCCCGCAATGAAGAGGAGCAGTAGCCCAAGAAGCGTGAACTGGCTCTCCGTGCTGTAGGGGCAGGCTATCTTGAGGTGCCACTGAGCCCCGCCGATGTCGATTGACGAGAGCACCTCATCCGAGGAAATCGAGCCGGGGGCATCTCCGCCCATCAGCATGAAGTCCCTGCCTTCTCCGGTGTAAAGGGAATAGCGGAAGCCGGAGCGGGTTATTTCGCCGAATTCTGCCTCTTTCTGCATAAGCGTCAGATCAATGAGCGCTGCGGTATATCCGCTGACGGAGAGCGCCGCGCCTTTTGCTGTGAGCACCGGGCTGATTATCGCCGCAGCGCTGCTGCCGTCGCTCATCGTGAACGGTCCGGCGAGCTCAGGCTTCCTGCTTCTTCCTGCCTTTTCGCAGCCTTTGAGGAAAGCCTCATTGTTCCGTACGCCGTAGTCCGAAGGGAAGCGGTATTCAGCAGCGCCGTCCGGCAGGGAGATCATCAGCCGGAGAGCAGGGTTGACGCTCAGCGCCTTCTGCGCGTACTTCCTGAGCTCCCCGCTTCCTTTGATGGCCGGGAAGACCATGTCCATGGCCTGCTGATCAGATATGAGGAGTGAGCTTCTGAGCCGCTGCAGCCTGGTCTCTTCCTCAAGCTCGGCGAGCTCCCGGCTGCTCTGCTGCATGCTGTCCCGGACAGCGATTATGGCGATGAGCGACAGCATGAGGCAGGCCGCCAGCACGGGAATGCTGGGTCTTCCGAGCAGCAGTATTCTTGAGCTTCTCATATGCCATGCCTCACCGGAAAACAGGCCGGGGCTTACTGCGCTCACCGGCCGCTCTTCCCAGCCGGCCTGACAGAGCGCCCTGCCTTAATGGCAGCCTGCCTGGCAGGAGGTATCAGATGCCTGGAATCCCGGCATCAGGAGTCTCCTGGGGCAGTTAATGAACGGCCGGCTGGGCCTAATCGCAGCAACGCTTTCTCTGACAATTCAGTATGAATTATGTGATCTGCGTCTCGTCTGATTTTCTCATGCCTCAGCGAAAGTAACAAGTGTATATCAGTATCTGAATATAAATAATATTCTGTATTTGTCAGGTTAATTTTGCGTGTTTATATGAATATTGCGATGTGAAAGACGTAAAAACAGGCGGAATATTAAAGGCTGGCTCTGTAAAGCAGGCGGGGCAGTTCCGCGGAATATACGCCGGGGCGCAGTATTTTGCTCTCCTTTCTCCAGACATGCATGAGCGGGGCAGGGCGCAGGGCATTCCTGCCTTTGCAAAGCTCCGGCAGCAGAAAGGCCCCGGAAGCCTTCATTGGGCTTTCCGGGGCCTTAGCCTAAATGGTGAATCCGGAGCTTCCGGCCTGCCTACTTGTTCAGCAGTCCCTCGAAATACTCTCCGCAGATGGCCTCGGAGAAGTCTGACGCCTGGAAGATATTCTCAGAGAGCCTTTCGAGGTTGATTTTCTCAGTGCCTGCCACCTCTGCCGTGGTGAAGAAGGCGAGCAGGGTGAAGTCGCAGCCGCTCAGCTCGTTGATGGCGCGCTTGTAGAACGGCTTGTCCGTTACGGCTCCGTTGGTGAGAATCATCACTACCGGGCTGTAATAGCCTGAGCCAAGCTCCATCTTCACCATGTTGGAGACCTTGAGAAGCGCCGCGCCCAGGACTGCCTTGGGCCTGTAGTCCTGGCGGAGAGTCGGCATGGTTACCTCGGTAACCGGCCCGAGGGGTATGGGATTGTAGGCCTCTCCCCCATAGGTGATGAGGCTTATCTCTATGCGGGACGCGATCCTGCTGTTGGACAGGATCCCGTTGTAGATATTGAAGAAACACTGCTCCAGTTCTTCGAACTGTGCCGGAGTCTCCTTGGCCGAAGAGTCAAGGACGATATATACCGGAAGCTTCTTTGAACCTTCTGTAGCTGTCATTGTTGCTGCCTGCCTTTTTATTCTGATCGTGCCGCTTTTTATGTCCGTGCCCGCGGCTGACTTTTCCCTGAAGCCTGGGCAGCGGCTGAGTATATCCTGTGCATGACTTGCGGCAAATATTTTTTCGATTTTATCAGAATGCATGGATTTTTTTTGAAATATACATCCCACTGACATGACATGCCGCAGCTTTTTCTGAGATCAGGCACAAAAAAAACCGGGGACATGCCCCGGTTTCCTGATTTTTTCCGAGCCTCCCCGGAAATTACTGTATTGCCTTCAGCGCCTGATCGAGATCCTCGATGAGGTCATCCGGATCCTCGATGCCGATGGAGAAGCGGACGGTATTCGGCTTGATGCCTACCTCAAGGAGCTCGCTGTCAGAAAGCTGCGAGTGAGTGGTTGAGCCCGGGTGAATGACGAGGGACTTGGCGTCGCCGACGTTGGCGAGAAGCGAGAAGAGCTTCAGGTGGTCAACGAGGGCAATGGCCTTTTCCCTGCCGCCCTTGATCTCGACGGTGAAGATTGAGCCGGCTCCCTTCGGGTAATACTTCTTGTAGAGCCTCTGCTGCTCAGGATCATCCGATACGGAAGGATGATGGACCTTCTCGACAAGAGGGCTCTCTGAGAGGTACTTTACAACCTTCAGCGCGTTCGAGATATGGCGGTCAACACGCAGCGAGAGGGTCTCAAGGCTCTGCAGGAACAGGAAGGAGTTGAACGGGGAGAGCGTGGCTCCGGTGTTGCGGAGGAACACTGCGCGCACCTTGGTGATGTAGGCAGCCTTCCCTGCGAGCTTGGTGAACACAGCTCCGTGGTAGTTGGCGTTCGGGGTGGTGAGAGTCGGGAACTTGCCTGACGCCTCCCAGTCGAAGTTGCCGCTGTCGGTGATTACGCCGCCCAGAGCGGTGCCGTGGCCGCCGATGAACTTGGTTGCGGACTGCACTACGATGTCCGCACCGTACTCAATCGGGCGGATTACTGAAGGAGGAGTGAAGGTCGCGTCAACGACAAGAGGGATCTTGTGCGCATGGGCAATCTTCGCGAGGGTCTCGATATCGGCAACGTCTGAGTTCGGGTTGCCGAGGGTCTCAGCGTAAATGGCCTTGGTCCTGTCATTTATGGCCTTCTCCACAGCCTCGAAGTCGTTCGGCTTTACCCAGGTGGTGGTTACGCCGTACTCGGGCAGGGTGTGGGAGAGCACGTTGAAGGTTCCGCCGTAGCTGTTCTCATAGGCAACTATGTTGTCGCCGCCGACTGCGAGCGAGAGAATCGCGTAGGTGATCGCTGCAAGACCGGAGGCAGTGGCAAGGGAGCCGACACCGCCGTCAAGGGCAGCCATGCGCTTTTCAAAAATCTCGGTAGTGGGGTTGGTGAGGCGGCTGTAGATGTTGCCCGGATCCCTGAGGCCGAACCTGTCGGCAGCGTGCTGGGAGTTCCTGAAGACATACGAGGATGTCAGATAGATGGGCACAGCGCGTGCGCCGGTCGCGGAATCAGGCTGCTCCTGACCGGCGTGAACCTGAAGAGTATCAAATTTGAATGCCATGGTAACCTCCGTTCTTCTGGAAATGCTGTGTTTAATTTCCAGTGATGTTTAATTCCTACTAAGTCTATCTGAATGGGTAATATAATACAGTCCGTTTAAGATTACAACAGGAAAATGCAAATTTTTAATTCTTAATTCCGGACTGCTGCAAGTAAAGTGGTGATCTGTAATGTTCTGCTCTGCCTGGTCAGAGCATGGCGGAGTCGAGCGCCATGGTCTCGCAGTCCTTGCCGGACTCCTGGATCATGTCCTGCACGCTCATGTGATCAACGACGCCGCTGATGGCTGAATAAAGCTTCTTCCACATGGCAAGGGTAGTGCAGTGCTCAGAGAAGTCGCAGCCGTCGCCGCCGTTCTCAAGGCAGGGCACGGGGGCGAGGTCTCCCTCGGTGAGCCGCAGGATCTCTCCTATGGTGATCTCGGCAGCGGGCTTCGTGAGGGTATAGCCTCCCTGGGTGCCGCGCTTTGCCTGAACCAGTCCTCCGTGCTTGAGCATGGAGATGATCTGCTCGGCATATTTCTCTGTGATGTTCTGTCTACTGGCAACGTCCTTGAGCCTCAGCACTCCGTCCGTGCGGTGTATGGCCAGATCAGCCACCAGTCTCAGTGCGTAGCGTGATTTTGTTGAAAATTTCATAGGCTGCTCTTCTCCATTTCTGTCACGGATCAGTAAGTGCGGCTGACCAGTGATTGCTTCCCTTTATATATTGTATCCCTTAATTCCTACTAAACCAATAATTCCTATATAGTAACAGATATTTTAACGGAATAAAGCAGGAATTGTCCGGGAAAGCACCAGGGAGGATCCTTTCATTTCGTGGAAAGAAGCCGTGGAGTCCGGCGTTATCCCCGGGCCGCAGGGGGCTGAGGCATTCTCCTGGACCTGCGTGACGGAGTGCTTACCGATGCTCAAAATGAGATTCTGCTCACAAAATCAGCAGGAGGCAGGGCGCTATGACATCTGCCCTGACATGATTACTGTCCTCTGATATTCAGTTAATTGGCTGATTTGTCTGAATAAATTTGCCGGAGCTGGGCGGAAAAATTGATCCTGTACCCGTTTTTGAAAATCTTTTTTAAGAAAAAGTGTTGAATCTTGTTCAAAAAGAGTTTACCATGCGAATAACCTATTTAATCACTATGAATAATATGAATTGGAATCCAAACGGAGAATAACGCTATGAGCAACATCAAAAAGGGTTTTGTTGAACTTATCGGACACACTCCTCTTCTTGAGCCTGCCAAGTATGACAAGGCTGCCGGCATCAGCGGAGCAAGGGTTCTTGTAAAGCTTGAGGCATTCAATCCCGCAGGCTCGGTCAAGGATCGTGTGGCTCTCCAGATGATTGTCCAGGCCGAGAAGGACGGCAAGCTCAAGCCGGGCGCCACCATCATTGAGCCGACCTCCGGCAACACCGGCATCGGCATCGCGGCTGTGGCTGCAGCCCGCGGCTATCACGCCATCCTCACTCTTCCTGAGACCATGAGCGTTGAGCGCAGGCAGATCCTGAAGGCCTACGGCGCCGAGCTGGTCCTGACCGACGGCTCCAAGGGAATGCCCGGCGCGATCGCCAAGGCTGCCGAGCTGCAGAAGTCCATCCCCGGCTCAATAATCCTCGGACAGTTCGAGAACCCTGCCAACGTTGAGGCTCATTTCACCACCACCGGCCCTGAGATCTGGGAAGACACTGACGGCCAGGTTGACTTCTTCGTCGCAGGCGTCGGCACCGGCGGAACCCTTACCGGAGCAGGCAAGTTCCTGAAGTCCAAGAATCCCAATGTGAAGGTCATTGCCGTTGAGCCTGACACCAGTGCGGTTCTCTCAGGCGAGAAGCCGGGCCCGCACAAGATCCAGGGCATTGGCGCAGGCTTCATCCCCAAGATTCTCGATACCGGCATCTATGATGAGATCATCAGGGTTCCGAACGAGGAGGCATTCAAGAACGGCAGGCTCTTCGCCCATTCAGAGGGACTCCTGGTCGGAATCTCCTCAGGCGCTGCGCTCTATGCGGCAGGCGTCCTGGCAGCGCGTCCGGAGAACAAGGGCAAGACCATTGTGGCCCTGCTGCCTGACTCCGGCGACCGCTACCTCTCCAGCCCTATGTTTGCCTGAGGCTGAAAGCGCCTCCTGAGGCGGCCTTCAAAGTGAGATGCTGAAATGGCCCGCGGTTTTCCGCGGGTTTTTTTTATGCCTGCGGGAGGCTCTGGAGCATTCCCCGGAGCGAAAAAAGGCCCCCGGGTTTCTCCGGAGGCCAGGCGTCACTTCTCAGCACTTGTTATTTTGGCAAAGCCTTTTGGCCACGCGTCAGTTAATCTTTATGGCGGTTTCCTTCTTCGGCTGCTTCTTCAGGCATACGTCAAGCTCGCCGTTCGCGAAGGCTGCGCTGATGTCAGAAGGATCAGCGTTATCAAACCTGAAGCTCCTCTCGTAGGTGCCGTAGGAGCGCTCCTCTACGAGGTAGCCCTTCTTATCATTGCCTTCTTTCTTCTCGGTGTTGTGCTCAGCCTTGATGGTCAGGACTCCGTCATCGAAGGAGAGCTTAATGTCCTCTTTCTTGACTCCAGGCATCTCAGCCTTCACCTGATAGCTGTCGCCCTTGTCCTCAACGTCGGCCCTGAACCCGCCGTTCTCCATGTCAAAGCCGCTGAATGCTGAAAGCGGGCGGCTGAAGATGTCGAACAGGGTAGGAGCTCCGAATTCTCCATAGCACAGTGCATTATGATTCTTTGACATTTTCGCAATCTCCCGGGCCTCAGGCTCCTGGCCTTCAGCCCTTTTTCATATCTTCCCAAATCCTTTCCTTTGCACATTCCTATATGATGCTGACAAGGGGAAATTCAAGAAAAATACGGGTAAATTTCCATAAATTAAATTCTGATCTGTGGTATTGAAATGCTGAAAAATGGCCATATACACACGCTGAATATATCTGTCGCTGATATGCATTCATTTTGTTCAGTGTGCCCTGCCTGATGCGCCCGTGTCCGGGCAGGGCGGCGCGCCTGCGGGCTCTCTCCGGGCTTTTGGCAGATTTCCGTTATTTCCAGTCAGGCTGCCTGCCGGCAGCTTTACTGATTTTCCGGATGGCAGGATCAGAAAAGCCCGGCTTTCGCCGAGCTCATTTCAGTGTGCTCGGCATGGGCACTGTCTATAGGGTGAAAGTCCCGAACTCGCCCGCTGGAGGGAAGAGTCAGCGAATCGCAAGGTGGTCGGAGTAATCCGATAGCTGAAAGAAGCGATAGCAAATT
>JAEEGJ010009743.1_pt1 | contig 25444 bp, 18 predicted proteins | sample 8958761 | NCBI WGS metagenome assembly JAEEGJ01 (sample SAMN16246546, study PRJNA631951) | gut metagenome | biome: gut microbiome; feature: rumen; material: RS-attached | host: Bos | place: Iran: Karaj | collected 2018-10 | reverse complement strand
TGATCAGCGTGCCCTGTGACTTGCTGAACACCGCCTTCATGCGGTCGTTCGTAATAGTAATGGTCGTGCTGGTGTTGCTGACGCTGAGGCTGCCGCAGTCCTGCAGGCGGGCGGTGTCGTACATCGGTTTCCTGGCCGTCTGCACGGGCAGTTTCTCCTCAGCCACCACATAGCCGGCATCGGCCCAGGCGGTGGCAGTCTTCTGCTTGGCGGCGAAGTAGACGAAGGCCTCCTTGGCAGCGCTCAGCGTCGAGAGTGCCGAGAGGTCGATGGTGATGTTCTTCGTCTTACCAGCGGCCACCTCGTCGGTGATGGCACCGCTGCCCAGGACATTGCCCTCCTCGTCCATGACGCTATAGCTGACATCGTAGGTGCTGGTAGGCAGGAAGGCCAGCTTGTTCTTCATCTCGAAGACACCCGTCTTGCCGCTGACGGCGCGCCACTCTATCGGCTGGTATACCTTCTTCGTATTATACGACTTGGCGGTCAGGGTCCAGTCGGGATGCACCAGTCCGTTGATGCAGAAGTTGCCGCTGTTGGGATTGTCGCCGAAGTCGCCGCCGTAAGCCCAGTAATCCTTGCCCGTCGAACTCTTGGTGAGCAGGCCCTGGTCCTTGAAATCCCAAATGAACTCGCCCGTCAGGCACGGGTACTTCTCGTAAAGGTCGAACATATCGCGAACATTGCCCATCGAGTTGCCCATCGAGTGGGAGTTCTCGCACTGTATGTGGGGACGGTCGTGCTGCGACGAGCCAATCCAGTTGATGTTGTCGTAGCTGCCGTACATCGTCGACGAGACGTCAGCATAGCTGCTGTTACCCTCGTAGTGGGTGAGGCGGGTCTTGTCGAGCGCCTTCACGGCATTGGCCACGGCCTGGAAGTTATTGCCGTTGCCACACTCATTGCCGAACGACCAGATGAAGATGCACACATGGTTGCGCATCCAGCGCACGTGGTTCTGCGAGCGCTCCACCATGGCGTTCTTGAACTTCGGCTCCGACGACAGGCCCCAGTTGCCGTGACACTCCACGTCGGCCTCGGCCAGCACGTAGAGGCCGTACTTGTCGCAGAGGTCGTAGAACACGGGATCGTTGGGATAGTGTGAGGTGCGCACGGCATTGATGTTCAGCCGCTTCATCGTCTTGATGTCCTCCTCAATCTCCTCGGGGGTGATGGCACGGCCGTTGACAGGCGAGAAGTCGTGGCGGTTCACGCCGTGGAACACCATGCGCTGGCCGTTAATCAGCAGGGCGCCGTCGCTGCGGATGCCCACCTCGCGGAAGCCCACCTTCGAGCCGCGGATGTCGTAGACGTGGCCGGCATCGTCCTTCAGCGTCAGTACAAGGTCGTAGAGGTTAGGCGTCTCGGCACTCCATAGGCGCGGAGCCGTTACATCCATGTCGATGCTGCCGGAGCCATCACCGACACCAGCACTACCCTGGGCAATAACCTGCCCGTTGTCCAGGATCTTGGCCTCCACAGTGCCGTTACCCGTGATGTCCGTGCCATCGACGGTCACCTTCACGTTAGCCTTGGCGTTCTTATAGCTGGCATCCAGGTCGGTGGTGAAGAAGTAGTCGCTGATGCGCACCTTCGGTGCTGCGTAGATAAAGCAGTGACGGTGGATACCCGTCAGGCGCCAGTAGTCCTGACATTCCAGGAACGAGCCGCTGGTGAAGCGGTACACCTGCAGGGCCATCACGTTCTCGCCCTCGACCAAGTATTTCGTAATGTTGAACTCCGACGGCAGGTAGGAGTCCTCCGAGTAGCCCACGCGCTGGCCGTTCACCCAGAGGTAGTAACCGTGGCCCACGCTGTTGAAGCGCACGAAGACATCGTGGCCGGTGAGCCAGGCGGCGTCCACCGTGAATGTCTTGCGGTAAGTGCCCACGGGATTGGGCATCGAACTGTTATAGGTGAACCACCCCGGACGCTCGGCCATGACGCTGAACGTCGTGCGGTTATACTCGAACGGGTATTGCGTGTTGCAGTAGAGAGGCTTGTCCCACGACTTGTTGTTGTGCAGGCCCCACACCTGCCAGCTCGAGGGCACGTCGATGTCGGTCCAGGCAGCGTCGTTATAGTCCGTTGCACACATGGCGGTGGTGGCCTTCGACGGCGTGTTCACCCACTGGAACTTCCACTTTCCGTCGAGCGAGAGGTAGTAGGGCGACAGCGTCATGTCGTTCTTCACGGCGTCGGCCTCCGAGGCCATGGGCAGGCTGTAGGCATGTGCCGTCTCGCGGTTAACACTGGTTGTGAGCGGGTCGTCCCACTCCTTGCCCGTCTGGGCATACATGCCTCCTACGGCGAGGAGGACGGACAGACTGACTGTGAGTCTGCGGCTGTGTAGCATATTCATATCATCAAGTGTTTTGCCTGCAAAGATAGCAAAAAAACACTAAAGCTACATCCCAAAACGACCCATATACAATTAAAAAATACATTTTTGAAAGTTTCTGAAACAAAAACGGCTCCTTAATATTAATAATATTAGTACTTTTGCAGCTGAAACAACTAACATCACTAAAGATATGAAGAAACTACTTTCGGCATTTGCCTTAGCAGCCCTGACCACGATTGCAGCGTGGGCGCAGGGCGTGAAGCCGCTGCCCTCGCTCCACGTCGAGGGGAAGTGGCTGGTCGACACGCACGGTAACCACGTCGTACTGCACGGCGTAATGGACACACCGAGCATGTGGTTCAACGACAACCGCTGGACAGGTGGCTACAACTCAACGGGCGCCACCAACTGCCAGAACTACTTTGAGAAGCTGTTCAAGGGACTCGAGCAGGCCAAGTGTAACGTGTTCCGCCTGCACATGGACCCCGCCTGGACCAACGACAACAGCTACACCTACCCCATCGCCCTCGGACAGTCGACGGAATGGACCGGCGAGGCCGACATCAAGCACTTCAACCCCACCCGACTGACGACCTATCTGAAGTCGCTCTACTTCCCGCTGATGCAGCGCGCCATGAAGCACGGCATGTATGTCGTCGTGCGCCCACCGGGGGTCTGCCCCGGCAACATCCAAGTCGGCGACTACTACCAGAAGTACCTCATCAACGTCTGGGACCTCTTCACACAGAACGACTCCATCCGCAAGTACTCCGGCCAGATCAGCATTGAGCTGGCCAACGAGCCGGTCAGCGTCAAGAGCGCCTCGAACACCGACGACAAGAAGGCCCTGCACGACTTCTTCCAGCCCGTGGTCGACAAGATCCGCGAGAACGGCTTCACCGGCATCGTCTGGGTGCCCGGCGCCGGCTGGCAGTCAGGCTATGCCGACTACAAGACATACCCCATCACCGGCTATAACATCGGTTACGCCGTCCACGACTACACCGGCTGGTACGGCTGCAGCGACGAGAGCGTTGACCGCGACAAGAACATCGAGACGAGCAAGCGCAAGAAGATTGAGCAGTTCCACAACCAGGTGCCCGTCGTCGACACCAACCCCATCATCATCACCGAGATTGACTGGAGCCCGAAGAAGCCCGGCACCGGCCACTACAACGAACACGGCGAGTGGGTGGAGTCGAACTACGGCACGTGGTCGACCGGTTCCACGTCGAAGTGGGGACAGTGCTACAAGGCCATGCTCGACCACTACGGCAACATCTCGATGACGCTCTCAGGCACGCACTGCCTCATCGACATCGACGACCTCATCAAGACTGGCGTGGCCAAACCCTCATTCGGCGGAGAGCCTGAAGCCTGCGGCAAAGCCTGCTGGGACTGGTATGCCGAGTGGTACGAGAAGGACTACCCCAAGGCCGACTTCAAGAGCGTGCCCGTCAGCGACTTCGGCAAGACCTTCCAAAACCCCATCGTCCGTGCCGACTTCCCCGACCCCGACGTCATCCGCGTCGGCGACACCTATTATATGGTATCGACCACCATGCACCACTTCCCCGGTGCCACCATCCTGAAGTCGCAGGACCTGGTCAACTGGGAGTACTGCGCCCATCCCCTTGCCCAGCTGGGCAGCGACGCGGGCTACACCCTGCTCAACAACAAGAACGCCTACTCATCGGGCATGTGGGCCTGCTCCATGAAGTACCACAACGGCAAGTTCCACATCCTCATCAACGAGAAGCGACCCATCGACGGCTGGAACCTGAACGGCTACCTGCTGACGGCCACCAACCCCGAGGGACAGTGGACGATGAAGAAGCTGTCGCGCAGCTACTACGACCCGGGTATGCTCTTCGACAACGGCAAGGTCTACGTGGCTCAGGGCATCGGCAACATCTCCGTCTGCGAGCTTGACGAGAACTTCAACTTCAAGCGCGAGAAGACCGTCATCAGCAACAAGGACGGACTCGAGGGCAGCCACTTCTACAAGGTCGGCGACTACTACTACATCTACGCCACCTACGGCGGCTGGCCCTCAGGTCAGGCCGTGTTCCGCGCGACGAATCCCTTCGGTCCCTACGAGGAGAAGATGGTGGTCGAGAAGAGCTACGACGGACGTCCTAACACCATCCATCAGGGTGCCCTCGTCGAGGACGTCGCAGGCAAGTGGTGGACCGTCATGCAGGAGGACCTCGGCGCCATGGGCCGATTCCCCAACCTGCAGCCCGTTAAGTGGACAAGCGACGGATGGCTCACCGTGGGCAACAACGGCAAGCCCTACGAGACGTTCGTCAGCAGGGTGGCACGTCCCGCCGCCTCGGGCGACAACGCCGTGAAGCGCCTGCCCACCACCGACGCGTTCCGCACCTACCCCATCGGCATGCAGTGGGAGTGGAACCACAAGCCCGACAACGCCTGCTGGAGCCTCTTCGAGCGTCCGGGCTGGCTGCGACTGAAGACGGCCAACGTCACCACAAAGCTGCCGCAGGCCCGTAACATGCTCACACAGCGCATCTTCGCCATCAAGGACAAGGAGACTACGGGCACCGTCCGCATCGATGCCACCCACCTGACCGAGGGCGACCGCGCCGGCATCTGCATCCTGCAGGACCCCTACGCCATGATCTGTGTCGAGATGGTCGACGGCAAGCTGCAGCTGTTCTGGGAGCAGGACAAGGTGCGCGACCCGGGCTCAAACTTCACCCCCGCCTCGAAGACGCAGGCCGTCGAACTGACCGACAGCATCGTCTACCTGCGCGCCGGCATGAAGTACGGCGACAACAAGGCCAAGTTCTACTACTCGCTCGACAACAAGACGTGGAAGCCGTTAGGCCAGCAGACCTCGCAGAGCTTCAACCTCAGCGTCTTCGTGGGCTCGCGCTTCGGCATCTTCTGCTATGCCACCAAGAAGAAGGGCGGATATGCCGACTTCGACTGGTTCACCACCGAGGCCGACTTCGACGAGGCCGACTTCTTCCCCGAAGACTTCACCGCACCCGTCGAAAATATGTATAAGGTCACGAAGATTGCCCTGCCCACCAACGTCAAGACCATCGAGACGATGATTGGCGGCAAGGCCATTCCCGTCATCACCGCCACCTACGCCGACAAGCACACCGCTCAGGTCAACAGCCTCGTGGAGTTCACGCCCGAGGAGGCCGGCATCGTCGACTTCCACAACGGACAGATGACCGGCCTCGACCAGGGCAGCACCAACGTCAGCATGGCCTACACCGACGTGCTCGGCAACAAGGTCGAGGGCTCGTTCACGGCCAAGGCCAGCTACTTCCCCTTCGACTATCAGTTCGTGCGCAACAACATTGCCGGCAGCGGCACCTATGTCAAGAATGCCACCAGCTCGGCCTTCAAGTTTACGACGACCAACAGCCAGATGGGCTGGGTCTACGACAGCAACATCGACTTCACGGCCTATAAGTACCTGGTCATCAGGCTCAGCCAGAAGCAGCTGGCCGAGGCTCAGCTGAACCTCTACACCACCGACAAGGTAACAGGAGCCTGCTGCTCGACGCCGCTCAACGTCGACGAGTCTGTGACCGTCGTCGACCTCGAGAACGCCCTCTACACCTCGAAGACCAGCAACGGCAAGCCCTTCGACGCCACCCGCGTGCGCATGGTCACCCTGTCGGGCAAAGTTATCAACAAGGTGGTTGCCGTCAAGGAGATCTTCCTCACCAACGACAGCCAGTACGCCCCCACCGGCATCGCCGAGGCTGCCACTGCTACCAGCCAGAAGGTCAGCGTCTACACACTCGCCGGCCAGCTCCTGCGCAGCGGCGTCGACCGCAGCCGCGCCACCCTCGGCCTGCCCGCCGGAATCTACGTCGTAGGCGGCAAGAAGATCCTGGTGCGCTAAGGCCCCTGCCCCGAAAGCATAAAAGATTCCCGAACCGTCAGGCGATTCGGGAATCTTTCTTCGGTACACCGCTCTCGCAGCAGAGACTACTTGAAGAGGAGCTGGGCAAACTGATAGAGGCTGCGGCGCCAGGTCTGCCACTCGTGAGCCGTTCCGGGCGACACGTAGCTATGGGCATTGATGCCCATTGCCTTCAGGTCCTGGGCAACCTTCACAACGCTGCCGTCGCCCTCGGCCATTCTGGTCTCCTTGCCGCCGGCACTCATGAAGAGTACCTTGTTGGTCTTTGCATAGCCTTCTGAGCCCTTGATCTGCTCAGGCGTGATGGTACCGCTGCTGAACATGCCGACATAGGCAAAGACGGTGGGGTTGGCAAGCGTGATTTCGCGGGCCTGCATGCCGCCCATCGACAAACCGGCATAAGCACGGTGCTGCGGGTCGGCAATCACACGATAGTTCTTCTCGACCATCGGGACAATGTCCTTGAGCAGCACGTCCTGGAACGGACCAGAAAAACCACCGAAGCCGCCACGGCGCTGTCCGCCCTGACCGGGAGCACCCTGCGGGCGCTGACCGCCACCAAAGCCGAAGCCACCCTGCTGATCGCCCGGACGGCGCACGTCGAGGCCGTTGTCCATGAAGATGATAAACGGTATGGCCTTGCCGGCTGCAATCAGGTTGTCCATGATGATGCCCGTCTTGCCCTGCGCACTCCAGCCCGTCTCGTTCTCACCCATGCCATGCTGCAGATAGAGCACGGGGAACTTCTTTGTGGGGTTCTTAAAGTACTCGTTGGGCAGGTAGACATAGCCGTGACGCATCTTCTCGGTCACCGTCGACCAGTAGTAGACCTCGTTGATGGAGCCCTGTGGCACGTTCTTCACCGTGTAGAACTCCTCGTCCTGGGCTGGGACATCGATTCCGCTGCCCCAACGGCTCGCACCATAGTAGTACTTGCTACCGGGATCGGGCACCGAGGCGCCGTCGATGTTCAGCTGATAGTAGTGGAAACCTTCGTCCTGAGGAGCCGAGGTTCCCGTCCACACGCCGTTCTCGTCCTTGGTCATCTCGTAGATCTTGCCGTCGATGTCGAGTCCGACGAAAGTGGCCTTAGGAGCCGAAATCTGTGCGCGGACCATGCGCTGTGAGTTGACCATCGGGTACTGCTTGTTGTCCTGGTTGGTCGAAGCAGGCTTGAAGTCTTCGACAACGTTTTCAACGACTGAGGGAACAATGGGGTTTTGTCTTGGAGCCCCGAACTGGGCCGACGCCGTCAGACTTGAGAGCGCCATTAATGAAAGAATAACTTTTTTCATAAGTATGAATACATTTGGTTGATAAATACAGTTATATTCCATTGACGGCGTTATTCAAGGAAAGTTAAAACTTCGGCAGCCGTTGTTATGAAAGATTAACAATTAGACATCACGGCCCAACACTTATAACCCGGCGCCTTTTGGCAAAAACCCGGCGCCTTTTGCTCAAAACCCGGCGCCTTTTGCTCAAAACCCGGCGCCTTTTGCTCAAAACCCGGCGCCTTTTGCCCAAAACCCGGCGCCTTTTGACAAAAACCCGGTGCCTTTTGCTCGTAACCCGGCGCCTTTTGCCGGGGTGTCGGTTCAGGTGTCGGTTCCTGCCTCAGATGGCCGGAAAAAAGTATGGTCTTGTCGATTATTCCGGCCATTTCTACTATTATAGTTGCCATTCACGCTTTTCATCCTACACTTCCGACACTCCCTACACCTAAGAAAGTTCAACAGGTGTAGGGAGTGTCGGAAGTGTAGGATGATTCCTGTGAATAACAATTATATGCTTAAGACATCAGATGTTCGGCGTGTCCCAGACCTTGGCCTTGGTACAGCTGACCTTCTGTGATAGGCGGGCGATGCGGAGCATGAAGTCGCCCTCCTCAAGCGTCCACTTGCCGTCGGCTCCCACGAATGCCAGGTCGTTGGCGGGCAGGCGGAAGGTGACGGTCTTGGTCTCGCCAGGCGCAAGCTCCACCTTCGTGAAGCAGCGCAGGCGGCGGTTGTCGGGCACGATGGAGGCCACGAGGTCGCTCGAGTAGAGCAGTACGGGCTCCTTGCCGGCACGACGGCCCGTGTTGCGGACGTCGACGCTGACGGTGAGAACGTCGCCGGCAGCGAACTGCTGGCGGTCGACGCGCAGGTTGGCATAGTCGAAGGTGGTGTAGCTCAGTCCGTAGCCGAAGGGCCACTGCAGGATGACCTTGGCGTCGTAGTCGTAGGCACCGGCCATCGTACCGACCTCCTCGCTCACCTTGTAGTCATAGTTGATCAGCGAGTTGATTTCCTTGGGGTAAGTGTAGGGCATCTTGGCCGAGAAGTTGGCATCGCCGCTGAGCAGGTTGGCCAGGGCGTCGCCGCCGTAGTTGCCGGGCAGTAAGATGTCGACGACAGCCTTAGCCAGCGGCTCGATGTCGGCAATGAGGCGCGGACGGCCCTCGTTGAGCACGAGGATCAGGGGCTTGCCCGTCTTGGCCAGCGCCTTGACGAGGTTGCGCTGGTTCTCCGAGAGCCACAGGTCGGTGAGGTTGCCGGGCGTCTCGGTGTAGGAGTTCTCGCCTATGCAGGCGATGATGACGTCGCAGTTGGCAGCAGCCTGGACGGCACGGTCAATCTGCGGTGCGTTCTCCTGCCAGTACTGTCCGCGCTCGTTGTAGGTCACGCCCTGCTCCAGCGTGATGTTCTCCTTACCATATTTATTACAAAGGGCCTCGTAGATGGTGTTGTACTTCTCGGCCAGGTCCTCGGCATTCGAGCCCTGCCAGGTGTAGCTCCAGCCGCCGTTCAGACAGCGCATCTGGTTGGCATTCGGACCAGTAAGCAGGATTTTCCCGCCTTTGGCCAGCGGCAGGATGCTGCCCTCGTTCTTCAGCAGGACGATGGTCTCTTCGGCGGCAGCAAGGGCAGCGGCGGCATGCTTGTCGGAGCCGAACTGCTCGTAGCCCTTCCCGCCCGTGTTGGGCTCGTCAAAGAGGTTGAGACGATACTTCACGCGCAGGATACGGCGCACGGCATCGTCGATGCGCGACATGGGTACCTGGCCCTCCTCGACCAGCTCCTTGAGCAGAATGCAGAAGTCGACGCTGTAGGGGTCCATCGACATGTCGATGCCGGCATTGACGGCTATGCGGATGGCATCCTTCTTGTCCTTCGCCACTCGTTCGCGCTGGAACAGGTTGTTGATGTCGGCCCAGTCGGTGACGAGCATGCCATCCCACTGCAAGTCCTCCTTCAGCCACTTCGTCAGGTACTCATAGCTGGCATGCACGGGCACGCCGTTGATGCTGCCCGAGTTGACCATCATGGTCAGCGTGCCGGCGAGGGCTGCGGCCTTGAAGGGCTCGAAGTACTTCTCGCGCAGCAGCTGTGGCGAAAGGTAGACCGGCGTGCGGTCCTTGCCCGACCAGGGAGCGCCGTAGGCAAAGTAGTGCTTGGTGCTTGTTCCCACATTGAACTTCCCCAGGTGGTTCGGGTCGTCGCCCTGATAGCCCTTTATCTGTGCCTCAACCATGCGGGCGTTGACGACGGCATCCTCGCCGAAGCTCTCGTAGATTCGGGGCCAGCGGGGGTCGCGCCCCAGGTCGACAACGGGATTGTAGACCCAGGGACAGTTGGCGGCGCGGCTCTCGTAGGCCGTTATCTGTGCCCCGCGGAAAGCCAGATCGGTATTAAACGAGGCGGCGAGGTTGATGGGCTGCGGGAAGAGCGTGCCCGCCTGCGTATAGGTGACGCCGTGGTTATGGTCGAGTCCGTAGATGTCGGGTATGCCGAGATACTTCATCGACTTCTGCTGGATGAGCCTTATCCACTTCTGCCACTCGTCGACGGTGTGGGCGCGGGTGCCGGGGGCATTGAGGATGCTGCCCACCCGGTATTTGGAGATGAGCGTGTCGAGCGTCGTCTCGTTGAGCTGCCAGCCGCCGTCCTGGTACTTGCCCATGATGTCGAAGTTCAGTTCGAGCATCTGGCCCACCTTGTCGTCGAGCGTCATCTTGGCGAGTGTCTTCTCTACTTTAGCCTCGAGCGCGGCGTCGCGCGGAATGGCTGGTTTCACGGTGCCCTGGGCTACTGTCACGGCAGTAGCGCAGGCCAGCAATACGGTCAGAAAGGTTGTCTTCATCGGTGTTTTTAGTCTGTTGATTGTCATTATTGGCTGCAAAGATACGAATAAATTACAATAAAACAAAAAAAAATACGTTATATTAGACGTGCTTAGACGTTACGCCATACTCGCTGCCGTACTTATTATGGGGCTTCAGGCCCGGGCACAGTACGATCCGTCGTTCAGTCACTACTGGGCGATGGAGACTGCGTTTAACCCTGCGGCAGTGGGCAAGGACCAGAAGCTGAACGTGAGCGGAGCCTACAACATGACGCTGGTGGGATTCGAGAACAGCCCCAAGACGATGTTCATCGGCGCCGACCTGCCCCTCTACTTCTTCCGCTCGTACCACGGTGTGGGCCTGCAGCTGATGAACGACGAGATCGGCCTGTTTTCGCACAAGCGCATCACCGCGCAGTACGCCTTCAAGCGGCGCCTGTTCGGCGGCATGCTCAGCATCGGCGTGCAGGGCGGACTGCTGAACGAGACATTCGACGGCGGCAAGGTGGACTTGGACATGGCCGACGACCCTGCCTTCACGAAGTCGGACATCACCGGCAACGCCCTCGACCTCGGCGGCGGCATTTACTACAGCCACCGCAGCGGCTGGTACGCGGGAGCCTCGGTGCAGCACGCCCTGGCGCCCGTCATCGAACTGGGCGAGACGAACGAGCTGGACGTCAGCCGGACGTATTATTTTACAGGCGGATACAATATTCGGCTGAGAAATCCGTTACTTATGTTGCAGACCTCGGTCATGGGGCGCACCGATGCCGTCGCGTACAGGGGCGACATCACCGCCCGACTCAGGTACTCGCACGAGAACCGGCTGATGTATGCCGGCCTGGGCTACAGCCCCACCAACTCGGTGACGGTGTTCATCGGCGGACAGTTCCACGGCATCATGGTGGGCTACAGCTACGAAGCCTACACCCGGGCCATCAGCATCGGCAACGGCAGCCACGAGCTGCACGTGGGCTACCAGACCGACATCGACTTCGGGAAGAAGGGCAGGAACAAGCATCAGAGTGTAAGACTATTATAACAACGATATGAAAAGACTGACAATAGTGTTTTGCGCCATGGCGGTGATCTTACTGACCGGCTGCTTCGGCAGCAAGGTGGCATCGGGCAGTGGTGGCGAACTGACAGGAAGCAGCGGACGGGCCTTCTCAGAGCCTGTCCCCTACGGCATGGTGCTCATCAAGCGCGGCCACCTGAAGATGGGTATCGACAAGCAGGACTCGCTCTGGGGCAAGGAGACGCCCGTGCGCGACATCTCGGTGGACGGATTCTGGATGGACGACACGGAGATTACGAACTCCGAATACCGCCAGTTTGTGAACTACGTACGCGACTCTATCCTGCGTGAGCGACTGGCCGACCCCAACTACGGCGGCGACGAGACCTACAAGATTGAGGAAGACAAGAACGGCGACCCCGTCAAGCCCCACCTGAACTGGAAGAAGAGCCTGCCCCGCAAGCCCAACGAAGACGAGCAGCGCGCCATCGAGAGTCTCTACGTCACCAACCCCGTGACAGGCGAGAAGATGCTCGACGCATCGCAGATGAACTACAAGTACGAAATCTACGACTACACGACAGCTGCCCTGCGACGCAACCGTCTCAACCCCGAGGAGCGCAACCTGAACACGGATATCGCCGTCGACGAGAACGAGAAGGTGTGGATTTCGAAGGACACGGCCTACATCAACGACGAGGGCAAGATTGTGCGCGAGACGCTGAACCGCGAGCTGAGCGGCCCGTGGGACTTCCTTAACACGTACATTATTAATATATATCCCGACACGACCTGCTGGGTGAACGACTTCCCCAACGCCGACAACGAGGTGTATATGCGCAACTACTTCTCGAACCCGGCCTACAACGACTACCCCGTGGTAGGGGTGAGCTGGGAGCAGGCCAACGCCTTCTGCGCCTGGCGCACGGAGTACCTGCTGAAGGGCCTCGGCCCCGCCGCCCGATTCGTGCAGCGCTACCGTCTGCCGACCGAGGCTGAATGGGAGTATGCCGCCCGCGGCAAGGACGGCACGGAGTTCCCCTGGGAGAACGAGGACGTGGCATCGGGCAAGGGCTGCTTCTTTGCCAACTTCAAGCCCGACGACGGCAACTACACCAAGGACGGCAACCTGATAACGTCGAAGGTGGGCATCTACTCGTCGAACACCAACGGCCTGTACGACATGGCCGGCAACGTGGCCGAGTGGACATCGACCATCTACACCGAGGCTGGCGTCGACGCCATGAACGACGTGAACCCGCAACTGCGCTACAACGCCGCCAAGGAAGACCCCTACCGGCTGAAGAAGAAGTCGGTGCGCGGCGGCTCGTGGAAGGACCCCGAGAGCTACATCCGCTCGGCCTGGCGCTCAAGCGAGTTCCAGAACCAGCCCCGAAGCTACATCGGATTCCGCTGTGTGCGCTCGCTGGCCAACACCGTGAGCGAGAAGACCAAGCCAGGCAAGACCTCAAAAAAAAAGTAGCCAACAAAGGTGAGACACGCCACAACTTCGGCGGCTCCACCATCCATTAAACAGTAAACAGATATGACAAAGTACAGTAAGTTCAATATCATCTACCGCTTGCAGAAGTGGCTCGACAGTGTCCCCGGACAGACGTTCATGAACTACGCCTACAGCTGGGGTGCGTCGATTGTGATCCTGGGTACGCTCTTCAAGCTGACCCACCTACCGGGTGCCAACTTCATGCTGTTCCTCGGCATGGGCACTGAGGTCGTGGTGTTCTTCATCGCTGCCTTCGACCGTCCGTTCGACAAGACGGCCGACGGCATGGAACTGCCGACGCACGTGGGCACCGAAGTGGTGACTGTTGGCGGAGCCGACAGAGCCGTTGGCGGTGTTGAAGCGACGGAAGCTCCGCTGTCTAACGAACAAGTCGAAACCGGCGGTGAGGGCGTCTCGTACAGTGGCGGCGGCACCGTCATTGGCGGTGGCGGCACCGTTATCAGTGGTGGCGGCGTTATCGGCGGCGGTGGCGGTACCGTTATCATCGGCGGCGGTGGAGCTGCGGCAACGCCGCAGCACAGCGGACAGACTGGTGAGGACGTGGTCATGCCGCAGGCTGGCGAAGCTCCGACGGTCGATACCGAGGCCATTGCTGCCGTTGCTTCGTCGGTAACGACGATGGCTGGCGGTACGGTTATCTCGCCTGTGCCTGAGGTGAACCCCGAACTGGAGGAGGCCACGGCCAACTATGTCGACGAGCTGAAGCGCCTGACGGAGATGCTCTCGAAGGTGGCCGAGCAGAGCGAGCGCCTGACGCGCGACTCTGAGGAGATGGAGAACCTGAACCGCACGCTGACCGGTATCTGCAAGATCTACGAGATGCAGCTGAAGGGTGCCAGCCAGCAGATTGGCACCATCGACGAAATCAACGAGCAGACGCGCAAGATGGCCGACCAGATAGCCGAGCTGAACAAGATCTACGCCCGCATGATTGAGGCTATGACCGTCAACATGCCCAAGGCTCCCATCACCCAATAACCCCATAATGCCCATTATCCCCATCAAACCATGGCAATAAAGAAAAGACCAGTCTCGCCGCGCCAGAAGATGATCAACCTGATGTACGTCGTCTTGATGGCCATGCTCGCGCTGAACGTCTCGAACGAGGTGCTCAACGGCTTCTCCATCGTGGAGGAAAGTCTGAACCGCACCACGTCGAACGCCGCCAAGGAGAACCTGGCCATATACGACGACTTTGAGGAGCAGATGAAGGCCAACCCGCAGAAGGTGAAGGAGTGGTACGACAAGGCCATGCTGGTGCGCCAGATGAGCGACTCCATCTATAACTTCGCTGCCGACCTGAAGCTGGCCATCGCCCGCGAGGCCGACGGCAGCGACGGCAACCCCAAGAACCTGCGGAACAAGGAGGACCTGGAGGCTGCCAACCAGGTGATGCTGGCTCCCGGCCGCGGCCAGGGCGGCGACCTGAAGTCGGCCATCGACCAGTACCGCGAGCGCATCCTGAAGATGATTCCCGACACGGCCAAGCAGCACACCATAGCCAGCGACCTGACCACCGACGTCCCCCCGACGGGACTGGGCAAGAACTGGCAGGAGTATATGTTTGAGTCGATGCCCGCCGCTGCCGCCGTCACACTGCTCTCGAAGCTGCAGAACGACGTGCGCAGTGCCGAGCGCGAGGTGCTCCACACGCTGGTGCAGAACATCGACGTGAAGGATATCCGCGTGAACGCCCTCGAGGCCTTCGTCATCCCGAACTCGCAGACCATCGTCCGTGGCGACAAGTTCTCGGCCCACATCGTGATGGCCGCCGTCGATACCACGCAGGTGCCCGACATCTACATCGGCAACCAGAAGGTGACGCTGCGCAACAACATCTATGAGCGCATCTGCGGCTCGACGGGCGACTTCACTCTCTCGGGCCATATAGAGACCGTCAACGGCAACGGCGACAAGATCAAGCGCGACTTCTCGCAGAAGTACACCGTCGTCGACCCGTCGGCCACCGTCTCGGCCGACCTGATGAACATGCTCTACGCCGGCTACTCAAACCCCATCAGCGTCTCCGTGCCCGGCGTGCCTCTTAACAAGATTCAGGCCTCGATGAGCGGCGGCGGCACGCTGCAGCCCACCGGTCCCGGCAAGTACATCGCCCGGCCGACGAAGGTAGGCGAGAACGTGACCATCACCGTCACCTCGACCAACACGGGGCGCCCGCAGCAGATGGGACAGTTCACATTCCGCGTGCGCAAGCTGCCCGACCCCACCCCGTTCATCGCCATGAAGGACGAGCAGGGCAACCCCTCGCGCTTCAAGGGCGGCCGTCTGGCCAAGGGCAGCCTGATGGGCATCGACGGCATCGGCGCCGCCATCGACGACGGCATCCTCGACATCACCTTCAAGGTGGTGTCGTTCGAGACGGTGTTCTTCGACAACATGGGCAACGCTGTGCAAATACCCAGCAACGGCGCGCAGTTCTCCGACCGCCAGAAGGATACGTTCCGCAAGCTGGCCCGCAACCGCCGCTTCTACATCTCACGTGTGACGGCCGTCGGTCCCGACGGCATTCAGCGCACGCTGCAGAACCCAATGGAAATTATTGTAAATTAGAAAGATATGAAAAGACTATTGTTCTTATTGATGATAACGCTGACGGTCGGCGCAGCTACAGCGCAGCCAAAGCGCAGCCGCGTGCAGCAGACGCAGCAGGCTAAGCAAGCCCAGCAGCAGAAGAGCCAGGGCGCGCAACAGTCGCAGGGCATGACCCGCCGCATGCAGATCAGCTATCCCGTAGCCCTCGACATGCCCGAGGACGTGGTGTGGCGCCGCGACATCTACCGTGAGCTGAACCTCAACGACGATGCCAACGCCGGACTGTACTACCCCGTGCAGCCGCAGGGCAAGCAGCTGAACCTGTTTACCTACATCTTCAAGCTGGCGCAGAACGGCTACATTCCCATCTACGAGTACTCGGTGGCCAACGACGGCAACGACGACTTCTCGGACGAGGCGAAGGTGAAGTTCAAGACCGTGCTCGACGACAAGCACATCTTCTACGAGGAGCAGAACGGCAAGCTGAAGGTGGACAACAGCGACATACCCTCGCAGGAGGTGATGAAGTACTACCTGAAGGAGAGCGCCTACTACGACCAGAGCAACGCCACCTTCCACATCAAGCCGCTGGCCCTCTGCCCCATCATGATGCGCGAGGACGACTTCGGCGGCGAGGCCACACAGTACCCGCTCTTCTGGGTGAAGTACTCAGACCTGGAGCCGTTCCTCAGCCGACAGACCGTCATGACGTCGAACGTCAACAATGCCGCCGTCATGTCGATGGACGACTTCTTCACGCTCAACAAGTATAAGGGCAAAATCTACAAGACCAACAACATGCTGGGCAAGACGCTGGCACAGATTGCCGGCGGCGACTCCACCAAGCTCTCGGACGAGCAGAAGCGCATCGAGGCCGAGCTGGAGGCGTTCAAGAACAACATCTTCGGCGACAAGCTGAAGAGAGACTCGCTCGACAGCGTGGCCGACACCAAGGCCAACGTGAAGAAAGCCAAGAAGGAGCGCCGCACGAAGACCAAGGCCGAGAAGGCCAGCAAGTCGAAGTCGGCATCGTCCTCTTCATCGCCAGCCGCCGCCCGCGTGTCGGTACGCAGACAAAGACATTGATAAGATGATTGGCAGAAAGCTGGTGATTGTCTTGGCGATGGTGCTGAGCCTGCCTATAAAGGCGGGCACACCTGTTGACTTCGGACTCAAAGGCGGGTTCGAACTCACCGAGATGAACTTTAACGCCAGCGACCTTCGCGAGGCCAACCGCGCCGGTTTCTACCTCGGCCCCGTGGTGAAGTTCACCCTGCCCGTGGTAGGACTGCACATCGACGCATCGGTGCTCTACAGCCAGCGCGACCTGAAGGTCGACGGCGAGAAAATCCTGCAGAAGAGCCTCCTGCTGGGCGGCGACCTGCGCTACGGCGTAGGAGTAGGCGATGCACTGGGCATCTTTGTCAACGCCGGCCCCCAGCTGAGCCTCAACGTCGGCGACGACGTGTTCTACTGGAAAGACGAAGCCATGAACAATCATCAATACGCCCTGCAGAACACGATGATCAGCTTCAACCTGGGACTGGGCGTCAGCTTCCTCAGCCATTTCGAGGCTGGCATCTACTATAACATTCCCGCCGGCAAGACGGCCGACTTCACCTGGGACAAGATAGGCGAGGACCTGAAAGATACCAGCTGGAACCGCGCCAAGTCGAAAACCAATGCCTGGCACGTCGCCGTGGCCTATTACTTCTAACGAATCTTGAACTTTGCCGATGTCATACTGCCCGTGCCGCTCGACGGCTGCTTTACCTACGCCATTCCACAGCAGTGGCGCGACAGCGTAAAGGCGGGGCAGCGCGTGCTCGTTCCCTTCGGGCGCAACAAGCAGCACGTGGGCATCATTGCCAAGCTACATGACGACCAGCCGCAAGGCTACGAGGTGAAGGATATACTCCAGCTGATGGATGCGGAGCCTATCCTGCTGCCCTCGCAGCTGGCCCTGTGGCAGTGGATTTCCACCTACTATATGTCGCCCATCGGCGAGGTCTACAAGGCGGCACTCCCCGCCGGACTGAAGGCTGAGGACGGCTACCGCCCCAAGACCGAGACTTACATCCGGCTGACCGAGGCCTTCAGCAGCGAGGCCGCCCAGCACATTGCCCTCAACATGCTGCAGCGGGCACCCAAGCAGCTCAAGGCGCTGACCGACTTCCTGTTTCTGGCCGAGGGGGAAGTCACCCGCGACGAACTGCTGAACGAAGGTCACACGCTGCAGACCGTCACGATGCTCATCAAGCGCGGCATACTCGAGACCTACGAGGTGGAGGTGGGCCGTCTGAACCACGGCGGCGAACCCCACCCCGAACTGCTCAAGAAGCTCAGCCCCGCCCAGGAGACGGCCTACAACGAAATCCTCATGTCGTTCCTCAAGAAGAAGGTCACGCTGCTGCACGGCGTCACCTCCTCAGGCAAGACTGAAATCTACATCCACCTCATACAGCGCGAGATCGACCAGCACCGCCAGGTGCTCTACCTGCTGCCCGAGATAGCGCTGACCGTCCAGATGATGGACCGCCTGCGCCGCGTCTTCGGCGACCGCTTGGGCATCTACCATTCCAAGTACAGCGATGCCGAGCGCGTGGAAATCTGGCAGAAGCAGCTCTCCGGCCATCCTTACGACGTTATCCTCGGTGCCCGCTCAGCCGTCTTCCTGCCCTTCCAGAACCTCGGACTCGTCATCGTCGACGAGGAGCACGAGACGAGCTTCAAGCAGCAGGACCCCATGCCCCGCTATCATGCCCGCTCGGCAGCCATCATGCTGGGGACCAAGGTGCTCCTCGGCACCGCCACGCCCTCGATGGAGTCCTATCACAATGCACGGACGGGCAAGTACGGCTATGTACAGCTGACCGAGCGCCACCAGGGCATCGAACTGCCCGAGATACAGGTCGTCGACATCAAGGACCTGCAGCACCGCAAGATGATGACCGGCCCCTTCTCACCTCTCTTATTAGCGCGCGTCCGCGAGGCTCTTGAGCGCGGCGAGCAGGCCATCCTCTTCCAGAACCGCCGGGGCTACGCGCCTATGATTGAGTGCAAGGCCTGCGGATGGGTGCCCCGCTGCCAGAACTGCGACGTCTCGCTGACGCTCCACCGCCAGATGAACCAGCTGGTCTGCCACTACTGCGGGGCCGTCTACCAGGTGCCCGTCGTGTGCCCGGCCTGCGGCGGCAACGACCTGCAGACACGCGGCTACGGCACGGAGAAGATTGAGGCCGACGTGCGCGACATCTTCCCCGAGGCGCGCATCAGCCGCATGGACCTCGACACCACCCGCACACGCAATGCCTACGAGCGCATCATCAGCGACTTCGGCTCAGGTCGCACCAACCTGCTCATCGGCACACAGATGATTTCGAAGGGACTCGACTTCGACCGCGTCAGCGTGGTCGGCATCCTTAACGCCGACACCATGCTCAGCTACCCCGACTTCCGGGCCTACGAGCATGCCTACATGATGATGGCGCAGGTCAGCGGGCGAGCCGGCCGCAAGGGCCGTCGCGGCCTCGTCATCCTGCAGACGCGCCAGCCCCAGCTGCCCATCATCCAGCAGGTGGTCCAGGGCGACTACGAGAGTCTCTACCGCTCGCTCTGTGCCGAGCGCCAGCAGTTCCACTATCCGCCCTACTACCGTCTCATTGCCGTTTATCTGAAGCACCGCAGCGACACGCTGACAGAGACCGCCGCCCAGGAGCTGGGTTTCCGCCTGCACCAGTGGTTCGGCGCCCGCGTCCTCGGCCCCGACAAGCCCGGCGTGGCACGCGTCAAGTCGCTCTGCATACGCAAGCTCGTGCTCAAGCTGGAGAACGGCATCAACCTGGCCGACGTCCGCCGGTACCTCACCCTCGCCCAGCAGCAGATGCTGCAGGACAAGCGCTACGCCTCGCTACAAATCTACTATGACGTTGATCCGCTGTAACCTCCCCCAGTTGGGGGGCATAATAGAAGGGACTTTTGTTATACAGAAGTAGGAACTACTAAACATTGTCTCGGTTTTATCGTCCGTTGACGCAGTTTTATTATCCATTGGCACAGTTTTATCGTCCGTTGACGCAGTTTCAACTTTAGTTGCCGCTAAAGAACATTTTTGATGGCGAGGAACGTCGCTATTGACCGTGCCTTTCAACACGCTTTGAAGTCCCCTCCCAGCAAAATCAGGACGGTGGGAGCCTCACTTACAGTAGCGCAAATCACAGTTACTATGTTTATTCCTTACCGGTAAAATCGTCTATATCCTTGATGGCCTTGTTCAGCGAGCGCATCTCGCGGGAGAAGACATAGGATAGTACGACAGATGTGATGACAATCAACACGCAATAAACAACCAATCTATCACATGAGGGGAAAGGGATATCGGTGTCATGAAAAACGCCAAACGGAATGCATACTAACCAGAGCAATAGGAAAGGCAGTATGCCGAACGTGTAAAGCTTCTCTCTGCGCTTGAAGGTTATCAGTCGTTGCTGAACACTGAGCACATCATCAAGTGCAAGATGTTTGTCGCGGATGGTACTGACATTCCAAAAGTTGAAAGCGGCTTCACCGGCCATCACAAGCCCTAAGGCAATAATTGATAGCCATGAAAAACCGGCAATGTATCTTAGCACGTAGACCATCAAAGGTAATATCAACAATTCCGCTACGCTCCCCCAAAAGCTCATCTGCTTAATCCACGACACGTGGCCTTTCATCGCCTCTTTCAACAGGCGGCGGCTGACAATCTCCTGCTGCTCCATGCGGTTCTTAAACTCTGCGACCTGACTGCGCAATTCTTCCAGTTCCTGTAAGTTATTATTCTGATTCTCCATAATTCATGCTTTATTTTTAATCGTTTGACATATTCTTAAGTTCCTCTTTGATGCGATAGAGCCTAACCGACACGTTCTTGACCGTGATGCCCATGATGGCGGCAATCTCTTCGTAGCTCATGTTTTCTAACCACAGCAGAATGATGGCACGATCGTACTGTCCCAGTTTTGCAATACGCTGGCGCAGCATGTCCATCTGCCGTGAGTTCTTGTTGGTCTCCGTCTCTTCGTAGGGGTTGATGTCCATCGTTAACGGCACCGTCTTGTATCGTCGCTTCTTGTGGTCGAGCGAAATGCACACGTTCAGGCTGACGCGATAAATCCAAGAGCGAACATCGCTACGCCCCTCAAACGAGGGCAGACTCTTCCAAAGGTTGATAAGAACCTCCTGGAACAAATCGGCCACCTCGTCCTGGTCATTGGAGAACATGTAGCAGACGGTGTAAATCGTGCCTCGGTTCTTCCTGACCATTTCTTCAAATTCACGTTCTAATTCTTTCATTGCTATTTGCTGTGTAAAACGTCTTTTGATAGTTAGTCACACAAAGACTGGAAAAAACTACAGAATCTGACAATTTTTTGCAACGATAGCAAATAATGCGGATTTTTATTGTCTTGGTAAGAAAAAAACAAGCGATGCAACATTAAAGTTACATCGCTTGTTTTTAGTATTCGTCTTCGTTGAACAAAAAGTCCTCCTTCGTAGGATAGTCTGGCCAAATATCCTCTATACTTTCATATACATCGCCTTCGTCTTCTATCTCCTGCAGGTTCTCGAGCACTTCGAGCGGAGAGCCGGAACGGATGGCGTAGTCAATCAACTCCTCCTTGGTAGCAGGCCAGGGAGCGTCTTCCAATTTTGATGCTAATTCAAGTGTCCAATACATAGTCTTAGTTATTATGATTCTACATGTTTTTGTCAACTATCTGAATTTGGCCGCAAAAGTAATCATTTTTTTCTTACTTACAAGCGTTTTGCCAAATAATTTCAGTTTGGTTGCTGTTAAAATTTATTATTTTGGCCAAAACAAACAAATAATCGCTCAATCGGTTAACGTATTGCTGGATATCGGCCCCCACTTCAGCCACCTCGGCAAGGGCGGCAATTCGCCGTTCGGCTCGCCGACAGACGGTACGGGCGACGTGAGCCTGGGCAGCCGCAGGGGTACCGCCAGGCAGCACGAATCCCTGACGTTCGGGCAGGAGTTTCATGATACGGTCGACCTCTTGCTCGAGGAACTCCGTCTCGCCATCAGCCAAGTGCGCCGAAGGGTAAAGTGGAGTCTGACTTTGGTCGGTTGCCAAGTGAGTACAGACGTTAAACAGGTTGTTCTGCACTCTTATCAGGTTGTTGCGGTCATCGCCGTCGGGCATCATAGCCACCAATAGTCCCAGGTGGGCGCTCAGCTCGTCGACGGTGCCGTATGCTTCGAGACGCACGTCACTCTTCTTGATTCTCACGCCCCCCACGAGGCTCGTCATTCCCTTGTCGCCCGTGCGGGTGTACACCTTTGTTATTTTCATAGTCGGTTCAAAAGTTAATGATATAATGTTGCTTAGCACGTTTACTGTCGAACAGCACGATACCGCAATAATAAAGGTCGAACGTAACGCTGGTGCGCAGGTCGGCTACAATCTCGCGCCAGAAAGCCTTGTCATGCCAAATGCCTTCGACTATCAGAACCGTTCCGTCTTCCGCTCGGTCGTAGATACCAGCCAGTCGGCCTCGATAGTCACCATCAAGCGTCAGCCGTATCATCTCCGTCGAATCACCAAAAGAGGCTTTCCTGCAACCAGCCTGCAGGTAATCCCGGTAGCCGTCGCTTGCAATCACCGCGGGCTGTCGCCAATTGGCCAACCGGAAGTAGAGCAGTCCCAACTTCCGACTCAGCCTGTCGTCGTTGCGTCCAAGCTCTGCGTATTGGTAGTACGGCCAATGTTCGTTGATAACATACCGTACTAACCAATAGTCAGCAGGCGACTGGATGCCGAACCCGCGGCAATGCCAAATACGTCCCAACCAGACGAAGAAAGCCTTCAACCGGTTCATCGCTTGCAGTAAATTCAGGACTATCTGGGGGAGGTCTCGTTACACTTTAAATCTCTACCGTCTTCTTTACCACGCCATTATACTTCATGGAGTTGACGATTGACTTCACCTTCTCGTTCTGTTCGAAGAACTCCTTGCCACCAGGCTGGTCACTATGGCTAATCAACTGGCTAAGTTCGATAGTGAGATAACGAAGGGTGGTCTCAGAGATTGTCTCTAAGAGAATGTTCACCGTATAACTCTTTGATCTCTCGTAACCGTAAGCGTCGTAATCGCCCACCTTAAACTCCTTGAACGTATCGGCGTAGCTCTCCGCATCCGTTTTCTTGTTGTTCTCATAGGAGCTGCCCTCCTGAAGGTACATTTCCATTTTGACATTATCTGTAGAGTCAGCAAGCGTTTTTCTGGCAGCGTAGGTACCAAAGACCTGAATTTCCTGGACTCCAGCATCCTCTGGATACCAGAAGTCGGTTGAGACCATCAGCGTGTCACCCTCGTAAGTGGTATTACATAAACTCAACATAACACCTACCGGCTCTGCATTCTCTGCAGCTGCCTCTGCATTGTTTGCACTCTTGTTACCACACGATGCCACGAACAGCCCTGCTGCTACGATAGCGATACCGAATAATGTTTTCTTCATAACATTTGCTTTTATAAGGTTAGTACTTGAAAATCATTGCACAAAAGTACAGCTTTTATTTGAAACAGACAAGTTAATTGCCAAAAAGTTATTCTGTATCCCATAAAGTGCGACGTGAGGTGCCGCCTATTGTTTCTTCTTCCAAACTGCCACCGAGGACAGTCCTGCCCCCTTCTTGATATTCGTCAACATTAATTCTACCTCCATCCTGATAATTCCTCACGGCAAGGCTCCCTATTTCAATGTTAAGCAGAGGATGACGAATGCATAAAGCGACGATCTTAGCTGTAGGACTGGAGTAATCTTTCTTCATTGCAATTCTATGTCGATATAATATCTGTAGCCTGCCTTCCAGTCAATTCCGAAGGGAAGGTTGAGCGTTTTCGCAGTGCCATTTTCGCCTATTTTGCATTTAACTTCAAGATAGGGTCCATGGGTTCCGTTAGCTGATTGTGTCTGCGGAATCATGAAGAGATAGAAGGGTTGGCTATTATTGTCAGTCAATTTCTGTTGTTCTGTTGTAATGACCATATTGCCAGAGTGGGTGATAGTGTAATAGTTGTTCTTGGAACCATCTGTCTGAACACCTTTCCATCCTGTGCTATAATGATAGTCACCACTATTGTGGACGTTGTGAAGCACAATGCTGGTAACTTGCAAATTGGTGTTGGCAAGCGATGCTTTTTTCCTGATGGTAAAACCAACAGCAGCGCAGATATGGTGGAAAGTTAATCTGACGGGGCCTTCATTGGGTTTGGAGAAAGTGGCACTTTTAGCAACGAGCACGTCTTTCTGGTTGAAAGCGTTCTCGTCGACCGATAATGAGATACAAGGATCGTTGCCTCCTTGAAAGGGGGTGGTGCTACCTGTATTGGTGTAGGCATAGAAACAGAAGGGATATGCTCCTGAACTGGTGCTTGGCCATGCCTGATCATTCACTCCTGTAGTCCATTGATTATTGACTTTACTGAAGTCATAGTGTCCACTTATATCTGAGGACTTATAAAAATCCATTGAGAAACTTGTCAAATCCTTAAGATAGGTAATATCTGTCCTTGTGGTTCCTTCCCGTGCTGCTGCAGCATCTATAACCGGTTGTTCCTCCACTTCTACAGTAAGCGGTATTCTGGGAGATTCTGCGGGTTGAACCGGCGTCGGGCTCGCCGGCTCGTCACCGTCATCGCCCGATGAGCAGGCAGTAGCGCCGACGAGGACAAAGGCCGTGGCAACTATATTAAATAATGTGGTGTGCTTCATCTTTATCTGTCTGTTTGTTGTTTAGAACTCGAACGTCATGACGCTGTAGCTTCTGTGCCCGACGCCCATCTTGAGGGTTTGTGTGAAGGAGTAGTAGCCCCCCTTGTTGGCACTGTAGTACTTGAAGCTGACTTCCTCCTCGCGCCCGACGAGGGTAAAGACGTTCAGCCCGCTGTTGGCAGGCCCTTTGCCCCTGCACTCGTCTCCGACGAAGGCCGCAATCATGTCGTCGCCGCTCGCTTCAAACGGCATGCCCGTAAACTTCGACGCCGGCAAATAGTTATTCATGTACTTCGGACTGCCTTCGCCGAACTTGACCTCGAAATCGCTTTCATTGCCTATGGTGCGGTCAGGCGTAAAGTAGAAATAGCCGGGATAGTTGAACGTGTGTTTAATAGCTGCACAATAGTACCTGATTTCCATGTTTGCCCCTACGTCCTCATTGTTGCCTAAGATGATGATGGGGAAGAAGATTCTTCCATCATGGGTGACGTTGCGCATACCCACGCCTCTGCACTTGTTTTTGATGAAGATGGCAAAGCGGTCGTCGTCGGTAGAATAAGGTGCAAACTTGTCGTCGAGTTTTATGACGACGTACATACGGACTTCAAAGTTGGCAGGGTCAGGGTTTTCCCAGTTGGGTGTCTCGTCGTGCCATGTCCAGTCGATGAGCCATTCGGGCTGCCCTTCTGTTGCAGTGAAAACGGCGGTGGGCTCCGGAGTAGGTTCCGGAGTAGGTTCGACGACCTCAGGCTCCTGCGGCTGGTCGTCATCGCCTGATGAGCAGCCCCACGCCAAGGTGAGGGCTGCCATCAGCATCATTATTATGAATGTCTGTTTCATCTGATGATTCTTTTATGTCCGTTATAGATATACACTCCACCCTTTGTCGGCCGGCTCTGCAGGCGTATGCCCTGAAGCGTGTACCAGCCTTCCTGCGCTGGCAGGCTCACGGGTGCGAAGCTGATGCGGGTAGGCTCGTCGGGCGTACCGCTGATGTTATCGGCTCCGTAGGTCAGCACATCGCCCGTCACGGCTATAATCTCTCCTTCACGCTCGATGGCGAACGACAGCAGTGCCTTCGAGTCGCCGCTGATGCTCATATAGACCACCGAGTCGCCGACGAGGGCTTCGCCGCGCACCTCAGCCTCCGAGAGAGCCAGCAGGCGGTCGCCCTCCTGCAGTTCGACACCGTCGGT
>JAEEGJ010009741.1_pt1 | contig 25456 bp, 30 predicted proteins | sample 8958761 | NCBI WGS metagenome assembly JAEEGJ01 (sample SAMN16246546, study PRJNA631951) | gut metagenome | biome: gut microbiome; feature: rumen; material: RS-attached | host: Bos | place: Iran: Karaj | collected 2018-10 | reverse complement strand
CTTGACAACCAAGTCAAAAATTGATATAATTATTTTCGTTGTGAGACATTAGCTCAGTCGGTAGAGCATACGCCTTTTAAGCGTAGGGTCGAGGGTTCAAATCCCTCATGTCTCACCATATCTGGTAGTCTTAGTTGAACCCTTTCAACTACGACTGCGAAGAAAAGTACCGCTATTTATAGGGGTGCTTTTCTTTTTTTATCATTAATTAAGCTCAACGCATAATATTACTAAACGGACGATGCCTGTTGTCCGTTTTTGTTTTATATATAACAAAATTCGGTGCACCGGCTTGCACCGATTTTTAATAAAAAACCATCTTTGCACCATTGTGCACCATATTGCACCCTAATGGACATTAATAAGCCGAATGATGATTAAGGGAAATGGCATGATATAATTAATAAAACTAATGTAATATTGTGCCTAGTATGTGAATAGCGGTTGTGCTAGGAGTAAGGAGGCGCCACGGCTAATGCAGAGCTTTCGAACGCGAATAAGGCGAGAAAAGACGAGTTCTATACTCAATTAACTGATATCGAGAAGGAATTGTGTAAATATAAAGATTTTTTTAAAGGCAAAGTGGTTCTTTGCAATTGCGATGATCCTTTCGAGAGTAATTTTTTTAAATATTTCGCGATGAATTTCAATCATCTCGGATTGAAGAAATTGATATGTACCTGTTATGGCGGATCCTCGGTTAGCTACACGGAACTAAAGGAGTCTTTGGTATTATCTCCGACTGAGAGAAAACCATATAAGATCGAGATAACGGAAGTTTCGGATATTAACGGTGACGGTTCGATTGATTTGATTGATATTGAGCTGCTTTTAAAGAGCGGTGGAAATAATCTTACGATTCTGGACGGTAATGGGGATTTTCGTTCTGAAGAAGCTATAGAATTCTTGAAAGAAGCAGACGTGGTCGTTACAAATCCTCCATAGGTGCTCTCTTATTCCGGAGCTCCCTTTATGACTTCAAATGTGTCAGCGCCGGCAATGAGCGCGAGACCTCTGCCACACTGCCATTTCATGTGTATATTGCCGCCGTCATCGACCATTTCAACTTCGCCGATACTGCCTGGCGGAAGTGGATACGGCTCCGCAGACATGGATATAAGGCGTATCATTGTGCCTTTGGGGTAAAGCTTCCGCAGGCGCTCTATCTCGGTTTTACTTGGAAGTCTCATTGTTTGCATCTCCATGGCGGAATGCCGAGCTTCCGGTCAGCCTGCGTAGAAGAACTCGTCGTGCGGACTTGTATTCATCGCCAATCATGCCTATTCTCAGCAGGAAACATCGCAGGGAATACTTCTCGTTGTCACTGGTGTCGGGCTTGTTGTTGACACGTTTCTGGTTCTTCGCAAACTCGCAGAGCATTGTAATGAAGCGTGTGTATACGTCGGTATCCTCTGCGCCCGTAACCGTGAACCATGGAAAGTCAATGGTTTCATCGGATTCGGTGATTTCAAGAGAAACTGCGTCAAATGCCTTCTTGAATGCAAAATCTGATTCTTTCGGATATTTACGCAGGACGAAGCGTATTAGTTATCGATCCGAAAGTGGATCTTGTTAACAGTATTCTGGAAAGAATACCTGAAAGCAGATATAACGACGTAGTAGTCATTGATCCGTCGGATCCGTGTCCAGTTGGCTTTAATCCGTTATCGCTGCCAGGTAATCCCGTTCTTATTGCAGATGCAATACTTGCAGTGTTTAAGGAGATATTTGCAGAAAACTGGGGTATTCGTAGTCAAGACGTACTGAGCGCAGCTCTATTGACGCTAGCGGAGGTAAAAGGATCCTCGCTGCTCTGGCTGCCGCAGCTACTCACCGATGAAAACTTCAGGCATAGTCTTACAGATAAGATTAAAGACCAGATTGCTTTAAAGCCATTTTGGAACTCCTACGATAATATGCGCGATAGCGAGCGCAAGCAAGAAATAGCACCCGTACTTAACAAGATCAGGCAATTCCTATATCGTCCGGGCTTAAGAGCTATAGGCACTATATCGCTACTATTTATTTTCTGACAAAGGCAAATAAAAAATAGAGAATATGTATGACGTTAATGATATGGTCAAAAACTTCGAAGACTATGCGCACAGAGGGATCTTGTATCTCAAAATGAAGTACCTAGAAGAAAAAGGCGGCGATGACGAGTTATTCTTGAATTTCGTAGAGCTGCTTGGGAGCAAGTCGTAAACCAGCTAGACAATAAGTTTATATTTTTGCAAATTATTTATACTTATGCTTCGTAATAATATCCCCTTGCATTATCCTATCTAAATAACTAAACAGTAGAAAATATGGATAAGGGGTTATATTACTGGATTGATGCTATCTGGGGAAGAATTAAATTAATGCATCGATTGAGGAAATATAAGAATAAATAGTTAAAATGTCGCCCAGCTATTGGGCGGCATTTCTGCTGAGAATATATTGTGCATATCGTTTTTAACGTGTAAATATGTAAAATGAGTAAAACGCGTATAACGTGTATAATGACCGACCGGGGTTCGAGTAGCTCATCCGTTGCCAACAGCGCCCCCGCTAAAAATTAGCGGGGCTAAAATAATATATAAGAAAGAATAAATAATAAAGAATAATTATCAGGGCGCTGTTGTATTATTATTTCTTATTTATTCTTTTTTCTTTATTCTTTGAAAGGAGTGCCGTCAATGACCAAAGATAATCCGCTGCTTGAAATAAAAAAAGATACTTACAGCTTCTCTGAAAACCGCAAAAGAGAATAAAAAATGAATGTCATCAATTTTGTTACGCCTATACAGCGCCTCTGCAATAGTCGGGGCGTTTTTCATTTTATATTGATTACTTTATTTCATTCTATAAAAGAAATAGTTTCTTGCTATAAAAAAGTCCCCTTGAATTATCAAGTGGGGGAAACAAATCAAAATAAAATATCTTTTAATCTTCTTAAACATCACATTACATAATATCGGCGCAATTGATCCTTATCCACTCGGAAACTGTGGAAATGAATACAGAGTTTGTAGGAATATCATTTGTACTTTGCAGAGTATTCATAAATATCTTTTCTGAAAGCTCTTCATTATGTCGGTACCAGCCTGACTTTATAGCGTGTCTAACTGCTCTTTCTATAGAACATTCCGAAGTCTGATATTTATCTGCAAGCTTTGCATAAAGAGTTTTGCTGAAATTCGTGATGTGTTCATCTGATGTTACACACATGAAGATCACCTCTCGCAGATAGTGATACCCTTTGATGTTAGGAGCTATTCCGAGATTAAGAAGAGTTTTGACAATTATTGCTACAACGTTATTCATTAGTATAAGCACTCCTTTTAGCAATGATAGTATAATTATATCATAATTGGTAAAAAATGGTAAGGGTTCATTACGTCGTTTATTGACGAGTTTTGTCGAAAAATGTCGATAAAGCAAAAAAAAGAGCAGCTTAGCTGCTCTTTTTTATCAATTTTTGATCTGTTTTGCAACAAGACTTTCGCCGCAGTAAATTGAACGAAGCTTTGGCTTCTCAATTTTACCTGTGGGATTTCTTGGAACATCTGCGAAAATAATCTTATGCGGTCTCTTGTATCTCGGGAGCTTCTGGCAGAAAGAGGTTATATCCTCCTCTGTACAGCTGTGATCTTCCTTTATGGAAATAATTGCAGCTGCTATCTCACCCAGCCTCTTGTCAGGGAGTCCGATAACTGCTACGTCCTTGATAGCAGGGTGACTTCTGAGGAAATCCTCTATCTGTACAGGGTACAGATTCTCGCCGCCGCTGATAATAACGTCCTTTTTACGGTCAACAAGGTAAATAAAGCCGTCTTCGTCCTCCTGAGCCATATCGCCTGTATAGAGCCAGCCGTCCTTTAATGTCTCGGCAGTAGCCTTTTCGTCACGATAATAGCACTTCATAACGCCTGGACCTTTAACGAGAAGCTCTCCTACCTGTCCGCGTTCAACGGCATTACCGTTTTCATCAGCTATCTTTACTTCCCAGCCGAAGCCTGCCTTTCCGATAGCACCTACCTTATGTATGTTTTCAACTCCAAGGTGAACGCAGCCCGGTCCGATAGACTCGCTGAGTCCGTAGTTTGTATCATACTGGTGCTTGGGGAATACCTTTTTCCAGCGTGCGATAAGTGACGGAGGTACAGGCTGAGCGCCGATGTGCATAAGTCTCCACTGATCGAGGTCATAATCCTCGAGATTAATATCTCCCCTGTCTATAGCGTCAAGGATATCCTGTGCCCACGGAACAAGAAGCCATACGATAGTACAGCCTTCCTCGGAAACGGTTTCGATAATTGACTTTGGCTTTACGCCTTTAAGAAGAACAGCCTTGCTGCCTGAATAAAGGCTTCCGAACCAGTGCATTTTTGCGCCTGTATGGTAAAGTGGCGGAATGCAAAGGAATATATCGTTTCTTGTCTGTCCGTGATGATTCTGTTCAACCTTAGCTGAATGCATAAGGCTTGTATGGTCATGAAGAATTGCTTTCGGGAATCCTGTAGTTCCTGATGAGAAGTAAATTGCAGCATTATCATCATCTGTTATTTTTACATCAGGAGCAGCACTTGCGCAGTTGGCAACAAGGCTGTCATAGTGCTCTGCAAATGAAGGACATCCTTCACCTACATAGAAAAGAAGACGATTTTTGCTGATATCATCGGCTATTTCCTCGATTCGTCCTATAAACTCGGGACCGAATACAAGAATATCTACCTCAGCAAGGTCGAGACAGTACTTTATCTCGTCAGCTGTATATCTGAAGTTAAGCGGTACTGCAAGAGCACCTGCTTTGAGTATTCCGAAGTATATCGGGAGCCATTCAAGACAGTTCATAAGAAGTATACCTACTTTGTCTCCCTTTTTGACGCCTCTTTCTAATAACATATTTGCAAAACGGTTAGCTTTTTCGTCAAAGACCTTCCATGTTATCTCGCGTCTGTAGTGACATTCGGGATTAGGCTCAATAAGCTCATATTCTTTCCATGTAATACGTCTAACCTCTGTTATCTCGGGATTTACCTCTACCAGAGCAACATCAGTACCGTATAATTTAGCATTTCGTTCAAGTAATTCTGTTATTGGCATTATTTACGTTCCTTTCTGACTAAGCTGCTTTTTTGCTTTTATGTTTAAAAGGCAAAAAGCTGCAAAGCGATAAACTATTATTATTTTATCACAAAAAAGCGAAAAAGTAAATACCTATTAAACGTTTTTTTAAACAAATCGAAACCTGTGTTTTTCAGCAAGTTGCATAAAACAAGGCGCATTAATATTTTTATGCGCCTTGAATGCTTATTCAACTGTTACATCTGTTACCGTCTCGGTTTCGTCCTCTGCAACCTTTTTACCGCATTTATCGCAGTAAACCTGCTCTCTGCGTATCTGAGAACCGCAGTTTTCACAGAATACCTTGTCCTCAAGAGACATAAGCTCTGCTTTCAGCTCGTCAAGCTTTAATGTTTTTTCCTTGATGTCGTTTATTGTTGTGATAAACTCGCTGTCAGGATCGCTGCATATCTTTTCGTACATTACCTTTCCAAGCTCTATGTAGTCCGTATTGATATCAGATTCAACACGAGCCATTTCGCGCTTTATCTTAGTCTTTTCTGCGAATTTTTTAGAGCTGTTTGAAACTGTTTTCGCTCCGCGCTCAACAGATTCCCCGAATTTTCCTGCAAAATCCTTTACTGAATCAACAAATCCCATATTTATGACCTCCTGTTATGTTTTTAGTATATTTTTTTATGTATAACTTGGTTTTTCGGTTATTTCAAACTTGACTGCATTCAGAGCTCTTACCGCTGCGTCTGAGAAATCACTGCAAACTGTTGAATACAGAGTCATTATGATATCATCGGCTGCAAGCTGGTCGCCTACATCACAGTTCATGACGATACCTGCGCTCATGTCTATCTTATCGGTCTTATTAAGCCTTCCTGCGCCGAGCAGCAGAGACGTCATTCCAAGCTCCTCGCAGTTGAACCCCAGTATCTTCATTCCCTTTGTAGCTCTTATCTCGTATTTGAGAAGCGGCTTAGGAAGCAGTGATGTATCATCACATATCTTTTCGTTGCCGCCCTGCAGCTTGATGGTTTCGCGCAGAACGCCAAGTGCCTTTCCTGATGAAACAGCATCTTCAGCCATTTTTCTGCATTCTGCATTAGTTCCTTTACCTGCAAGCTCAAGCAAGTCTGCCGCAAGCTCAATGCAAACATCATAAAGCTTTCCCTTTGATTTTCCTTGAAGAAGCTCTACAGCTTCCTTAACCTCAAGAGCGTTGCCGATGTTTTTGCCGAGCGGCGTATTCATGTCAGTTACGACAGCCTTGCACTTCTTTCCTGCCGACTTGCCTGCTTTTTCCATAAGAACGGCAAGCTTTTCAGCGTCCTCTTTGGTTTTCATAAAAGCTCCGGTGCCGTATTTAACATCAAGAACAAGACAATCTGCGTTCATAGCAAGCTTTTTGCTCATTATACTTGCGCAGATAAGAGGTATGCTGTCAACTGTGCCCGTTGCGTTTCTGAGAGCGTACATTTTCTTATCGGCTGGACAGAATTCTCCTGACTGAGAAATAATGGAAAAGCCTGTTTTTTTAAGTATCGCTTCAAACTCGCTCAGAGGCAGATCAGTTCTGTACCCCTCGATACTTTCAAGCTTGTCGATAGTTCCGCCCGTATGACCTAAACCGCGTCCTGACATTTTTGCCATGCATACTCCGCAGGCAGCTGCGATAGGTCCGATGATAAGAGATGTCTTATCGCCGACGCCCCCTGTACTGTGCTTGTCCACAGTAAATGGGATATCCAGATGCAGTATCTCTCCGCTGTCACGCATAGCCGCAGTAAGTGCGAAAGTCTCTTTTTCGGTAAGTCCGTTAAGACACACAGCCATAAGCCATGCCGACATCTGATAATCTGGGATATCGCCGTTAGTATAGCCGTTCACAAGCCACGATATCTCTTCTTCGTTAAGTTCCTGTGATTTTTTTGTTTTATTGATAATATCGATGATGTTCATGATCCACCTCCTATACATATATTTTACCATTATAATCATAATAATTCAATAGTTTTTGTGAAATAAGCCCTTGAATTTACAAAAAATTCATTATTACAATAAAAACTACAAAAGGCACACCGAGAATAACACTTCCCAGTATATTGAACAGGTTAAGCGGTATATGTGCGCCGAATAAACTTCCGTATTTATTGACGATAAACAAAGCTGCTCCGCCTGTAAATGCGCCTATAATAAAGGATAATAGCTTTTTCTGCCTCCTGAAATAATATATCATCATTATAACGACTACGATTCCGCAAAGGGCTTTAAACAACATTTCAATATCCATATTTTACCTCTCACATCAGTATATATCCAAGTGCGATAATAAGCTTGATATCGGCACCTTCTTTTATAAGCATATACAGTAAAGCTGCGATAAGAAGCTTGTCACTGTCTATGCCGCCGTCAAGGAATTCATCGATAAGACTGTCAAATAAATGCCTTTTTGTATTTTTTTCATTTGGGGACTCAGTTTCCGACTCAGGATTTTTCTTTTTGCAGATATCAGGCGGCAGGTCGGCAGCGGTATTTCGTCCTGTCCCATGATACAGCTTAAAGCAGTCCATATCTGAACGTTTTGGGAATTTTTCACCGTATACCGCCATTGACTCGCCTCCCTTCGTTACATCAGCTCCTGTAGAAGTCCGCTTTCCTTTGCGATATTCCATATCGCCAGAAGCTTCAACAGTTTTATTGCCTTATCGACACGTTTTTGCTTTTCTGCGCCGAGATGAGGCTTTAAAGCCAACAGAAGATCAGCGTTTTTGTCCTGCTTTGAAGCTTCACCGATAAGACTTGTAAGTTTTAGCATAGAAGCAATATCAGGTAGATCCTCAGGAGCTGTATCCGCTGCCTTTTCGGCTTTTTCTTCATTCTTTTCGTTGTCCGAGACCAGCATTTGTGCCAGCTCGGAAAGCTGCTTCACACTTTCCTCGTCTGACAGGAGCTCGCTGATCTTGCCCATTATATCGTCCATTTTATTTCTTTCCGCCTGAAAGCTTCTCGTAAAGTGCTTTTGCCTGCGGCGTACTCATCATCTTTTCAACAATTTTAGGATTATTCACAGCTTGTTGAAATCTTGCGGCGTCATTTCTGTTCATAGCAGAAAGTGCGCTGTCGAATTTTCCTTCTTCAAGCTCGGCACGTAATTTTTCGGGTGGAACTCCTATTTTTTTGCTTACAACATTGAGAAGTCCCGATATTTTATTTGGATCAATATTATTCATAGCTGCCTCCATAAAACTTGATATACAATAATATATTGTATTTACTGATAAAATATGTTTTTAATGCCTGTACCTGCCGCATTTTTGCGATTTTAACAAACAAGGCTATATTTTTTTGATAATACCTGTTGATTTTTTCAAAAAAATATGTTATAATATGGTATAAACTTCTTAGGAGGGATATATTTGCGCATTGTTGTAATATCAGACACACACGGTAATTCTTATGCTCTTGAAAGTGTTATTATGCGAAATACTGACGCAGACTGGATAATCCACCTTGGTGACGGTGAACGTGAACTCGATAATTTTATCCTTTCTCATCAGAGATTAGCTCCTAAGATAATCCATGTTGCTGGAAACTGTGATTTTGACAGTCTGAGCGATGACTACATCGTCCTGCCGCTTATAGGTCATAAGCTCCTTGCCACACACGGTCATCTTTATGGTGTGGGAGGTTCTCTTGACAAGTTGAAGGCTCTTGCGGCTGCAAATGAATGCGATATTATTCTCTTCGGACATACACACGAGCGCTACCAAAGCTTTGAGGACGGTTTCTACATTATGAATCCCGGCAGCGCTTCTATCCCCCGTGACGGCGCAAAGCCTTCATTCGGACACATTGACCTCACTCCCGAGGGTGATGTTGTCACCAATATCGTTAATGTCTGATATCTCCTGCTTATATTTTATGCAGATTAGATATTATTGTTACATAAGAAAAATCCCCTTGAATCAACTTCAAGGGGATAATTTTATATTCAGTTTGCTGAAACTGCATTTGGACGCTCATATGAGCTGTCATACTCTTTTATTCTTGTGATATCTGCCGACATAACCACTGGACTTCCCTTATAATTTACACTTACCTCTGCTGTCATATCCAATGCGTCCTCGCCGTTCATATTATGTAGAACTGCATGAACCTTGCATACGTGGATAGAAGAATCATATTCTGTAACTTCAAGCTTATCCATGATATGTCCGATACCTCTGCCTGCTTTGCCTTCGGAATCATAGCCGATATTTATATCGTTATATTCTGCTCTCTTCTCAATATAATTCTGAATAGCTACTGCTGATGTGTATTCTGGTCTGTCGCCTGTTTCGATAGATTTGATTTTCCATTCATCGTTTTCAATGACAAATGTAAATATATTTTCTTCACCGTAATTTGCGTTTGCATATCCAAGATAAGGAGTCCTTACAAAACGTGATACGGTAAAGCTGTCCGCTTCTTCGTGTGTGACAGCAGGTTCAGTTGAAAAAGAATTATCGCCTGTTGTAGAGAACTTAGGCATTTGTCTTACATAAAGCTGTCCGTTATACTCAACATAAGTTGCTGTATGGATAGAATGAGCTGCATAATCAACAGTGCTTTCATCTTCGGGATCATATGCAAGATCAACTCTGCTGCCGACCTCAAATTTGCTAACATCCTCTCCCAACCAGCTTAATAATGTTACACTATCTTCTACACCTTGCGCTTCCTTATAGTTATCAGGCATTGTAAAGCTTTCATATGTTTCGCCGAAGTTCTTTCTGTCAATTACCGATGCAATCGGAGCTTTATAGTATTCATATATATCCTGACAGCTGTTGAAACGCTCGTCAGTCACCTTATAAAAGGTACGCTCTCCGCCGTAATTATTGGACCATTCTTCTCTTGTGCTGTCATAGGTATAGAAGGTTATGCTTTCATTGCTGTCATATGACACATCGCCGTATTGCATTACATTCAAACTGTCAATATAATGCTGTGTGAGCTCATTTGCGATAGCTGCGTAGTCGTATTCTACAGGCAGCTCTGTTGGCTCCTCGGTTATTTCTGTTACAGCCTCGGCAGTTGTTTCTTCTTCGACGACTTCGGTAAACTGCTGAGCATTCTTACTGCCCTTGTGGAGCAGTACTCCTGTTGTACCTATGCCGCCGACAATGAGAGCGCAGGCTGCGGCAATGCTTACATATTTCATTATACCGTGACCGCTGCGAACCTCAACTCCCGATACATTTTCGGTGTACTCATTTTTATTCATCTTTATTTTGTTCTCACGTCTACTCATATCAAGTACCTCTTTTCTGCACCGCTCGTCAGGTGCCAAGCGGTCTGTTACTCTTTTATAATCATTCATATTCATAGTCGGAGCTCCTTTCCTAGAATATCCTTTAGCTTTTTACGTGCACGGTACAGCTGAGTCTGTATGGCGGTCTCTTTATCGCCTGTAATAGCACTTATCTCTTTTATTGTGTATTCCTCATAATAAAAGAGATGTATAACTGTCCTGTATTTGTTCGGGAGTGACATTACAGCATGATAGACGTCGCTTTCCTCTTGCGTTTCGTAAATAATATCGGCTTCTTCAAGCGGTATCGAGGTCAGGGAGTATTTATACCGCAGAGAGCGGAACATATCCCTGCATTTGTTGACAGTTACTTTAAGCAGCCAGCTTTTCTCCTTAGCTTCATCTTCAAAAACAATGTCAGCGGAAAAGCGCCTTATAAAGACCTCCTGCATTATATCCTCAGCGTCGGCTTTGTTCTTACAGTAAGCAAACGCCATACGATAGACGGCATTACTGTATTTATCGTATATTTCCGTCATTTTTTCTGGATACATCGTTTGCTTCCTTTCTTTTTGAAGTACTTCACTAATAAAACGAAAAAGCTATCTCAAATATCACACAAAAAATAAAATCGGCACAAAAAGTGCCGATTATTTTTATGATATTCTTTTTCCTTTGCCCTTTGAACGCTTTTCAATAGGCTTTTCCTTACCGCCCATGTCCTCGAAGATACGCTCGTCTTCATCTGGAGTATCGTCGATAAGCTCGGGATTTATCTCTCCTATGCTTGTGTAATAAGGATTGATAACGTATTTCTGTATCACAGGATAGCTTATAAAGCAACTGAACAGACACAGGAATGCTGCTGGAAAGAACGGCAGCAGGAGCATGAATACAGGGAAAACAAAGAACAAGAACACACCCATAATCGCAAGTGTCAGCAATGAAACGATAAAGATGATGAAATTCTGCTTCAATGCTACAAATGCGAGGGCAAATGAGTTCTTTAACAGGTTTTTCAGAGATAATGTTGTTGCTATCATCATCGGGAAAATGTAATAATTCATTATCAATATAACAACGAACAAACTGAAAGCGATAACCATAGGTATGTACATTATCTTAGAGCCTGTCTGTATCGCGATAGCAGGATAGACCTGTAATGAAGAAAATGCCGACGCAAGAATAAGGCAGTCAATAAAGCCTACTATAGCGGCGTTTTTGAAGTTTTCCTTGAAAGCTCCCCAGAAATCTCGCCATATAAAGGTGTGCTTTTCAATAACAAATGCTTTTATTACCTTGGTCAATCCTGCTGTAGCAGGTCCGATGAATATTGCAAAAATTACCAACAAAACCACTGTGGATATTACAAAGCCGTTATAATTGTTCTTGAATATTGCCAGTGCAAATAATATCAGCAGAAATGGCAAGAAAAATAACATATAAATAAAATTCAGCGCCAGAAGCTTCCAGAATTTTCTGCCAAGTATATCAAAAAACAGTGCAGCTCCTTTCTTTTTAGGAGCGTTTTTGGCTATACCTGAGCCTGCGCTGACATAATCCTTGAAAAAAATGCCCAATTAAAATTCCTCCGTTTTCTATCTGCTGAAAGAGCTGTAAAGATGTATGACAGCTCCGTCAGCCGCAGAAATTAGTATTGAAAATATAATAAGTACGATAAATCTGAGACAATACAGCTTGAAGCTTACGCTGTTTTCACTTTCGTCATATCTGTTCATGCAAAAAGCAAGGATAGCCCTTGAATTACGGACGGATTCCCTTACAGCTACAGCTGCAATAAAAGCGGCAGCAGAAGCTCTTGGCAAAAAGGTAAAAACAACAGGCAAGACGGCGCTTTTGCCGTAAATGACATACATCAGGGCTGCCGACACTCCTATACCTATCCCTCTGTACATGAGCAGAGCAAGTCCGCAGGCTCGTCCGAAAGCAAATAATCCTGCAAGATAGGCTGCGCCTAAAAACAGAAGCAGCGATACAAGAGTATGGAGCGAATCCCTCCACGAAAAGGACTGCGTATAAAGCATCTGATTTATCCATACAGAAGCAGAAAGCTGACTTTTTCCTGCGATAAAAGCTCCTATCGCTATGCCAATGATAACGAATATCATGTAAAAAAGCAAGCTTGTCCCGTCTTTTTTATTGTTGAACGTACTTATTTGTTTCATGCACATCATTCCTTTCACAGAAATATATGCACATGATAATTATTTTAGACTTATTTTGAAAGCTCGTATGCTCTCTTTGTACAGCTTTCGCAGCAATTCTTTACTACGTCTGTAAGATTGCCCTCGTAAAGTCTGTCAAGACCTGCAAGAGTAGTTCCTCCCGGTGAAGATACCATTTTGATAAGCTCGTCAATAGTATATCCCGAATCGGTTATCATCTTTGCAGAACCGATAAGGCTCTGAGTAAAGAGCTCCTCAGCTGCTGCTTTGTCGATGCCTACAGAATCTGCATAGTCGATAAATCCCTTTGCAAAGAGGTAAATGAATGCAGGACTGCTGCCGTTAATAGCGATTATCTCCTTCATCTTATCCTTTGAGATAACTGCTGCCTTGCCGCATATCTTGAAGATGTTGAGAACAACATCAAACTCTTCATCGGTAACGCGCTCGTTTCTTGAAAGCGCAGAAGCACCTTCGCCTAAAAGGAGAGGTGTGTTCGGCATTACAAGAACTACCTTTGCGTCGGGAATAGTTTTCTTTGCTATAAATTCGTCGCCAATACCTGCGGCGATAGAGATTATAACAGTGTCCTTTGTGGTGTGAGCGGATATTGCCTCAAGTACTCCCTCGATTATCTGTGGCTTAACTGCGAGAAATACATATTTGCAGTTCTCCATTATCTCCTTTTCTGAAGAACAGCCGCTTACTCCGTATTCAGCAAGAGCAGCAAGCTTTTCTGTACATGGATCAAATGCGAAAAGCTTTACCTCGGCTCCGAGAGTGCTTGTTGAGATTCCTTTCATTATTGCGGTGCCCATGTTTCCTGCACCGATAAAACCTATATTCATCATAGCTATAGCTCCTTATGTAATAATGCACTATTTATTATACATCACTTTGTACAAAAAAGCAAGTGTATTTTTTGCGTTATTCAATGATTAGCGGCGTTTTTTTGCGGCATTTATTGACTTTTTATAATTACAGTGCTAAAATTAGATTATTCAGCTGGCGGAGGAAACAAAAATGGACAGAAAGAAACCCAAAAACAACAAAATAACACGCTATTCCAATAGCGTTATCTATTATAAAAGTCTTTCATGCAGGGCAAGTATTTACGAGGACAGGCTTATAACTGATTTTTGTAAAAAGAACAGGATATCTAAAAGTATCTTTCTTGCTTCTGCGGCTATGTATTGCATAAAAAACAATATAAGCGCAAAAGAACTGCTCAACAGCACTGCTACCTCCGAAAACTTTGATTTCAGAGACTATAAGGAAGATGAATATGAACTATGAGTGTAAGCTGTGTCCAAGGGAATGCGGCGCTGACAGGACAAAGGAAAAAGGCTTCTGCGGTGCAGGAGATAAACCTGTAGTCGTAAGAGCTTCTCTGCACAAGTGGGAGGAACCCTGTATTTCCTATAAAAACGGCGCAGGAACTGTTTTCTTTTCGGGTTGCAATCTTCACTGCTGTTTCTGTCAGAACAATAAGATAAGCAACGAGCTTTTCGGAAAAGAGATATCTGACGAAGAATTAGGAGATATTTTCCTGCGATTGCAGGAAATGGGCGCGGATAACATAGACCTTGTTACTCCTACGCATTTTGTTCCGAATATTATAAATGCTCTTGATATGGTAAAAAGCAAGCTGTCTGTACCTGTAGTCTACAACTGCGGCGGCTACGAATCAGTTGAGACTCTAAAAATACTCGACGGATATATTGATATCTATTTGCCCGATATGAAATACTTTTCCTCAGAAATATCTGCAAAGTACTCCAATGCTCCTGATTATTTTGAAAAAGCTTCGGCGGCAGTACTGGCTATGATAAAGCAGACAGGAGAGCTTAAATTCAACGACGAAGGTGGTCTGTTGAAAGGCACTGTAATACGTCATATGGTACTCCCCTCTCACAGACATGATTCCATGGAGATAATCAGGTGGATAGCTGAAAATACGGCTCCGAAAAATGTACTTGTCAGCATAATGAACCAGTATACTCCCTTTGAATTTATTTCCGACAAATATCCCGAGCTTAAACGCCGCGTTACGAAAATGGAATACAACAGCGTTGTAAATCTTGCGGCTGAGCTTGGTATCAACGGCTTTACCCAGCAAAAAAGCTCGGCTTCACAGGAATATGTGCCTGATTTTGACCTTTCGGGAATATAAAAAGCTCCAAAACGGAGCTTTTTTAATTTTTGTGTCACAAATAGTGCTTCAAATGTGTTATATGTTATGAAACGTTTCAATCGAGGTGATAAAATGACTTATGACGAATCTGAAAAGCTGAAAAAGCTTTATGAAATATACGAACAGCCCATGTACCGAATAGCCTACGCTGTTCTCCATGACGTGGGACTTGCCGAGGACGCTGTCTCAGAGGCTTTTATCCGTATCATGCACAAGATAGGAAAACTCGGTGACTGTCACAGCGAAAAGACAAAGGCGTATATCGTTAAGGTCATAAAAAGCACTTCCATAAACATCTATCGAAGAAATAAACGGCGGTACAGCGAGGAAATCCCCATTGACGATGCCTTGCAAGTCGCCGACAAAGCTCAGCAATATTCTGACAACGGCTCAATGAACGAGATATTGGGCGTACTTGGCGAGACCGATAGAAAGATCGTCACTCTTCGATGTATCGAGGAACTGTCATGGAAGGAAGTTGCGGATAAATTATCCCTCACCGAAGCAAATGTACGAAAGCGTTTTGAACGTACGAAAAAGCGCTTGAAATCGAAAGGAGAGATCAACAATGGGAAATAAAGGTATACCTTCCGAAAAAGAATGGGACAAAATAGTTGATGAAGCCTTTTCATCAGACAAAAAGCATGATTTCTCCGTAAGGTATGAACTTCGCAGGGAGGACATACAGAAAGGAAATATTATGAAAAAGACAACAAATCATATCAAAAGGCGATATATCGGTATGGTAGCAGCTGCGGCAGCTGTTGTTATAGGTGCTCCTATATCAGTATATGCTATCTCAAGGTCACTTCCCTCTTCGGCTCCTTTGGCTGAGGTAGAGAACGAGGAAGAGATAGCAACTCAGACCGTTATAACTCCCGAAGAACCTACAGAAGCCGCAGACGAAACAGCAGGAGTTCTCCAGCTTGAAAAGAACGGCGAATATCAGTATATCCTTAGATTTACCCCTACTGATGAAGAAGCAAACGACGAGCAGAACTATGATGTTGAGTACACATTTCTGCCCGAGGGAACTTATCAGAGAGAACACGACTTCAAGTATGTTGTAGGAACAGGCGGAGGTATCACTCCTATTAAATACCGTGTATCATCGGCTACACCTATGATCGAAAAAGTGGGCAGTATAGTAAAGCTTGACGATGTATCCAATGATGAAAAGACAGCTTATATATTCTACCGTCAGGAAAATATGTACTTAGGTGCAGAAGACACAAATTCATTCGGACGAGTTGTATGGATCCATTTCAAGGGAACAAACTTTATGCTTCAGCTGTACCTTACCGATGATATCTCAGACGATGACGTCCGCAGTGTTATTGACGGTGCTAAGCTTGTTCCGTCTGAGGAACAGGCAGCAGGTATATGGTTCAACAGAGAAGAATCTGCCGGCAACAATAACGTTCAGCCTGCAACAAGCGGAAAGAGTATTGACGACTTTACTGTAGTAAGCGTTGGCGATACAATAAAGGACGAGCGTGAAGACGGAAATAATATCGAAATAACTGTTAATGACGCATGGGTTCAGGATAATTTCGACGGTATAACAACTGACGGCTGCGGCTGGGATGCGGATTACAGCGAATTTCTTGGCGAAGACGGCAAGATATATGAAACCTATTACTGCGGTACTGTCGGAGATGGTATAAATACTATTGATGAAATTACAGATACTGTAAAGACACAAAAGAAAGTTATAGTTCTCGATCTGACATACAAAAACGTCGGGGACGAAGATATATTTGAGGATCGCGAAAACTGTAAGCTTGGCTGCAATATATTTCCAAGTCTGATCATAGCTCCCCAATGGGACTGCAACTGGCGTGTTAAAGCAAGCAATACAGATAAAATGCTTCTGAATCACAGCAAGCTTGCCTGCGAGGACTTTTTATCACTTGAATCAGATAATAAATCAGGTAAAAACGCTATAAATATCCCAGCAGGCGGCGAAACTCATGTAAGGATATCGCTTGTCGCTAATGCAGATGACCTTGATGATCTGTATGTAGACTATACAGGTCATGCAATGAATTATACAAACTACAAGAACACGGCAAAATATCCGATATTACCTGTAAAGGATATCAAATAATATCAAAAGGCGATACACGCTGATGTATCGCCTTTCTTTTACAAAAAAGCCGTCCGAATGGACGGCTTTAATAATTATACGTTGTAAATGATCTCGGAATAAGCCGGGATAGGCCACTTTGAAGCAGGCATATTGAGCTCTATCTCGTCTGCAATGCTTCTCATGATATCCATTTCAGCAAGCACCTTGTCGTGGAAAAACTCAGCCTGAGCCTGTATCTCCTTGACTGCATTTGCTTCAGTGATACGTGCTTCGAGACGCTCTATTGAATCGTAGAAGCGGTCAGCAAGTTCATTGAGCTTCTTGGCTATCTTCTCATCTGTGTTGCAGGTAAAGCCTATCTGCTTCTTTGTTGCGATAGCTTCGCAGAGACTCTGAACGTGTTCCATAGTAGCAGGAAGAAGCTGCTTTCTTGCCATTTCTACCATTGTACGAGCCTCGATACGAACTGTCTTGGAGTACTTTTCAAGGTGTATCTCTGTTCTTGCAGCTACCTCGTTCTGGTTGTATATCTCAAACTTGCGGAATATACGGATATTCTTTTCATCTGTGTAGTGAGGCATACAATCAACAGTTGAAGCGTAATTCGGAAGTCCTCTTTTAGCAGCTTCCTTTACCCACTCGGCAGAGTAGCCGTCGCCGTTGAAAATGATCCTTCTGTGATCCTTGATAACGCTCTTGAGAAGCTTTCTTACCTCTGCATCGAAGTTATCCTTGCCCTTGAACGGCTCAAGAATTTCAGTAAACTGGCTGAGCTCCTCACACATGATAGTATTGAGAAGTACATTTGGACAAGCAATATTATCGGAAGAACCAACCATTCTGAACTCAAATCTGTTACCTGTGAATGCAAATGGTGAAGTTCTGTTTCTGTCTGTAGAATCCTTAGGGAATGAAGGCAGTGCGTCAACGCCTATTTTGAATGTACGCGTCTTTGTCTTGTACTCGCCGTCGTCCTCGATAGCCTGTAATACAGCTTCGAGCTCTTCACCGAGGAACATTGAAACGATAGCAGGCGGAGCTTCATCAGCACCGAGTCTGTGGTCGTTGCCTGCTGAAGCAGCTGACAGTCTCATAAGGTCAGCGTATTCGTCAACGCCCTTGATAAGAGCGCAGAGTATTGTGAGGAACTGGAGGTTATCCATTGGAGTATCGCCGGGATCGAGAAGATTCTGACCGTCGTTTGTAGACATAGACCAGTTATTATGCTTACCTGAGCCGTTTACGCCCTCAAAAGGCTTCTCGTGAAGGAGACAAACAAGACCGTGCTTTAGAGCAACCTTTTCCATTACCTCCATAGCGAGCTCGTTCTGATCTGTACCAAGGTTAGATGTGGTAAAGATAGGAGCCATTTCGTGCTGTGCAGGAGCTACCTCGTTGTGCTTTGTCTTTGAGTAGATGCCAAGCTTCCAGAGCTCTTCGTCAAGGTCTGCCATATAAGCAGCAACTCTCGGACGTAGATTTGCAAAGTACTGATCGTCAAGATCCTGTCCCTTTGGCGGCTTTGCACCAAAAAGTGTTCTTCCTGTAAGGATAAGGTCTTCACGCTGGTCGAACTTCTCCTTATCTATAAGGAAATATTCCTGCTCTGCGCCTACAGTTGATGTTACTCTTGTAACTCTGTCGTTTCCGAAAAGCTTCAAGAAGCGAACAGCTGTCTTGCTGAGCGCCTGCATTGAGCGAAGAAGCGGAGTTTTCTTATCGAGGACTTCGCCTGTGTATGATACGAATACTGTTGGGATATAGAGACTTCCCTCTTTTACGAAGCAGTAGGAAGTAGGATCCCATGCGGTATATCCTCTTGCTGAGCTTGTTCTTCTGAGTCCGCCTGACGGGAATGATGAAGCGTCGGGTTCGCCCTTTACAAGAGCCTTGCCTGAGAACTCCATAATAGCCATACCGTTAGGGGCAGGATTTATAAAGCAGTCATGCTTTTCAGCTGTAGAGCCTGTCATTGGCTGGAACCAGTGTGTGTAGTGAGTAGCGCCTCTTTCTATAGCCCATTCCTTGATAGTATTGGCAACAACATCTGCTGTTTCCATATCGGCAAGGGGCTCGTTGTTCTGCATTGTCCTTTTCAGTGCTTTATAGACATTCTTTGGAAGTCTTGTTTTCATTACTTCTTCGTTAAAGACATTGCAGGCAAAAATCTCGGGAATATTAACTGACATATTCTTTCCTCCTCAGAGCATATCCGCTCCTAAATACAATACTCCATTATATTTTTCAATTATACCACTATGACGTCAATTTGTCAATATAACATGAACTCGGGCACTGTACTTTTTCTTCTTGATACAAAATATATGTACGCCGATGTTAAAAAAAGTATATTTTGCCATGCTAACACAAAAAATCCTCGGATCTCTCCGAGGATAATTCGTTATATTACAAAGTTAAGAGGCATACCATTCTTCATTATTGCGTGGAGTTCACCCTGTATAAGGGGCATAAGGTAGTCATATGCAGGAGGAAGAACATTGTTTCCTTCCTCGTTGATCCACTCACGTGGGAAGAACTTTTCTGTATTTGCCGCCTTTGCCGCATCTATAGTATCTATCCTGTAGCTGTAGGGCATATTTGATTCTCTTACAAAAGTCATCATACAGCCTGATTTGCCATCAAGTCCTGCATTTACAGCTGCCATGCCGATAGCCTCTGCTGACTGTATATCCTCCAGTGAAGCAATGTGGGAGCTGCATCTCTGCATAACATTGAGCTCTATTGAACGAACCTTGCAGCCTATCTCAGCTCCTACAAGCTTTTCAAGGAATTTGCCGATTCCTGCGAGATAACTGTGACCGAACACGTCTTTCTGACCTGACTGATACTCTTCGGCAGCAAACTTGCCCTCAGCAGTCTTTACTCCCTCAGATACAACAACAATGACTGCACGATGCTTCTTCATCTGCTCCTTGACATCTCTGAGGAAACCTTCAATACTGAACACAGCTTCAGGAAGATATACCAGATGAGGAGCGCTCTCGCCGTTTGCTCTGATACAGCATGACGCAGCAGCAAGCCAGCCTGCGTGACGTCCCATAGTCTCGATAATAGTTACAGACGGTATACTGTAAACGTTACTGTCACGGGTTATCTCCTGAACGGTAGCGGCAACATATTTAGCAGCTGAACCGAATCCCGGGGAATGGTCGGTCTCGCAAAGGTCGTTGTCTATTGTTTTTGGAATACCGATTATTTTTATATCATCAATATTGTATGCACGAAGATACTCTGAATACTTGGCAACGGTGTCCATAGAGTCATTACCGCCGATATAGAAAAAAATGCCTATATCACGCCAGCGAAGCACTGCTGTTATCTTTTCGTAGATCTCAGTGCTTTCTGTATAGCTCGGAAGCTTTTTTCTGCATGAACCAAGAACAGCAGACGGTGTTCTGAGAAGCAGCTGATAGCTTACATCGCTGTCGATTTTTTCAGAAAGATCGACCATTTGGTCGTTAATGATACCCTCTATACCATTTAGAACGCCAAATATCTTATTTATCTTTCCTGATTTTTTTCCTGCATTGAAAACGCCTGCCAAAGATGCGTTTATCGCGCAGGTCGGACCTCCTGACTGTGCAACTGCAATATTCATATTCGTACATTAGCTCGGCAGTATTTGCCAAGCCGTCCCTCCCATAATATTAGCCATACGGCTTCAATTATATTATATCATGATGAATAGTATTTTTCAATAAGTATAAAATCCAAAAAAGCGTAACATATAAGCGCAATATTTGAAAAATACAGCAATTATTGCACAATAGATATACAAAAGGTTATATTAGATTGAAATGCAACAGAGCGTTTTTGATACCGTCCTCTTCGATAGGAGATGTAATATATGAAACATATGGATAGATCTTCTCAGCTCCGCCCATTGCTATGCTGTTAGGTACTGCCTCAAGCATTGGCAGGTCGTTCATACTGTCGCCAATAGCATAGGCGTTATTCATTGATATTCCCAGCTTTTTCAAAACCGTTTCTATGCCAGTAGCCTTTGAGTAGCCAAGGGGAACGTTTTCATAAAATCCCCCGCCGCGGTCTATTATCGAGAAGCTCTTTCCGATTTCTCGCGTAAAAAGCTCCATATCACTTTCAGGATTTACCCAGATCACAAATTTATCAAATCCAAAGTCATCGTCCTCTACCCTGCCGCTGATATCTATTCCCGAATCAACGAATACTTCCATAAACTCTTTCAGACCGTCTGCTATCGGAGCTTTATCATCGAAAAAATAGCCCTCCGAATGCTCATATACAGGAGTTACCCTGCATTTTCTCATGAGCTCGGCTATACTTCTGCACTCTTCCTGTGGGATAGTTCTTGAAAAAAGCACTTCTCCGCCGTATTCTATATAAGTTCCGCAGCCGCAAATGTAACCATCAAATCCTAATTCTTTAACTCGCGGACTGATATTGAAAGCCGTTCTGCCCGAATTAATAAACGTTAGATTGCCTTTCTGACGAGTAAGCTTGATAGCTTCACGGGTACTTTGAGGAATTACTGCTCTTGCGTCCTCAGTTACAAGAGTACCGTCGATGTCGAAAAATATTATTGAACGCATAAAAACACTCCTTATCCATTAACAATAAACATTATATTACGAAATAAAGGCAATGTCAAGAAATTTCGGAGTTGCAAATAATACTGTAAAATGATATAATATACCTGAGGTGATGAGATATGCTCCACATTTACTATGGCAACGGAAAAGGAAAAACGACTGCCGCTGTCGGTTTAGCTGTTCGAGCAGCCGGTGCAGGCATGAAAGTCGGCTTTTTTCAGTTTTTGAAAAACGGCAGTTCTTCCGAAATAGCTGTTTTAAAAAAATTAGATAGTATCGAAGTGTTTTGCTGCGATAATTGTAATAAATTCACTTTTTCAATGAACGAACAGGAGCTTGATGAAATAACGCAGCAGCATACTGAAATGCTCAAAAAAGCGGCTGAGTTACTTGAAAAAGGTGATATAAATCTTCTTGTACTCGACGAGTTCCTTGACGCCTATAATAAAAAGCTTATTGATATGGAATTTGCCGATTATTTTATCGACAATACAGTAAATAAAGGAGAGGTCGTTATGACAGGCCGTACTCCGACTGAAAAGCTTAGAGAAACTGCTGATTATCTAACCGAAATGACAGCTGTAAAGCACCCTTATACCATGGGTATTTCAGCAAGAAAAGGCATAGAATACTAAAAACTGCCGCATGATTGCGGCAGTTTTTTATGTCATGTCTTTTAGCTCTTCAAATAAAGCTATATCCTCCGAATTCACCTTCAGATTAGTTATTATGGTCTTGCTGTCCCCCTCGGGAGGAATCACCTTGATCTCTATAACACTTCCCTCTCTCACCGAACCAACGGCTGCCTTGAAAAATAGCGGAACCTTTGGGTGGTTTTCTTTAAATCTATCGAGAAGAGATTTCAGCTTTATCAGATTCATTGGATTCATTGTTTTCACCTCTACTGTATTATATCACAGTTTCAGATGATTTTCAATCTGTTTTTTCAAGACTTCCTCTTTTGATAAGAAATTGCGCACATAAACCTGTGAATGCGCCTGCGATACAGCCTGCGGCAAGCAAAAAAGGATAAACAGAAAGCACAGCAAATGAACGCATTACCAGAACTGCAACTATCATTTGTCCGGTGTTATGCAGTATAGCACCTAAAATACTGCTAAGCCATATAAAATTCATCGGTACGATACGTTTGATAAGAAGCATACCTGCAAGGCACATCACGGCTCCTGCCATACTGTACATGATAGCGGCGATATTTCCGCCAAAAATCGAGCCGAGAACTACTCTTATAATTACAATTGCTGCTGTTTCCTTTGCTGAGTACTTATATACAGCATAAACTGTGACAATATTGGCAAGTCCAAGCTTTACTCCTGGTATCGGGATAATATTCGGGATTTGCAGTTCTATTATGAATATAATGAGAGCAACAGCGGTCAAAAGTGCCAGTCTTGCTAATTTTTTTGCTTTCATACTATTCATTCTCCTTATCTGAAAATCTGATAACGAGCTTATGTGGCAGACACACTATCGGGATACTTTCGGAACGTAGAACACCTGTCTTTACGCAGGTCTTATCCGGACAATCTGCGTCAATTATTGATATTTTGCCGTTTTCTATTTTTATATCATTCCAGCCGCCGTCGGGAAATTCTACGCGGAAAGTCCTGTTTTCTTCCTGTGACAGGTCAAATCTGTAAATTATCCTGTTATTCTGAACTACCTCTACGCAGGTGCTGTCCGACTTTTTCATGCCTAAAATAATAGCTATGACAGACGCAGAGAAAATCAATGCTATTGCCGCTATAAGAAGCTTAACGCTCTTAGTCAATATTTATCACCTCGGCAGTCATAGAGCTGATGTTCTGGAATTTATCTTTTATTCCGCCTGTATAAAGAATTCTTTCATCATCAGTCACAAAAATAAAGTCGTACCCTTGATAGCCCTTTATTATCTCCTTATATCCGCCTAAACCTGCAACAAAGAGCGCAGTTGACAGACAGTCGCAGTTAAGACCGTTTTCACCTATAACCGTTACTGAAACAAAGCCATTATCCGCAGGATAGCCGTCCGCAGGATCAATAATGTGCCAGTATCTTTCACCGTCATCTCCTGTAAAGAACCTCTCATAATTTCCCGAAGTTATTACTGCTTTGTCGCTTATTTCCACTACGCACATATCTTTTTCAGGCGAAAACGGATCGCGGACTGCAACTTTCCAGTCACTGCCGTCTGGCTTGCTGCCCAATGTCTGTACATTGCCGCCAAGACTTACTATAGCCGAATCAATGCTATGCGACTTGAATATCTCCATTACTTCGTCGCCTGTGTAGCCTTTTGCAAGAGCGCCAAGGTCGATTTCGGCATTCTCAGGAATAAATACTGTCTTATCATTAAGTTTTATTTGTCTGTAATCGACATTTTCAAGCAGACTTTCAAGCTTATACTCTTCAGGGATATGATATTTCTGTGTTGTGAATCCCCATTCTTTTAAAACAGGAAAGATAGTTATATCAAGAGCTCCGTTTGTGCTCTCCCCTATCTCTAATGCCTTATCAATAAGTACAGCTGTATCATCGCTGACAGCAGTCTCTTTTCCGCAGGAGTGGTTTATCTTCCAGATATCACTTTGATCCGAAGTCGCTGAAAGTTCGTTTTCAAGCTCATGTATGCGTTTTTCAGCTTTTTCAAGAGCAGGTCCAGCGTTTTTTCCGTAAGCTTTCAGCTCCATATATGTATCCATTGCAAATACATCGCGTGTTACTGCAATATTTTTATCATTGTTTGTTTTATCTGCACAGCCGCAAAAGATCGAGATAGCGGCAATTGCTGTGAAAACAAGATTTTTTCTCAAAGACATAAAAGTTCTCCTAATCAAAACTGTGCTAATTATAACACATCTTGTTAGTATTTGCAACCATTTTAGTAAACCAAGGGCAACAAAAAAGCGGATCATATGATCCGCTTTTAATATTACTTTTTGAGGAGACTCTTTCCTGTCATTTCAGCAGGCTGTGGAACTCCCATGATATCGAGCATTGTAGGTGCAAGGTCTGCAAGTACGCCGCCTTCGATTAGCTCACCCTCAACGCCTACAGCGATAAGAGGAACAGGATTTGTTGTATGAGCTGTGAATGGACTTCCGTCAGGCTCCATCATCTTGTCAGCATTACCGTGATCGGCTGTAATAAGAGCTGCGCCGCCCTTTGCAAGTATCTTGTCAACCATGCGGCCTACGCAGGTATCTGTAGCCTCAACAGCCTTTACAGCAGCGTCAAAGATTCCTGTATGACCAACCATGTCGCAGTTTGCATAGTTAAGTATAATTACATCATACTTATCAGAGTCGATAGCCTCGCATACAGCGTCGCATACTTCATAAGCACTCATTTCAGGCTTAAGGTCAAATGTGGGAACGTCAGGAGACTTGATAAGTATTCTGTCCTCGCCCTCGAACTGCTTTTCCTCGCCGCCGTTAAAGAAGAATGTAACGTGAGCGTATTTCTGTGTCTCAGCAATACGAAGCTGTGTTTTGCCGAGCTTTGCAAGGTACTCACCCATTGTCATGGTGAGCTGCTCAGGTGGATAAGCTACAGATACATTAGGCATTGTAGCGTCATACTGAGCCATGCATACAAAGTTGACATTGAAGAAGCCGTTTCTTCTCTCAAAGCCGCTGAACTCAGGATCAACGAATGAACGTGTGATCTGTCTTGCTCTGTCAGGACGGAAGTTGAAGAAGATAACGCTGTCATCAGCCTTTATCTGAGCGCCGCCCTCGATAACTGTAGGAAGCATGAACTCGTCGGTAACTTCGTTAGCATAGGAATTCTTTATAGCCTGAACAGGATCGGATTCCTTAACACCTTCGCCGTAAACGAGAGCTGCATAAGCCTTTTCAACTCTGTCCCATGCGTTGTCTCTGTCCATAGCGTAGAAACGACCTGAGATAGTAGCTATCTTGCCAAGACCGATCTTTTTGAGCTCTGCAACCGCCTCTTCCATATACTCGGCAGCAGATGACGGAGGAACATCACGTCCGTCAAGGAATGCGTGGATATAAACCTTGTCAA
>JAEEGJ010009739.1_pt1 | contig 25463 bp, 26 predicted proteins | sample 8958761 | NCBI WGS metagenome assembly JAEEGJ01 (sample SAMN16246546, study PRJNA631951) | gut metagenome | biome: gut microbiome; feature: rumen; material: RS-attached | host: Bos | place: Iran: Karaj | collected 2018-10 | reverse complement strand
AGGGTGAGCCAGTTTATGCCAATGAGACCAGAAGTCAAGAAAGCTTAGATTGCGTGGCAAGGATTCAAGAAGGCATACTAGAATATGTTGATGATTATATGCGCCTAGTTCCTAAGGCGCGCCGAGAGATTAACAAATCTTTAGATGAGAAGCTTCTTTCGCTAATTAAAATTGTTAAGGTTGACGACGAAGATTTCAACAACCTAACGGTCGAAGATCCTTTTTTTGGTAGGATGACACCGTTGAGTGATGTGCTTTAAAATTCGTTTGTTAATAAAAACTTATACAATGGAACAACATCAATTTGCATACTATTAACATCTATGGTTTTTTCATCGTCTTCAAGAGTAACAATCATATAGTGCTCAACTGATAAAGAGTCATCTTTTGAAAGGGCAAGAAGACTATTGGTCTCTCTGTTGTAATCAAATGAATTCAAGGTATAGCATACTTGGATAGCAGTAGATCAGTAGATGCAGTTGGCACGTAAAAATCAAAATATATGTCTTTTGTCGAATATATTCGACAAAAAGCACTAAAAATCGTGGGATATAATCGACAGGAGGTGCGGAAAACGAGCACAACTTGACACCTATCGGTTAACCGATATAAAATAATTATATCAAGGAGAACCGCTATGAACATAAAGAAATATCTACAAGAAAATGATATATCACTGAAAACTATGTCAGAAATAACTACCATTCCGTATGCGACCCTTTCAGATATCGTTAATGAAAAAGTTGATTTATATGAATGCAAGTATAAGACTCTAAGAAAGCTGTCATTGTTTCTTAACAAACCTATAGAAGAGTTAGTCTATGAGAAGGAAGATTTTCAAACTTTTCGTAACAACCTGCATCATGACCTTAAGAATCAAAGCTTCTTAGAGGTTGCAGCTGATATACTGCAAAAAAAGCGCATAGACTATTATTATCAGAATGATGATATCGTAAAGGCGTTATATCTACTAAGTCTAGTTGATTATGTTTGTAGGATAAATGATATTCCAACATGCTCAGATTATGCTTTTTTGCGCAATAAAAAATTAAAAGATCCTTTTTACATAGGTGATTCAAAAGAGTTTAATAATCGCAAATATATTATGGAATTTAAAAGACATAATATATATGAAGGAGACTTGACTGATGCAGTATGATTCAGAAAAGAATCTTATTACAAACGAGAATGCATATGCAATATTAAAGGCGTTTGCAAAGGAATATAAGAAACAAAACGGTGAAGCACCAGCAGAGATAATAATAGTTGGCGGTGGAAGTATAATGTTAAATTATGGCTTTCGAAAGTCTACGCAGGATTTTGATATCATGTTAAGCGGCGGTGGTTCAGATATTAAAGATATAATTCATCGTGTGGCGGAGAAATATAATCTACCAGATGATTGGATGAATACAGATTTTAAAAGAACGATATCTTATTCAAATAAACTGAGGCAAGTGTCATCTCATATGTTTTCGTTTAATCATAATTCTCTTGAGATTAGGACGATTAAGGACGAATATTTAATAGCCATGAAGATGATTTCGGCTAGACAATATAGAAACGATTTGTCAGATGTGGTTGGAATATTGTCATGTAGTTTGCAAAACGGCAAACCGATTTCATTTGAAATGATTGAAACGGCTATAAATGAACTCTATTCTTCTACAAAAAAAGTTAAAACTGAGCTAATGGAGCGCGTAAAACAGTATTCACTTATGATTATAGAGGAACTTAATGAGATATATTCAGATTTAAAGGAAGATGAAAATAGAACTCTTGAGGATCTTCAAGATATAAATCATAAATATAAAGACGTTGTAACTGAACAAAGTGTGGATGATGTTATAGCTGCATTGAAACGTAAGGCAAAAGAGAAATAAACAGAGGAATCATTCTGTAAACAAATTAATTAATTGACAAATCATTCTATGGCCTCCATAATTAAACTATGGAGGTCATTTTTTATGCCAAACACTAGAAATGCAGGGCGTAAGCCAACTATCACAGATGAACAATTGCACATAATAAAATCACGTTATGATACAGGTGAAAGCCTCAGCAAGCTTGCCGAAGAATATGGAGTCACTAGACAAGCTCTGCATAGGAGGTTGCAAGCGCAAAATGAACACCCAATTATAATCAACTGGCTTGAAGAGGGAGAGATAGTCACATCAACAGAGGTGGATTTTAAAAAGCGAGGCCTAGTGCTTTCAAATTATGTTGTTGAGATTTCTAAGCTCCCATTTGGATTCAACAATAATCCTACATGGAATCAATTCATTCAAGTGTTGGAGGAAAAGTACTTTAAAAACAAGGGTGTAGGCCAGTTAGGTACATACCTATTAATAGATGGTGAAAAGCGATTCTCGATAGAGGACATTACAGATATATCAATACAGGATGCTGATAAAATCCCTACATTCGAATTTCAAAAAAAGGATTTCATTATATCACGAACTGACACTGATGGATTCCAGATGAAGGCGCTATCAAGCGACAGAAAGCTTTTTGTCAAATCCCAGGCTATTATTTCAGGGGTGGATATGCGGGATTGGGCAGTGGAAATTATTGCTGCAGATATTGCCAAGCAATTAAGCATTCCTTGTGTGGGACAGCAGCATTGCCGGTTTGCTTTCAATAATCGTGTTTGGGATGGAGTATATTCTAAAAACTTTGAAATCGATGGCTATACTTTTTTGTCATTTGAAGCATTGATTGGTACCAAGCAGCTATCTACAAAAGATGATTCCTTTATAAAGATGGGCAGTATCGAAAAACTCAAGTGGTGCGCCAAGCAGATTTCAGATATATGCGAGGTTGATTACACAGATGCAGAAAGGTATATGTTGAACCTTGCTGTACTCGACTGCCTTGTAGGAAATGTGGACAGGCATACTCGAAATTTTGGTGTATTTTTTAACTCAAATACAGGTGAATACTCATTGCCATTAGTATTTGATAACGGCATGGGGCTTTTTGAGCACGACTACTATCGCGACAACTATAATAGCTTCGAAGAAGCGATGAACAATGTTTATATCGCTCCTTATGGTGAGGATCCATTTGATTTTTTGGTAGAATTAAATCAGTGTTTTCATCTTAAGTCAGTTTATAACGTGACAGATATAGATTATCTAGATACTTTAAACACACCATTTTCAAAGGAATATGAGAGGAGGATGAGGGAGCTATGGCAGAAGTTAGATTAATAAATAATCTTAAAGGTGTCCTCTATTATATAGATAATCCGCTTATTGACTTCGAAATAAAAGATCGAGAGCTTATAAAAGCGACAGATCTTAGTCAGGGAAAGCAATACCCATGGGAGCTTGCAAAACTTGGCGTGTCTTACGGAAGCTTCAATCAATTCTTTCAGCGGCGCACCATGAAAGAAGGGTGCATGTTCTATCGCGAGCACCTACGTGCTCTTGGTATGGATAAGATGGACTTTGATTTATACATCCGAAAGAACAATGGAAACAATCATCTTGATAATTATTGGGTAAAATTTGAAGATATAGGTGCTAAAAATTTTGCCGAATTGTGAAAAACATAAGCCTTTCCTTGAAAAGGAAGGGCTTTTAGTATAAAATTTCTAAGGAATTTATTAGTTCGATTATCCCTATGGGGATTAAATTATACAAAACTATTTTTTAAGGATTTATTTTGATAAGGAGTGACAAAATGGTAGCATGGAAGAATTTTGACCAGCTAGAGTCTTTCAAGGCTCTCCAAGGTCTCAAAAATCAGGTTGAGCTCAAGTCTGTTATGGCTGGAGCAAATGGAGCAAAGCGCGTAGCTGAATACTCAGTTGCAATGTCAAACGGAATGGCATACAACTTTGCTGCAAAGCAGGTAGACGACACAGTTCTTGCAACATTACAAAAGCTCGCTGACGAGGCAGAGCTTACTGCAAAATACGAGGCACTTTACAACGGCGAGGTTATCAACACAGGTGAAAAGAGACACGTTCTTCACCAGCTCACACGAGGTCAGCTTGGTAACGATGTTGTTGCAGATGGCGTCAACAAAAGAGAATTTTACGTAGAGCAGCAGAACCGCATAGCAGATTTCGCAAACAAGGTTCACGCTGGTCAAATCGTTAACGAAAAGGGTGAAAAGTTCACAACTGTAGTTCAAATCGGTATCGGTGGCTCAGACCTTGGCCCTCGTGCGATGTATCTTGCACTTGAAAACTGGGCAAAGGTTACAGGCACATTCAAGATGGAGGCTCGTTTCATCTCAAACGTAGATCCAGACGATGCTGCATCAGTTCTCGCAGGTGTTGATGTTGCTCACTCTATCTTTATTCTCGTTTCAAAGTCAGGCACAACTTTAGAGACACTTACAAACGAGTCATTTGTTAAGGATGCCCTTGCAAAGGCTGGCCTTGATGCATCAAAGCACATGATTGCAGTTACATCTGATGCTTCACCACTTGCAAAGTCATCTGATTACTTAGATGCATTCTTCATGGATGATTACATCGGCGGTCGCTACTCATCTACATCTTCAGTAGGTGGCGCAGTTCTTTCACTTGCATTTGGCCCAGATGTATTCGCTAAATTCCTTGATGGTGCAGCAGCAGAGGACAAGCTCGCAAAGAATACAGATATCCGCAAAAACCCAGCTATGCTCGATGCTCTAATAGGTGTTTATGAGCGCAACATCCTTGGCTTCGAGACAACAGCTGTTCTTCCATATTCGCAAGGGCTTAGCCGTTTCCCAGCTCATTTGCAGCAGCTCGACATGGAGTCAAACGGCAAGAGCGTCAACCGTTTCGGCGAAAAGATCAACTACGTCACAGGACCAGTTATCTTTGGTGAGCCAGGTACCAACGGTCAGCACAGCTTCTATCAGCTCCTCCACCAGGGAACCAACATCATTCCACTTCAGTTTGTTGGCTTCAAGAACAGCCAGATGGCTACAGATGTTGTTATCGAAAACAGCACATCTCAGCAAAAGCTTTGCGCTAACGTAGCAGCACAGATTATGGCGTTTGCTTGTGGTAAGGATGACGAAAATCCAAACAAGTACTTCCAGGGCAACCGTCCTTCATCAATCATCATCGGCGACAAGCTCACACCAGAGACACTTGGCGCACTTCTTGCTCATTTCGAGAACAAGGTTATGTTCCAAGGCTTCGTTTGGAACCTCAACTCTTTCGATCAGGAAGGCGTTCAGCTTGGTAAGACACTTGCCAAGAAGGTTCTTGCTGGCGATACAACAGATGCTCTTGCAGCATACGCTAAGCTTTTAAACATTTAATTATGAAAGATAAATACAATGACGCAGAGTGGCAATCGGTTCGCAAGACCTTTGCCGGCGAAAAACACAAGCTCTCCCAGATGACATTTCAGGAAAAGGTTGATTACATCCTTACCTATTATAAGTTGCACATCCTTGCAATCATTTTGGCAGTTACGTTTTTGATTTGGGGTGTTCACCATGCGATGACCTACGTTAGTTACGAGTTCTATGGCATGGTAATCAACTCCGACAACGTAGATCGCAGCCGCGAAGAAGATATCCGAGAGTATCTTAAAATGGGCAAACACCAAGGAGTCAACCTTTCGGCAGAGATATACACAGACGAAAACACCAACATGAGTGCCTACGGCAACCGCCTAGACATCTATGTTATGGCAGGTCAGCTTGATTTCGCATTCACAGATGAAGAGGGCGTCAAATACCTTCAAGATTTAGAGGCAATTCCAGCAGACTACAAGCCGGTGGATATCGCAGGCAGTCCTATCCAAGACTACTTTGGACTAGACGATAACGTCCACTATCTTGTGCTCACCGGTTTTTCCGGCAACGCTCAGTACATGAAGGATTTTCAGCAGATGCTAGATGAAATCCAAGCTGGAAAGATAAAATAGCAAGTCACAGTAAAGAAGAATTTGGAGTAAAAAGTTTTGGGAAAGTTTTTTAACAGCAGAATTTTTGATGGAATAAACAAGTTTGCAGATCTAATGATAATCTGCTTTTATTTCTGGATTACTTCTATTCCAATCTTTACAATCGGAGCCAGCATGACCTCTTTGTACTACGCTGTTCACAAGTGCGTGTTCAAAGGTCGTGGTTATACCACAGAATATTTCCATGCATTCAAGGACAACTTTAGGCAGGCCACCTTTTCTTGGGTGATATTCCTAGTGCTCTTTGCAATCCTAACTGGCGACATCTACATCATGCGCAACTACATCAGTCCTGACAGCCCACTGGCTGGCGGCAGCATGTTCTTCGTGGTCCTACTTCTCCTTACAATAGTATGGATGATTTACCACATGGCTTACATAGCCCGTTTCGCCAACACCTTTAAGGCTTCCTTCAAGGTGTCAGCGGTTATCATGATTGCCAACCTAGGATGGTCAGTGCTCATACTCCTTATCGTCACAGTGATATTTTTAGCCGTGAACCGACTACTGATTTTGCTAGTCTTCGTTCCCGCAATCATATCTGGCGTCCTACACCCAATACTTGAAAAAGTCTTCCGCAAATACATGTCCCCAGAGGACCTAGCCAAAGAAGACGAAATCTAATATAGTTTTCCAGAGTAGCCCAAGGGCTACTCTTTTTTCCCTCTGCCGCCGCCTCCTTGCCCGCCTCCAGCCCTTAGGGGCGTTGCTGATAATTGAGCTAAGATTATAGATTTTCTTAATGCTAAAATGTCACCATCTGTGGATGTACGTTCATCGATAAATTTCCCGATTTGCAAGCTTGACGCAGTAAATCGGGAACTCGACCTGCCCATCAGCGAAGCTGATTATCAATGGGCAGGTCTCCTTGTACAATTCGAAGGGGTTGTTATGTCCCTGGCGGACATGTTTATGTTTAAACAATAGTTCCACAAACTAGACTTAGTACAATTGCACGCAAATCCATTTGCTAAGCGAAATTTAAAAAGTGATTTTTTCATATATAGTCACCAATGCACATTCGGCGTCCTGCCTCAGCGTGCATTTTCAGCCGCCGTCCTGGCGGCTGATGACTATATATGTTAAAAAGCACTTTTTATTTCGCTAAGCGCATTCCAATGCGCGGCAATTGCTACTAAGCTAGTTTTGTGGAACTATTTCTTTATAAGTATATTTCATGTCCGCTCAGGGACAAACAACTCCGTCAGAATTGTAAATAGTTGAACGCACATCCACAAATAATGATGGTGACATTAGCATTTTAGAAAATCATAATCTTATGCGACATCAGCAACGCCCCTAAGGGCTGGAGGCGGGCAAGGAGGCGGCGGCAGAGCAGACTATGAGAGAGCCCTTGGGTAGGTGAAAAAATATATAAAAATTGTATTGACAGGAGTGGCGGTAGTATGCTACAACTGTATTAGAACAGATAATACACATGTGCGGGAGGGATTCGATGATCCAACTGAACTATAGGGATGCGAAACCTATTTACGAACAAATTAAAGATGGGTTGAGGCGTCTTGTAGTATCCGGTGCTGTAAAGAGGGATGAAAAATTGCCTAGTGTGCGCTTCCTTGCAACGAGCTTATCAATCAATCCGAATACTATTCAGAAAGCTTATCGTGAGTTAGAGCAAGAGGGCTACATCTATACGATTGCAGGAAAAGGTAGCTACGCAGCCGAGCGAGCTGATGTTGTATCAGGGAGGAACGTTGAATTGATGAAAGAATTCGATGAGATTGTCAAAGAACTTCTGTATTTATGTGATGATAAAGAAATTTTAATAAAAAGAATAGAAGAGCTTGCGAAGGGAGGGCCTGAAGATGATAGAGGTTAAGAACGTTACCAAGAAGTTTGGTGACTTTATCGCTTTAGACGACTTTAGCATGCACGTTGAGCGCGGTGCTATTTACGGTCTTGTAGGTCCAAACGGAGCTGGTAAGACAACTCTTATCCGCCATCTCTGTGGAGTTTTCAAACAGGATGCTGGTGAGGTTTTGATTGATGGTCAGAATGTATTTGAAAATGCTGCTCTCAAGCAGAAGATGACCATCATTCCAGATGATATCTTTTATTTTATACAATCCAATACCAAGGATTTAATGAAGTTCTACAAAGATATGTATCCATCATTTGATGAAGCATATTTTAATAAAATCGCTAGCTGCTTTCCTACTATAGATATGAAAAAAGTAGTTAGAAGTCTTTCAAAGGGAATGCAAAAGCAAGTGGCATTTATGCTTGCCATTGCTGCTCGACCTGAATTGATGATACTAGATGAACCAGTTGACGGTTTAGATCCTGTCATGCGCCGTCAAATCTGGAGTTTAATTATGGCAGACGTTGCTGAAAATGGTTTAACCGTTCTCGTTAGCTCTCACAATCTGCGAGAGCTTGAGGACGTGTGCGACCATGTAGGCATCATGAACAACGGCAAACTGCTTATAGAGAGATCACTTGACGACTTACAGACTTCAGTTACTAAAATTCAGATTGCCTTCGATAATGATGAAATGCCGAAGCTTCCTAGTGATATTGAGGTGCTTCGAAAGATTTCAAACGGACGAGTTCACACATTAATCGTTAAGGGAGAACCGCATGTTGCAGAGAGAGAAATTGCAAAGCTAAATCCTATTTTGATGGATGTTCTTCCTCTTACACTTGAAGAAATCTTTATTTACGAGCTTGGAGGAGAGAATTATGCGGTTAGAGAAATCATTATTTAATATGGCTCTATTCAAAAAGAATATTAGTCGAACTTGGTTACTAGGACTGGCATATGTATTGGCGCTTACAATAATCATGCCTATACAGTATCTTCTTCGCTACAACTACAATGTAGAGAAGAACGGATTCGTTGCTGGCTACACACCACAGATGGATTTAACCTGGTTCATGGCTGATGCAAGCAATTCCGAATACGGATTTGGTATAGCCATTGTAGTGGTTGCTATTACCTTTTGGTATTTATTTAATAAACGTGATAGTTACATGATGCATGCCTTTCCAGTTAGTCGTAGATCCCTGTTTTTCACTGGATTGTTGACATGTATAATAGTTAGCTTCGTGCCAGTGTTGCTAATTTCCATAATTATGTCAATCATTGGCTTGGCAACTGGTGGAGCAGCCTACGGCGTGATATGGTATTGGGCTTTTACAGTTCTCGTATCTACGCTACTATTTATCTCAATTGCCCTATTTGCTATGATGTGCACAGGTCAATTGATTACAGCTATTTGCTTTTATGTAGGTATTAACTTCTTATGCTTTTTGATGGAAGCAGCATTTAGAATGCTGGCAAAGCGTTTGATGCTTGGATTAGGTTATATCCATATGAAGCACTTCAATGCGCTTACGCCATTGATATTTATCAAAAACGCGTGTGACATAAAGGTTATGCTCAGGGGCTCAACCGAAGCCTACGATTATATAGATATTCAATATGGTTCAACCTGGTACCTGTTTGCTTATTTGGCAGCATCGGTTGTAATAACAATTGTTGCTTACATATTATATAAGAGAAAACAGAATGAAACTGTTCACGAATTCATCGCGGTTCCTTTATTCAAGCCTTTGTTTACAATTGGAGCATCATTCTTTATTCCACTTGTATTAGCTTGCTTTGCTTCGTCCTTCGTGTTCAAGATCAAGTACGAATACACCTATGGAACAAGGTTTGCGGTAACAGTTATATTATCACTAGTTCTTGGTGTCGCATTCTTCTTCGCAAACCAGATGATGATAGAAAAGACTTTCCGAGTCTTCAACATGAAAAAGATAATCCAATGCGCAGCTTTTACGCTTTTGTCGCTAGTGATATTTATGTGCTTCAGACTTGATGTGGCAAATATCGAAGGCAGAGTGCCAGAGTCAGAAGACATAGAATGGGCAGCTATTCAAGGTACCTATTCAATGGTATTTACGGATGCTGATGATATTAACAAAGTCCGAGAGGTTCATAATAATCTCCTCAAAGATAAAGGGGAGCTCAGAGACCTTGTTCATAATAGTAATAGAAACAATAAATACGAACCATATTCAGAGCTCACCTTCAAATACAAGCTCAAGAATGGCGAGTACCTAGTTAGAGTATACGAGGTTATTGATACCGAAGCTGAAGCTGCTTCTGCAACATATTTGTCAGCAGTACAGCCAGTGCTTGATTTTATAAACAAGCCGGAGGTCATCAAAGAACACGTACTAGGCAACATCTGGGATGACTGTACCGTCAAGGATGTATCAATCAGTAACATCACCAAAAAGAACGGTGCTGGATGGGCTGCATATGCTGCAGATTTTGATATAACTAAAAGCCAGATGGAATCAAAAAATAAAAGAGTTTACAACGCTTTGCTTAAAGATATAGATGACGGTAACCTATTTATAACTCACTTTGGTGACGATGGTTTTGGTTATGACTACAACATCACCTACTACAACGATTTTAGTCTTATCATTTCAAACCAAAGGGAAGCGTACTTCTCTGATGAGAGTACCTTCAAAGGCGTAGATTTACCTCCTATATATGAACAAACAATTAATGCATCTTTAAATACTAGATGCGAAAACACAATTGACGCTTTAATCGAGGAAGGATTCCTCGAAAGTAAAGACAGTCTTATCAAAAAAACCGATTACCAAAGCTACTACGATTCAACCAAAGAAGAATATGAATCACGTTAGCTTTTGTAATAAAAATTAAGATAGCTTATATCTTAATTCTCTATCCGATAGTAACTATGCAAATAGTTACAAATCTCTCTAACCACCCCGAGGAACTCTCAGCCTCGGGGTAAAACTTTATATTTTTTTCTGGCAATTCCTTTTTCTGCCAGAGGAAAGTTCTATAAAATTGAAAAATTTGTTAAAATTTTTTATAAAAAGGTATAAAGTTTTATTTGAAAGGTCCGATAACAGTATTGTAAAGAAAAGTGTACTTTGAGATGTTGGGATTAAAATCCACAGTATTCAAGGGAGGAAAGGAGTGTGGCGATATGCGTATAGAGGCTTACAATCAGGTAGCACAGCTCTATCAGTCATCAAACACTAAAAGCTCATCACAAGCTGCAAAGGCTAATGGTATGGGTCGCGATGAAGTACAAATATCTTCAACAGGCAAAGACTATCATGTAGCAAAAGCAGCAGTGGCAGAATCAGCCGACATCAGGGAAGACTTAGTAGCAGATATCAAGGCTAGAATTAAGAACGGAACATACGAGGTTGACACTGATGATTTCGCAGAGAAATTATTGGCTGCCTATGGAACAACTATTTAGTTTTTAGTGAGGTTTATGCGTGGCTAGTTTAATGGATGAATTGCTCTTAACTATGGATGGTGAGACGGAGCAGTATGAAAAGTTAATTAATCTTAATGGAGAAAAGAAGGATTCTATTATCCATAAGAAACTTGACGTACTGGAGGCTATTACCGTTCAGGAGCAGGCCATTGCAGACGCCTTGTTAGAGCTTGAAAAGAAACGCCAGGATTTACTGCGCAGTATTGCAGCAGTAATGGGGCACGATGGTGAACCTATTACCGTATCATGGATGATCGATAATATGGCCGGCCAGCCTGTAGAAAGGCAGCAGCTTATCGAAGCAAAAGACAAGCTTAAAGAAGCTGCAGCAAACGTGCAAGTTCTTAATTTTCAAAACCAGAACTTATTGCGTCAAGCAATTGAGATGGTGGAATTTGATATCACTCTTCTAAAGAGTGCTAAGCAGGCTCCACAGACATCGAACTATGGCAAAGACGCGGAGACTACAGGAAATCTATTAGGAAAATCAGGATTTGATGCTAAGCAATAGGAAACGGATGTCCTTAAAGTATCAGTGGTAATTTATAGCTTTTACTTTGGAGGAGATACGACTATGGCTAATAGTTTTGGAAGCTTATATGTTGGGGCATCTGGCCTACAGTCAGCATCACATGGTTTAAATACAACTGCAAACAACCTTTCTAACGTAAATACCGAGGGGTACGTGCGTGAGCAGGTTGTTTACGAAGATAAAGATTACAGAAAAATAGGAAACGCTTCGATCAGCACCCAGTATGCTGGTCTTGGTGTGCAGGTTGGAACAATCGTCCATGCTCGCGACATCTTTTTAGATAAAGCATTTAGAAGCGAGAGTGGGCGACATTCTTTTTATGACGCTAGCTCTGAAGCAGTGCAAGAGGTTATCACTCATCTGCAGGAACTTGACGGTCAAGCATTCAAAGATGCCATCAAAGATTTGTATGGCGCCTTCGAAGAGTTTGCCAAGGATCCTTCAGATACTGTAAACCAAAACCTTGTGTTGCAGAAGTCTAGCCTTTTTTTGAGCCGTGCAAAGGCAGTTCAAGACGGATTTGAAGATTATCAGCGTATCATCAACGCCAAAATTAAAGAGGATATCAACAGAGTAAATGCAATTGGCGAAGAGATAGTTGATTTAAATAGACGTATCCAGGCAATTGAAGCAGCACATGTTGAGCAAGCCATGGATCTTAGAGACCGAAGAGACCTCTTACTAGACGAACTTTCAGGTCTCGTTAGAGTTACAAACTACGAGGAGGATCACACAGGTGTCCTTCACATCGATATAGAAGGAGCAGAGTTCCTAGATGAGGTTACATATCATCAAATAGGAGCCCTAGAAGACAGGAAGACAGGATTCGTCACACCTTACTGGACTCATCTTTCAGAACCAAAGAGAGATTACTACTATCCAGTATTTGATATGGAGACAATCAGTGCAACAACCGGTTCTGATATCGGTGAGATTAAGGCATTGGTGTTGGCACGTGGCGAGGAATGGAGTAACTATCTTAGCTTCTACGACAAAGTCACAGGCGAATACATTTCTTCAGATGTATACGAAAAGGGTATAGCCAACTCAATAATGATGAATTCAGAGGCCGAGTTAGATACACTGATTCACCAGTTGGCAACAGACATCAACAACATCCTAAGTCCGATTGCAGAAGTAGGTGAGATATATACAAACAATCAAGTGATTCAGTACCGCGATGACAGCGGAAATCTTGTTGAAATCCACACAGGTGATGCACAGGAAGGCAAGATTAGAATCCTTGACGAACGAGACGTGTCAGTTGGTACAGATGGAGAGCTCCCACCTAGAGAGCTGTTCGTTCGAATCGGTTGCGACAGATACAAAGCTGTGGAGGCGACCATTATCGACAATGGTCAAGCTACCAACAAGACAATTTACTTATATAACGAGGAAGATCCAACAGACACATCAAAGTGCTACACATTAAAGGGTCTACACATCAACGAGGATTTGGTTAAGCAAGAAGCTTATCTTCCACATCTCAAGTTTGACAATAACAAACTTGCCGTAGATTACGACATAGGAAGAAAGCTAAGCGCTATATGGAACAACCAAGACTTCAATCTTAATCCTAGTGACACAACACCATGTAGCTACCAAGGCTTCTACGTTAAGTGGACAGGTGAAATCGGAAATGTTGGAAACGTCTACAAGACAACAGCCGCATCTCTAGAGGGCACCAAGGAGCAAATAGAGTTCAGCCGCCAAGGCGTTATCGGCGTAGCATCAGATGAAGAATTAACAATTATGATCAAATACCAGTCAGCTTATAACGCAGCTAGCCGATATATAAATGTAGTAAACGAAATGATTGAGCATTTAATCACAAGTCTGTTCTAGGAACAGCTAAAGAGGGCTAATATATGTCATCAACATTTTTTGGATTAACAATCGCATATTCAGGTCTCAATACCGCACAGGCGCAGATCAATACAACTGCTAACAATATTTCCAATGTAAACACAGACGGATACAGCAAGCAGATTGTAAACACTGTGGCATCATCAGCACTTCGCTGCTACCAGAGCTGGGGAACAACAGGTACTGGTGTTGAGGCAACATCTGTTACTCAGTGCAGAGATTTGTATTACGACGAGAAATATTGGAACAACGAGTCTGCCCTTGGTTTCTACAAGAAAAAGCAGTACTACATGGATCAGATTGAAGATTATTTTTCAGAGACCAAGAGTAATACAGGCTTCTCAACCATCTACGCAAAGATGTTCAATGACATGAGCACCTTGCAGGGAAGCCCTGGAGACCAGACTGTAAGGAAGGAGTTCATCTCCTCTGCAAAGCAGTTAACTGAGTACTTCAATCAGATGTATACAAAGCTCCAGGATTTGCAGAACTCTATCAACGACGAGATTAAAACTGACGTTGATGATATCAATGCTATTGCAGAAAAAATCGCAATCTTGAACAAGCAGATTAACGTTATCGAGCAAGGCGGCGGTCGAGCTAACGAGCTTAGAGACCAGAGAGCTCTTCTCGTGGACGAGCTTTCAGAGATGGTTGACGTTACAGTTCAGGAAGATCAGGTTATCAACTCCAACAATCCTGAAATGTACACAGGTGCAACCTACTACAGATTAAATATAAACGGACAGAACTTAGTTGATACTTACGAGTATAATACCCTTTCAGTTGTATCCCGCAAGCCAGAGGAGATGTACAATCAGTCAGATATCGACGGTCTTTACAGCATTGTTTGGACAAAAGATGGTGATAAGTTCAATGCAACTCCTTCAACAAGTGGCGGTACCTTAAAGGCTATGTTTGAGGTTCGCGATGGTAACAATAAGGAAAACTTACACGCGACAGTTACCGCTGCAACCTACAACACAATCACCGTAAGTGGACTTAGCATTACTGATATCAACGAGTTTAACATGCCACTTCGTGGTTTGATCAATACAAACGCTAGAGATTACACATACAACAGCTTTTCATTTAACACAGATGGTGATGGCAAGGTTACATCAATCACCTTCAACATCGACCAGGTGCTTAGTGGAACAGAATGCGACAACTTGGTTTCTCAGGCGTTGCAGGTAGGCGCCGAGGTAGATTACATGGGTATCCCATACTACCAGAATCAGATGAATCTCTTCCTCAGAAGCTTCTGTGAGAAATTCAATCAGATTGAGCAAACAGGCGTTGATTTGTTGAACAATCCTATGGGTTCCTTCTTTGTAGCAAAGGATAGTCTCGATTCTCTTGTAGAGCATCAGATGACAGACGTCTTGTTTACAGAGACAGACCTTGGCGGTGGCAACATCGAAAAGAACGGTGTTACCCTTTACAGCAGCAAGGACCCAGATGACGATACAAAGCATTACGAAACATACTATCAGCTCACAGCTGGCAATGTTCAAATAGCAAGAGCAACAGACAAGGATCCAAGAATCTTTGCAACAACTACACCAGAAGGCTTCTACGATGGTGTTGATGCTCCGGATATTGTGGAACAGCTTCAGCAGCTTCAGAGCAAAGTTAAATTATTCCGCGGCGGCGGTGGCAACGAATTCCTTCAATGCATCTACGCCGACGTAACTGTAGACACACAAGAATGTAAGATATTCACAACCAACTTCACCAACATCCAATCGGTCATCTCTGAGCAGAGAATGTCCATCGCCGGTGTTGATGAAGATGAAGAGGCATTGGATTTAATCAAATTCCAGAATGCATACAACCTTGCATCTAAATGTATTTCAGTTTTCTCCGAAATATATGATAGGTTAATTCTTCAAACTGGAGTCTAATTAAAGCCTTCCCCTTGGGGGGAAGGTGTCAGCGAAGCTGACAGATGAGGGGAAACAAACACATAATAGATAATTCTGAATGTGTTTTCTTGCTAGTCTTGCATGAGGGGAAACAAACACATAAGTAGGTAATTCTGAATGTGTTTTCTTGCTAGTCTTGTATGAGGGGAAATTAAGAGGTAAATATTATGAGAGTTACAAACAAAATGATAATGAAAAACGCAGCTTCTAACATCAACACAACCAAAGAAGTTGTAAATCAGAGAAATAAGCAGATGACCAGTCAAAAGCAGATTGATCGACCTTCTGACGACCCTGTAATTGCTGTTCGTTCGCTTAGACTTGCAACAACATTGTCACAGGTAACTCAATACTACAGCAAGAACATCCCAGATGCTTCCAGCTGGCTTGAGGTTACAGAGACATCTCTTATCAACATCAAGGATGTAATGGCAAAATGTCGTGAACTATCTGTAATGAGCCCTAACGATACCTACAACGAAAAGGATCGTAAGACTATGATGACCCAGCTAGAGTCTCTTCAGGAGCAGATTTTTGCAGAGGGTAATGCTGACTATGCCAACAGAACAGTCTTTACAGGCTATAGAACCAACTGCAATCTTACCTTCACTGAGAACGAAAAAGAAACAAAGTATCGTATCGACCAGACACTTCCAGTTGAAGATTTCATCGAGGAAAAGAGATACTATGCAGGTTCAGTAACTGTTCCTACAACAGAGACAGAGGTTCAGAACAATGCCATATCGGATATTTCTGTACATAGCTACTATCGTATTCGTATGAACTACGATGAGATTACATCTTTAAACAAGCTCAGAATTACAAATGGTAATGCAGCTGATGACTCAGTATTCTCATTATACGATCCAGCAGATACACAGGAGTCTCAGGGTGTGTTCACTAACGATTCAACACCTATTACAGATGAAAATGCATCTACGGGATACACTTTAACAATATATGAAAACGAGACAGACTGGGCAGCTGCTGATACAACAATTGACAACCCAATCATCGGCGGAGACAAGCTTGTAGGAGACAATCAGATTATTTTCATCCGTGAAACCGGTGATTTAATCTTTGGCGAGGAAATCGCAGCAAAGCTCAAAGAGCAGAAGTCTACAATCAGCGTTCAGTATGACAAGATTGGTTTTGACAAGGGTGAACTTCGCCCAGAATACTACTACAACTGCAAAAAGATGAGAGATCCAAACGCAGTTGGTGTGACAGATGCTACACCAATCAACTATACCAAGTTCGACGAGGAAGGTAAGCCAATCTACTTTGACATCGAGTATACAGTTGCAGCTAACCAGACAATAGCTATCAACACAGAGGCATCTGAGGTATTTGACAGCTCAATTCAGCGTGACATCACCGAGATGGTGGACGCTGTTCAAAATACAATTTATGCACACAACAAAATCGAGACTATCAAGAGCATGATGGGCGAGAGTCAGTTCGCTTCCGACACAGATCAGGAATTCCTAAACAAGTGGCTTGAAGCTGCTACAAAGGAAAAAGATTTCTTCGAAGATAATATGCAAAAACTTTTTAGTACAGAATTAGGCAAAATTGATGCATATTATGCTACAATAACTCTAGAGATTACTGATTTGGGTTGTAAGAGAGATTCTCTGGACCTTACAAAGAACCGCGTTGGCGACCAACAAGAGACTGTTCAGAGTCTTCAGTCTAAGAATGATGATATAGAATTATCCCAGATCATCATTGAATACACAGCTGCTTACACCGCATATCAGGCTTCGCTTACAGCTGCAGGAAAGCTTAGCGAATCAACATTACTTAATTATATTTAAACGCAGGAGGAGAAGGGATAATGCGCGTAAAAACCAGACTATTCGGCGAAATTGAGATTTCCGATGAAAAAGTCATCAATCTTGTTCATGGCTTGATTGGATTCCCAGATATGAGACGCTATACGCTCATTTTCGACGAAGAAAAGAAAGACAAAGGCAATATCATGTGGTTACAGTCTCTTGACGAGACAGATTTTGCAATGCCAGTTATGCTTCCTCACATTGTAAAGCCAGATTATTCACCAGCTATCAACGTGGATTCTCTCGAGCAGCTTGGGGAGCTAACAGCAGATAACACCTATGTGCTTGTTACTGTTAGAGTACCTAAGAACCCTAAGGAAGCATCTGTCAATCTTAAGGCTCCAATCATTATTAACTCTGATACAAATATTGGCGACCAGATAATTATCGAGGGCTCTGAACCAGTTCGTTATCTGATTCATGATGCAATACATGGAAAGGATGGTGAGTAGCGATGTTGGCATTAACACGAAAAACAGGCGACGCGATTATGATCAACAACAACATCGAGATTACAGTCCTTGAGGTTCGCGGTGATCAGGTTAAAATCGGTATATCAGCTCCAAAAGAGGTTTCTATCTACCGTAAAGAAGTTTACTTAGAAATCCAGAAAGAAAACGAAGAGGCTCAAGGCATCAGTATGGATGACGTTGAAGCTCTTAAAAATCTGCTATAGTATAGTCCGTTTGTTACGCTCTCAAGCCAGAAGGCTTCCCCTTGGGGGGAAGCTGTCTGCGAAGCAGACTGATGAGGGGTGTATAAACAAACTCATCTAATCCATCCACCCTACGGGGTGGATTTTTTAGCCTTCCCCCTGGGGGGAAGGTGGCAGCAAAGCTGCCGGATGAGGGGCAATCAAAATTTCAAAAAATTTCTTATCAACTATAAACTTTCTCACTTTGCAATCCGATAAAAGATTTAGAGAACTACATATTTCTGTTTTTTACTATAAAAAAAACAAAAGGTAGACACAGATTTCTGTTTTAATAAAGAAAATAGGAATCATTAAAAATTTCCCATATTACAAGGATGTATATAGTCCATAAGGATTGGAGAATGGGACTTTAATCCAAGTGGCAAAGGAGGAAAATGATGAAAATAGGCGAAGTAAGTAGCGCAGCAAGCAGCTACCAGGGACAGGGAAGTTCAGTAAAAACGGCGCCAGTGCAGTCAGAACAAGAAAGCAGACCTGTAGATTTTACTACTGCAGCAAAAGAAATTCGCGCCACAGAGGCTGAATATAAAAACCCTAATTTTGAGCAGAACGAAGAAGAAAACTCAGCTGCTCAGGCTTCTAACTCTTTAAAGGAAGCAATCGACAAAATCAACAATGCTCAGGGCAATGCAGAAGCAGTATTTGGTATCCACGAGGGAACAAATCGTGTAATCATCAAGATGGTTGATAAAGAAACACGTAAAGTCATCAAAGAATTCCCTGCAGAGGAAACCTTAGATCTCCTTGCAAAGGCATGGGAGCTCGCAGGCATTATGGTTGACGAAAAACGATAGAGTGGTTAATAGGAGGTTAGGTTATGCCTATTAGACTTTCTGGTTTAGCATCGGGATTAGATACCGAGGCTATTGTTGGTGCATTAGTATCTTCATATAGCTATAAAAAAGATAAATATGTAAAAGCACAGACCAAGCATGCTTGGAAACAGGATGCCTGGAAGGAGCTTAACACCAAGGTGTATAGCCTCTATACATCTGTTGGTAACATGCGTTACAGCTCTAACTATATGCTTAAGAAATCTACAGTTTCTGACGCTACAAAGGCTAAAGTTACTGCAAGCGGTAATGCTGTAAATGGCACTCAGACCCTCGAAATCAAAAAGCTTGCAACAACTGGTTATTTGACAGGAGCCAAGCTAAAGAGCGGTCTCACAAGCGATTCAGCTATTTCTTCTGTAGGAAATGTTTCCTTTACAGAGGAGACAACCAACGAAGCGGGAGAGACTGTCTTTACCGAATCAAAGGGTGTTATTGATGTAGCTGTAAATGGTAAGAGAACTTCCATCCAAGTTGGAAGTACCACAACAATAGGTCAATTTATCAATGAATTAAATAAAGCCGGTGTTCAGGCTAACTTTGATGAAAAGAATCAGCGAATCTTCGTTAGTGCAACAGACACTGGCGCTGAAAAAGATTTCACTATAACAGCAGGAAATCAGCGTGGTCTCAAGACTTTATCAGTTCTTGGTCTTCTTACAGATGACTATGGAACCAACAAAGAGGAGGCTGCAAAATTTGCCAAGACAAAGACTGTTGATGGCGAAGAAGTGTACGATTCTGCAGCTACTAAAGAGGATCTTAAGACTCGCATCATGCGACTTCACAATGCTTATGTGCTTAAGGCACAGGGCAAATACATAGGCACAGAGGAAGAACCACTTACCGAGCAGCAGATTCTCCACAACGAGATGTATGATTCGTTAATGCCTTACATTATGAAGGATGAATCTTCAGAAGAGCAGGCTGCAAAATATGATGGCGAATTAATCAGTTATGTTGAAAGCCAGATGGGTAAGAACTTTGATTGGGTTCAGTCTGACGCTGAGTCTATCTTTGATGCAGTGTTCACTCAAATTGATGCTACTCTTAACGAGTCAAACGAAGGTGTCAACCTGAGCGAAGATGCAAGGGGCAAGAAAATAGCTGGCTCAGATGCTGAGATTATCCTTAATGGTGAAACCTATACAGCAGACACAAACTCTGTTACAGTCAACGGTCTTACCGTAGAATGCTTGGCAACTACAGATGGCAAAGTAACAATCAATACCACAACAGATATTGATTCTCTATATGATAAAGTAAAGGATTTCCTTACTAACTACAATAATCTGATGAACGAGATGCAAAAGCTTTACAATGCAGACTCAGCAAAGGATTATGAGCCACTTACAGATGATGAAAAGGCAGAGATGTCTGACGATCAGATTGAAAAGTGGGAGCAGAAGATTAAAGATTCCCTTTTACGTAGAGATACAACCTTAAGTGGTGTTATTTCAACCATGACAATGGCTATGTTTAACACTTATGAGGTCAACGGCGTCAACTATGGATGGTCAACCTTTGGAATTCATACCTTGGGAACAATGAATGCTGAAAAGAATGAAGGATACGCATTCCACATTGACGGCGATTCAGAAGACACCAAGACATCTGGCGAAAAAGACAAGCTTAGAGTTGCTTTAGCTTCCGATCCTGAAACAGTGATTGAATTTCTGAAGCAGGTTACAACAGGTTTATACAAAGGACTTGATGAAAAGATGAAGTCCAGTGCAATCAAATCTGTTTATACAGTTTACAACGACAAGCAGATGGCTTCTGAATACTCTAGCTACAGTACATTGATTAAGCAATGGAGCGACAGAGTTACTGAGATGGAAGATTCTTATTATAAGAAGTTCTCTCAGATGGAAGCAGCCTTAGCAAAATTACAGAGTAATTCATCTTCATTAACACAAATGTTGGGAGGATGAAGAAAGTAAGTATTTTTGACGATATATAGTAGTAGGAGGCGGTTTATATGACACCAATGAATGGATACGATGCATACGCGAAGAACAGAATACTTACAGCTTCTCCAGCAGAGCTGACACTTATGTTATATGAAGGTGCAATTAAGTTTTGCAATATCGCAATCGTTGCTTGTGAAAATCACGATATCGAAAAAGCTCATATTAACATTCGTAAAACAGATCGAATTATAGAAGAATTCGAAATCACACTTGATGAAAAGTATGCAGTGGCAAAAGATTTCCACGCAGTTTATTCTTATCTTAGAAGTTGCTTGAGACATGCAATGATTGATAAGAACCCAGAAACCTTGCAGGAAGTTCTAAAACATCTTAGAACTATGCGCGACACCTGGAAGGATGTCATGAAGCTTACGGCAAACGGAAAAAAGCTTGATGGCCAAGCAGACATAGCAGGATAATTTAATCAATAATTAAGGAGGCTACCTCACAATGAGGTGGCCTTTTTTTGGCTTCCCTTTTGGGGATTAACTGATGAAGGTTGCAATAATCAGCGGCGAATAAGGAAAAACGAATAGAATCCGCTGGCTATTGCAAGGTTTTCCTACAATAGCTAGCGGATAAGTGCCAAAAATGCATTTGACAGCTTGCTAACTCAGAAGTATACTGATTATAGCGAGGTAAATGTTATATGATTGGTAGAAATAAAGAAATTAAAGAATTGGAGAGATTGTATAATAGTGATGAAGCGCAGTTTGTTGCTGTTTATGGTCGTAGAAGAGTCGGCAAAACATTTTTAATTGACGAAACGTTTAGAAATAGAATTACATTTAGACATGCAGGATTATCGCCTATAGAAATGCAGGAGGCTTCTTCAGATCGCCCTGTCCATCAGCAGTTGCAGGCATTTTATTATTCATTATTAAAAGCTGGAATGAAAAAGAGCCATGTGCCAGAGGATTGGTTGGAAGCCTTTTTTATGCTTGAAAGATATCTGATGGAAATAGATGACGGTGGTAAACAATTAGTGTTTTTGGATGAATTACCATGGATGGATACACCTAAATCAGGATTTATTACAGCATTTGAAAGTTTTTGGAATGGATGGGCTTGTTCTAGACATAATTTCATGTTAGTAATATGCGGTAGTGCAAATTCTTGGATACTAGATAAACTAATAAATAATCATGGTGGGCTTTATAATAGATTAACATATGAAATTAAGCTAGAACCATTTAAATTAACTGAATGTGAAGAGTACTTAGAAAGTAAAAATATCAGGCTATCTAGATATGATATAGCACAAAGTTATATGATATTTGGCGGTATACCATATTATTTAAATTTTTTTAAGAAGGGTTATAGCCTTGCTCAGAATGTGGATGAATTATTTTTTTCCAAAAATGGTAGATTAGCACTAGAATATGATAGGTTGTTTAGTTCCATCTTTAATAATCCTGACACTATGAAAAAAATAATACAAGTATTAGCACAACGTTCCGCAGGATTAACAAGACAGGAGATATCTGAAAAGATAAAGATAAAAGATGGTGGAACACTAACAAAGTCTCTAAATGCTTTAATAGTGAGCGATTTTATAGAAGAATATGTGCCATTTGGTTATAGTAAAAGACAAAAATATTATAAATTAATAGATCCGTTTTGTTTTTTTTACAATCACTTTATTTACAATAAAGTTGATTTGCCAAAGGATTTTTGGCAGCAGAGTGTTGTATCATCTGAAATCAATACTTGGAGAGGATATGCATTTGAAAATGTATGTTTTAACCATATATCACAAATAAAAGATTCTTTGGGAATTAGAGGGGTGAGTTCTACTGAATCGGCATGGTCTAAGCGAGAGGACGATGAGCAGGGGGCACAAATAGATTTGCTTATAAGTCGTAAAGATAATGTTGTAAACATGTGCGAGATAAAGTTTTATAGCGACATATTTACTGTTACGAAGCAGTATGATGCAATATTGCGACATAGGAGAAATATTCTTGAAGAAGCTACATCAAAAAAAACTATTGTACATAGCACGCTTATAACAACATATGGTTTGAAGTATAATGAGTATAGCGGTAATTTTGATAATGTAGTTACCTTAGACGATTTATTTAAGTAAAGGGGATTAACTATGAGGGATGAAACAAAGAAAATTACTAAGAGAAGGCGAAGACGTAGAATTACTAGAAAGCGTTCTGTGGTGGATAGCGCCGCAAGAAATGCAGCGGTGCTAACAGATGGATGTAATCCTGAGTTTGTAAAAGGTGCAGAGTTTGATGGAATATTTGAAATGCCCATTATAAAGAAGCCTAAGAAGATAATAATTCCTAAAAATTTGGTTCCTTTCAGTAAGATGGATAAGGTGGATCCAAAGTCATTTGCGGTATGTGAGTACGAAAATGACTCTGAATTTAAAGATATTTTGGTGAATCCAGATGAGTATATAGCAATTTTAAAGAGATACCAAGGATTTATCACACCAGATTGTTCCGTATACCGAGATATGCCGCTTGCATTACAAATTACCAATATATATAGAAATAGAGCGATTGGATATTGTTTTCAAAAGCATGGAGTATATGTTATTCCTTGTGTTCGCTAGGGAGATGAAAGAACCTATACAAGAAAGTATTTTTCTGAGAAAGTTGCATTTTTAGGTGTGGAAAAGAATTCAATCGTATCAGTTGGGAGCTATGGGCAATTAAAGGATAGGGTTAATCGTTACTATTTTGAGGCAGGTTTGGATTCTATGATGGAGACGTTGGAGCCCGAGGTAGTGCTTGTTTATAGTAAGATGCCCGATGAGATTCAAGGGAAATATCCTGAAACCAAGTTTGTAGAGTATACAGATTGGACAACACTTAAGAGGAAATGATTATGGGGGCTGGACAAAGTGATTTATATAAAGGGACATATGGAGATAATATTAAGAATATTCCCAGTGTTTTAAAAGGAAAAATTCGATTCCCCGATAATGATTCTCAGATAAAACATATTTTCCGAAATGAAAAGGGCATTTGACGTATTCAGAGGATAATAAACAAAAGCTTTTGGCGTTAGCAAATGATCCTCGATATTATATTGGCACTGACGAGCGAGGGATTGAGTGGAGTAGAAAAATACTTGAGGATGGAACGGAATTATGGGTATCTAGTAGAAATGGGATAATTCAAAACGGAGGAATTAATAATCCTCCTCATATGTGGAATGAACGTACAGGATTGTCATTTAATATATATAATAGAGAAAGGAAACGAAAGTGAACGAATTTGAACTATTTACATTGATTTATTTTGTATTGGATTCATATTATGATTCTGACGAATGTGATGATTATATAAATACTGTAATTAGCGACATGGGTCCATTTACATTTTCAGATATCGGTTCAGCAGATCGGAGCGTGTTTGAGAACTTCAAGAAGTTTATAGATGGGAGGAAAATTACAATTGATAATAGCTTTTCTTTAGCCAAAGACTATGTAAAAACAATAACATATGCGGATGTAACACCTGCTTTTGAAGATATGACAGAAGAAAGATGGAAAGAAGGGTGTGAAGAGTATCTTGCGCAACCACATAAAGGAATGGATTTAAAACAGTCATAATTTGGGAGGCAATCACATGGATAATATGGATTATGTAGTAATGCTTAGGGAATCTCTAGAAAAAAAGGCTGACATCCTAAGAGTTCTTCAAATTAGAAACAAGGAGCAGACTGCAATTTTACAAGATCCAAACACAACTCCAGAGGATTTGGAGCGAAACATGAATATGAAGTCCGAGCTCATTGACAGGATCATTATGTTAGATGAAGGCTTTGGGCAACTATTCAACCGCGTCAAAGAAATAATCGATGCAGATAGAGATACATATGCAGACGAAATCAGATTTATGCAGAACCTTATAAAGGAAGTGACAGCTCTAGCTGCAGATGTAGAAGCTACCGAGCACAAGAATAAGGAATATGCCAAGACCCGCTTTGCTAATATCAAGAAGGATGTTCGGGAAACTAAAAAGTCCAATGAAGTTGTTGCATCCTATTATAAAAATATGATGGCAAATAATCAGGTAGATGACCCAGCCTTCTTAGATAAGAAGAAGTAAATTGTAGCAGGATATAGCATAATTTCTCCTGCAAAAATCCCATATTTTAGATGAAATTAGTACAGTTTAACCAACTTTTTTAGAGTTTTTTAGCTATTTTTTTAACGCATTTACGAATCCCGCGAGCCCAGTAAAATCAAGGGCTGCGGGATTTTTTTGAATTGACTCCAAAATGAGAAAATTGCAAAAAATAAAAAAATTTTTCAAGAAAGGGTAAAGTTTTCACAGGTAGACACGATAAATAAGGTGTAAGGAACAATTCCCTTACAAAATCGAATTCGAATCTTAATTTAAATTTAATAACCAAGGCCAGACACGGATGTTGGGCTATCACAAAAACGGATTTAAATGCTAAAAGGATTTGGCAGAATCTCATGGAGGAATTTTATTATGGTAGTACAACACAACATGCAGGCAGCTAATGCTTCAAGAACTTTGAACATTACAACAGACTCTCAGTCAAAGTCTACAGAGA
>JAEEGJ010009737.1_pt1 | contig 25464 bp, 6 predicted proteins | sample 8958761 | NCBI WGS metagenome assembly JAEEGJ01 (sample SAMN16246546, study PRJNA631951) | gut metagenome | biome: gut microbiome; feature: rumen; material: RS-attached | host: Bos | place: Iran: Karaj | collected 2018-10 | reverse complement strand
GTCATCATTTCTGACTGCAAAGATACAGATTCAAATCCGTTGACTCGAAAAATCTCTACAACTAACTATATATCAATCGTTTCAAAGAACATTTTTAAGTTTTAACGGGACAGCAGTGCCTTAAACCCTAAACCTTAAACAAAAAAAGTGTATCTTTGCCCCCTTAATTTTTATTCGGAATAAATATACAGCAAATATGAAGAATATCCGCATCCTTTTGGCGACCTGCCTGCTGGCATGTCTGACCTTTTCCGCTTTCGCGCAGTCCGTCACGCCCGTGAAATGGGCCTACAAGACGGTGAAAGTCAACGACTCCGTGGCTGAACTGCAGTTCACCGCCACCATCGAACCAAACTGGCACCTCTACGCCCAGAAACCTGGCCAAGGCCAGATTGAACTGCCGCTGGTGTTTCACTTCACGAAGTCTCCCAAATATGAACGCATCGGGAAAGTCGCGGAACCGACCCCGCAGAGCGAATACGACGACCTCATGGACGCGCACTCCAACTTCTACACCAAGCAAGTGACGTTCAAACAAAAGGTTAAAGTGAAAGACAACCTGCCGTTCACCGTGCAGGGCAAATTAGAGGGACAGGCCTGCATCGAGGGACGCTGCACCCCCATCGAGGAGAAGTTCTCCTTCGACCTCAAAGATTTCCACCCGGTGATGACCGCCGTGGTGGACAACCAAGCGGAGACCGAAAACACTGACAATGAAATGGTTGAACCCGAAACGGATACGCCGACCGCCCAGATAGCGCCCGCCGAGGAAGCTCCTGCCGAGAAAGAGGAGGAGTCCCTGCTGATGTACTTCCTCGGCGCAGTCTTAGGCGGCCTCGTCGGCCTGCTGATGCCGTGCGTCTTCCCGATGATCCCGATGACCGTCTCCTACTTCTCGAAAGACGGCAACACCGGCAAGCGCAACGCCATGCTCTACGGCCTGTTCATCATCCTGATCTTCGTGGTGTTCGGTCTGGTGCTGTCGCTGATATTCGGCGCGGACCTCGGCAACGTGCTGAGCACCCACTGGATCCCGAACATCCTCTTCGCGATCATCTTCTTCATCTTCGCCCTCTCGCTGTTAGGCTATTTCGAGATCACCCTGCCGAGTTCGTGGGTGAACGGTTCCGCCAAGCGTCAGAACGCAGGCAGCGTGGCCGGCATCTTCTTCATGGCGCTGACCCTCGTGCTGGTCTCCTTCTCCTGCACATTGCCCATCGCGGGCGCGGTGGCATTGAACGCCGCCGGCGGCTCCTTCCTGAAACCCGTCATCGGCATGCTGGGCTTCTCCCTCGGCATCGCCGTGCCCTTCACGCTCTTCGCCCTCTTCCCGAACATGCTGAAGAAGCTGCCGAAGTCCGGTGGCTGGATGAACACCCTCAAGGTGGTGCTCGCCTTCGTAGAGCTGGCCTTCGCGCTGAAGTTCATCAACGTGCCCGACCAGACCTACCACTGGCGCATCCTCGACCGCGAGGTCTATCTCTCCCTGTGGATCGTACTGTTCTCGCTGTTGGGCTTCTACCTGCTCGGCAAAATCAAATTCCCGCACGACGACGACTATCCCGTGCAGAAGAGCTGGTTCCGTTTCCTGCTCTCCGTGGCGGTCTTCTCCTTCGTGGTCTATATGGTTCCCGGTCTGTTCGGCGCCCCGCTGAAAGCCATCTCCGGCTGGTTGCCGCCGATGACCACCCAGGATTTCGACATCTCCAACATCGTGCGTACCGAAAGCGGCTCCGGTGGCGCGACCGCCAGCACCTACCAATGGACCGAGGAGCCGATGTACGCCGACAAGTTGGAAATTCCCTTCGGCATCAAGGGCTACTTCGACTACGACCAGGCGCTGCGCGTGGCCAAGAAGGAGGGCAAGCCCGTCTTCCTCGACTTCACCGGTCACGGCTGCACCAACTGCCGTAACGTGGAGAACGCCGTCTGGATCGATCCCGAGGTGCGCCGCATCTTCGCCGAGGAGGTCATCGTCTGCACCATGTATGCCGACGACAAGGTGATCCCGCTGCCCGACGAGGAGAAGGGCAAGCTCACCGACGCCAACGGAGACCCCATCACCATGCTGGGCGCCAAGAACCGCTACATCGAGCAGACCAAATACCACGAAAATTCCCAACCCTGCTATTTCGTGGTGGATCCTGACGGCAACATCCTCTCCGGCCCGACCTATTACGAACGCGACAAGGACCAATACATCGCGTTCCTGCGGAAGGGCATCGATGCGTTCAAGGCAAAATGATCATGAACTTGAACAAATGGTATATTAAATTAGCCCTCAGCGTGTTGACGGGATTGATATTGTCGCTGGCGTGGTATGTGCGCGGGGCGGCGTTCCTCATCATGCTGGCGTTCGTGCCGTTGTTTTGGCTGAGCGACATCTCCCTAAAGGAGGGCAAACGCAACGCCTTCGGGCGCGGCATCCTGCTGTTTTATCCCGCGTTCTTCGTCTTCAACCTCATCACCACCTACTGGATCGCCTTCTGCACAGTGCCCGGCGCGGCGGCGGCGGTCATTGCCAATGCGTTGCTGCAAACCCTGACGTTCTCCGCATGGCACGCCTGCCGCAAACAAATGGAAAACAGATTCTTACAACTGTTATTATTAATCTCCTTCTGGATTTCCTTCGAATACCTGCACCTCAACTGGGACCTGACCTGGCCCTGGCTCAATCTCGGCAATGTCTTCGCCTCCACGCCTTGGCTGGTACAATGGTACTGCATTACAGGCGCTTTAGGCGGTACGGCGTGGATTCTCATCGTCAACTTCTTGATTTACCAAGAACTTGTATTTCGAAAAGAGAAGAAAGATCGGCCAAAGAAAGTCATCATTGGCGTTTTCGCGGCCAGTTTCATTCTGCCCCTTTTGGTTTCTCTCTTTTTCTACTGGGATGGCGAACTTAAAATGACCACCGAACCGCGTCCCATCGAGGCGGTCATCGTGCAGCAGAACACCGACCCGTGGGAGGAGGAGTACCGGCTCACCAACACCCAGGAGATCCAGCGGGTTCTCGATGTGGCGAAGCCCTACCTCAACGAGAAGACCAACCTCGTCATCACGCCGGAGTCGGCCATCGCGCACACCATCGATATGGAGGCGTTGCGCAACCACACCTTCATGGAGGGGGACAGCCGTTTCGAAGGATTCTCCCTACTCGACAGTGTCACAGTTGTTTACCCGAACCTCAACTTCGTGTTAGGACTCTCCACGGTGAGTATCTCCGACCACAAGACCTCTCCCGTGGCGCAAGAGTGCAATCCGGGTATGTTCATGGAGTTCTTCAACACCGCCGGCTTTTACAACAACGACGGTTTGGTGAGCCACTACCACAAGAGCCGGTTGGTGCCGGGTGTAGAGAAGATGCCGTTCCCCAAGATTTTCGGTTTCCTCGAAAAAGCCATCATCGAGCTGGGCGGTTCCAACTCCTCTCTCGGGAAAGACACAGCGCAGCGCACCTTCGCGTTCGAGGTGGACGGGAAACCGTTGCGCATCGGCACGGCCATCTGCTATGAGTCGGTCTATGGCGAGCTGGTCGCGAAGTTCGTGCGCGACGGCGCGAACATCTTGGCGGTGATCACCAACGACTCGTGGTGGGACGACAGTCCGGGCCACCGGCAGCACTTCGAGATGTCACGGCTAAGAGCCATCGAGACACGCCGTTACGTGCTCCGCGCGGCCAACGGCGGCTTCTCCGGCGTGATCGACCCACTGGGGCGGGTGCTGGCGAAGACGAAATACAACGAACGGACCGCTATCCAGACCATAGTGTCTGCCCAATCTGGTGAGACCTTCTACGTGAAGCACGGGGATTACCTCGCCCGCATCGCAGTGGTGCTGACCGTCTTAGGGTTGTTGTTCACCCTGTGGTGTGCAATCCGCCCGTCAACCCGTACCGGTCGCAAGGCACAACAATAACATCCTAAATCATTGAATCACAATATGTAGAGACGCGAAATCCCGCGTCTCTGCATGGCAAACCTTTGGCAAATATTTGGCAAGGGGTTGGCAAGTAGTAGGCAAGTAGTTGGCAAGTACTTGGCAAGTAGTTGGCAAGCCTTTTAGCTTGCGAAGAGCTTGCCTGCCCCTTGGGAAATGTATGGGAAGTACTTGGGAAACACTTGGGAAACACTTGGCATATACACGCCCAATGTTGGTTACACCGTGTCAGAACACCATCGGTTTTGCGGGTGCGGACATCAGGCTTTCATCTCAGCCTCCCATTCCTTGCGTTCAGCCTCCTGTTCTTTGCGTTCGGCCAAATACCGCGTATAGTTCTCGTCCATGCGGCGGCCGTTTTCCTTGATTGATTCCAGCAACGCCCCGAAGTCCGGGTATTGCGGTGTGGTTACTGTAACATTATCCATCTCCATAATTATCTGTAAAAGATACAAATTACAAATCACGCGTACGCCACCTTCGGCATCAGCGACGCGCAACGGTCTATGATAGCGTTGGCATATTCGAAACCAGAGTCACAAGTCTTTTTGTTCTTTGTGCCATCGTAGCCCATGTACAAATGCATGGTGTCGTAACCTGCCACAATGGCCGCCAAAAGTTTACGATCGCGTTTCCCGGCGGCTTCCTTGTATTTTTCGATTGCCGGGCGGCTTTTCCCTTTACGGATGCCAAACACGGCATCCATGGCCACCAAGCAACCGTTCCACAGGGTGTTTCCCGCCATTTTCACATATTTCCCGTCTGTGTAGATGTTCAGCTCGGGATCGTAGTTGGCCTTCTTGATGACCTCTTCTGCATTGGCCACATATCTTCGGGCCTCTTCTATGGGATCTTTCTTTTCCATGTTTATTCGTTTATATTTGTTAGGTTTACATATAATTCAAGTTTCGCAAGCTCTTCCGTTGGCGTGTTTTTGTAATTTTCCATCTTCATAATTATTTGTAATAGATATTCACGTGGCAAAGATACAACGAAAAAACGCCTTTGTCAAGAGGTTTTGAAAATTTTTATTATCAAACTGTCAGTCAATGCATTGTGGCTGTATTCGTGCTTCTGTTGGAAAATAATTTAACAATTAATTGTTAAAAATACACACCTGTTTCGCAGGATTTCGGTATGTCTGCTGCAAAACCCGCCGGTTTTATGGATGCGCTTTTTTATTCCGTTGTACCCTTGCACTCGGAATCGGTTCACGATTTGTTTGACGTGCTCCCGGAGGCTTCGGCGACAGCCCTCCCCCACCGCCGTTTTATCAACAAACCAGGCCGTTCTCTGTTCATAACTTTTAAGAAAAAACAACCGCATTTAGTTGTAAAATATATTATTTTTGTAGTTTGGTTTAAAATGGATTCTTATGAAGAAAATTGTACTTATTCTCGTTGTTTTTGCGGCTGCTTTGACTGCGGCCACTGTTTCCGCTCAGGTCACCGACACAATCGTGCCGACAACCCCGACCAACCGAAATGTGCTCCTGGAAGTGTACACAACCACCGGGTGCATGTTTTGTCCCGACGCCCATCGAAGGGCGAACGAGTTGGCAGCGGCAAATCCCGGACGCGTGAATGTCATCAACGTGTACGAGAGTTACTATACCTCCAATGTTTATACCACTGAATTCGGCACAGCATTGGTCGATCAGACGAACACGGGAGGATACCCAGCGGGAACCGTCAACCGGCACGTCTTCTCTGGATCGTACACCTCTTTGGGCAGAGGCGAATGGGCAAACCGCGCCAACCAGATCATGGCGATGCCCTCGCCTGTGAACATTGCGGCAGTAGGCACGTTGGATGAGGAGAACCGAGTAGTGAGAATCCGAGTACAACTATACTACACCGCTGCCCAGACGGTCACCTCCAACGCCTTGAACATCGCCATCATCCAAGACAATGTGTTGGGGCCTCAGAGTGGCGGCGCTAACTATAATCCCAGCCAGATGGTGGGCGACCAATACAACCACACGAACATCCTGCGCCACCTGATCACCGGCCAATGGGGCGAAACCATCAGCACGATCTCGCAGGGCACTTTGGTGGAGCGGACTTACGAATATGTGATTCCCGAGCAATTGGGTTCCCCCAACCCCATCAATGCCGTGCTGCAGAATCTCCGTTTCGTCGCGTTTGTGTGTGAAGGGAATCAGGAGGTGCTCACCAGCATTGAAGTGCCGATTCAAACGCAGCACTCGTACACCGTGGCCGACGGCACGCAATCAAGCAGTAATTCACCTATTTACACAGGATATTCCGACTATTTTCTGCGAAACCAGGTGATTTATCCAGCCTCGATGCTCTCCAACATGGAGGGCTCTGAAATCTCCGCCATCACCTTCCACCTGAAGACGCCGCCCTCCAACCCCTGGACCTGTGTCTTTGAAGCGAAACTCGAGATTGTCAACGAGGATCAATTTCAAAACAGTTACTTCTATTATACCGACACTCTTCCCGCTTCCTATACCGGCACAGTCACGGTAGCGGCAAACAACACTATAACCCTCAACTTTGACAATCCCTTCGTATATAATGGCGGCAACCTGATGTTGGAGCTCGCCACGACCACCACAGGTGTTGACCGGACTGCCTATTTTTACGGCATCACCTCCACCAATGGGAGCTTGCGCAACTACAACAGTTACAGCGGCGGGTCTTATATCGCCTACGGCACACGCGAGAACTTTATCCCGAAGACCACGTTCACATTCACATGGCTGGACACCTGCAGTCCGCGACACCTTGAGGTCGTTGAGGTTACGGGCAGTTCCGCGTTCGTGACGTGGGAGCAGGGGCACTCCACGGTACCGCACCCCTACGAGGTCTCCTACAAAGCCGTCGGTGATGCGGCCTGGACAGTCGCCGCTGCCAGCACCACCAGCGAATCCTGGATGCTCACGGGCCTGCAACCACAGACGGACTACCAGGTGCGTGTGCGCTCGCTTTGCAGCAACGATTACGTCACCACTGCCTTCTTCACAGAATGTGCCGGGGGCTACACCGACCCCATTGTCATCGGGACTCCAAACGCAACGAACAACAACTCTTCCAACTATACGCTCCCCGTCATCATGCACCAGAACTACAGCTATTCCCAGCAAATCTACAGGGCAGACGAAATAGGCGGAGCTAACACCATCAACAACCTTTCCATCCAATACACTTATTCCAATCCTGAGACCCGCGACATCGACATTTATCTGGGTCACACTTCCAAAAATGGCTTTGACAACACATCAGATTGGGTGACGAGTGGACTGACCTTGGTCTATTCCGGCGCAGTGACCTTCACCAATCAAGGTGAGAACTATTGGATGACCATCCCGTTCGACTTGTCATTCGCGTATAACGGAACTGACAACCTGATTGTGGCGTTTTACGACCACACCGGCAGCCAGGCGACATCCACCCAACGATTCCTCACCCATTCGGCCAGTAGTTATCCGGCTCTTTACAACGCTTCAAGTGCAAGTTTTTCACTCTCCAATCCGGGAAGCGGTTACAGGGTTGGTTTTCGCGACAACCTGCGCCTCCCGGGCCAATGCATCTCTGAAGGATGCGACCGCGCGAACGTGGCGGTGACGGACATCACGGATTCCACCGCACTGCTCCATTTCACTGCAGGTGAGGGTGCCTCCGGCATCGAGCTGCAATACAAACGCACCGTTGACAGTGCGTTCACCACATTGTCTGCCACCGGCAACACTCTCCAACTGACGGGATTGTATCAAAACACGAATTACACGGTGCGAATCCGTTCGCTGTGCACTGACACTCAAAGCATCTGGAAAGAGGTAACCTTCACCACACCGGTGAAGTTATACCCGCGCATCTACGTCTCCGTGGGCGGTACGGGCGACGGCGGGAGCTGGGCGACCGCGGCCAGTGACCTCAACTGGGCCGTAAGCACAGCCGCTGCCATTCGCAACGTTTTCGATTTCGCACCCGAAGTGTGGGTGGCCGAAGGGGTCTATTATGGCGACGGAGTCTCCGCCGACGCCTTCACCATGCTGGAAGGCGTGAACGTCTATGGCGGTTTTGCAGGTACCGAGACAGAACTCTCGCAGAGCGACTTATACGCCCATCCCTCCATACTTGACGGCCAGCACAGCCAGCGCGTGCTCAACCAGCCGGCCAACTTCACGGTGCGCACCGCTTGGGACGGCTTTACCATCCGCAATGGCTACACCACCGACAACGGCGGCGGCGCACAGCTGAAGAACAAGTCGAGCCTTTACAACTGTACCATCATCGACAACACTGCGGCAAACGGCGGCGGTGTTTACGCATACGCCTACGAAGAGCTCTACACCATCAACAGCGTTTACATTGAGAACTGCCAATTCAGCGGCAACGTGGCCACTGCAACCGGAAGTAGCACCTTCATTCGAGGAGGCGGTGCCTTATATGCCAACGTAGCCACCATCTTGCGTTGCTCATTCACCCACAATGTTTCCAATCATTTGGGCGGAGGTATCCTTGTATATTATTCGGGATTTATCTCCAACTGTCTGATAGCCAACAACACGGCGGTCCATGGCGGCGGCATTTACAACAACTCGGGCAGTACGACCATCGAAAACTCCACCATTGTGAACAACTCGGTCTCTGAGAGCGGAGCGGGTCTCCGCGACGGTGGCCCCATCAACCAAATACGCAACAGCATCTTTTGGGGTAACCGCACTACATCCGGTGCTGTGAGCAGCATCTACCAAAGCACCTCAAACCCGCTCAACTGCAGATACACTGCGGTGGAGGGCGGTTATGAAGGAGAAGGCAATATCAACCTCGTCTCTGAGAACACCGGCAGCAGTCCCTACTGTCCCCGTTTCGTGCAACCTTCCGCCACGGCGGGCAATACAGACACCACGTCGAACGCCGACTGGCACCTGCAAGACGGCTCCATCTGCGTGAACCGAGGCAGCAACTCCATGATGAGCAGCTACGACAACGCCGATCTGGACTACGGCACCCGCATCCTGCGCGATACGGTCGACATGGGCTGCTACGAATCGAATTATGGCAACGCTCCCCTGCCCGAATACGAAGGCATCATCTACGTCACGGAACAGGGTGCCGGCACGCAATACGGCGACAGCTGGGCGAACGCCCTCTCCTCCATCGCAGAGGCGCAGACCTTGGCGCAGGCACACAACGCCGTGGTGTGGGTCGCTGCGGGCACCTACTACGGCAACACCTCTTCCGAAAACGCCTTCTTGATGAAATCGGGCGTGAGCGTGTATGGAGGCTTCGCGGGAAACGAACCGGCCGACTACGACCTCTCCCAGCGTGACTTCCAAACGAACGCCACCATTCTCGACGGCCAGAACGCCCGCAGAGTGCTCCTCCAGACAACCAACTTCACGGCGGCCACGGCGGCGACTTGGGACGGCTTCACCATCCAGAACGGACGATTCGCAGGATACGGCGCCGGTGTCTATTTGCAGCAATATAGTACCCTGAGCCACTGTATCGTGCAAAACAACACCGTCTATTATGCCAGCAGCACCGGTGAATCCGTGACCCAATTCGGTGCCGGCGTGTTCTCGTACATCACGCTGGATGCCGGCATGAGACCCAATATCATCAGCGACTGTATCATCCGCAACAACAGCTTCGAAGCCAACAGCAATCTTCACGGCCGCGGTGCCGGATTGTGCACCAAAGGGACGAAGATCATCCGCACGGAGATTTGCTACAACTCCGGTTCGCAAACATACGGTGGCGGCATATTCAGCTACCCCGATGACACTCTGGACAACTGTCAGATTCACCACAACAGCGCGGATCGTGGCGCCGGTATTTACAGCAACAACGATGATATTATCACGAACTGTCTGATCCACAGCAATAGCGCACAATATGGTGGCGGTATTTACTGCGATGGCAATGATGTACTATCCAACTGTTTGATTTATAACAATAGCTCACAGTTTGGCGGTGGCATCTTCCTCAACTCCGGCACCAACACATACATCAACTGCGACTTAGTGGGCAACACGGCGACAAGCAACGGTGGAGGCATTTACAACAACTACGGCACCGGAACGTTCACCAACTGCCTGTTCTGGGGCAACATCAGGGGCACCAACACCATCAACAGCCTCAGTAACCGTTCAGGCTATTACAACTACTGCACCTACTGTGCCGTGGAGGGAGGTTATGACGGCACGGGCAACATCAACCTCGCCCATGACAACGACGGCAACGACGGTTCGCAACACTACGTGCGCTTTGTTGACCCAGCGAACGGCAACTTCCGCCTGCAACCCACTTCCGCCTGTATCGATGCCGGCAACTCGAGCGCGGCAATCGGCGACCTTGACTTTTACGGCAATCCGCGACTCAACGGCACGGTGGATATCGGCTGCTACGAGGCCTCCTGCAACATTAATGAGCTTGTCGAAATCACCGCATGCGACAGCTACACTTGGAACGACATCACCTACACGGCCTCCGGCGAATACGTGCAGACATTCGCATTGCCCAACGGCTGTGACTCTGTGGTAACACTGCATCTGACCATCAGCCCCGTCTATAACATCCCCGTCACGGCAGACATTTGCGAGGACGGCAGCTACGACTTCTTCGGGCAGACGCTCACCACCGCGGGCACTTACACCCATACGTTGCAGTCTGTCAACGGTTGCGACAGTGTGATTACCTTGACGCTGACCGTCAACCCCGTCTTCTCCACCCCGCTCACCGCTGCGATTTGTGAGGGCGACAGTTACAACTTCTTCGGACAGACGCTCACTACTGCAGGCACTTACACCCACACGTTGCAAACCATTCACGGCTGCGACAGCGTAATTACGTTGACCTTGACCGTCAACCCCGTCTTCAACACCCCGCTCACTGCTGAGATTTGCGAAGGCGGTAGCTACAACTTCTTCGGGCAGACGCTCACCACAGCGGACACCTACACCCACACCTTGCAGTCCGTCAGTGGTTGCGACAGCGTGATTACGTTAACACTGACGGTCAATCCTGTTTTCAGCACGCCCATTACGGCTGCAATTTGCGAAGGAAACAGCTACGACTTCTTCGGACAGACGCTCACCACCGCGGGCACCTATACCCATACGTTGCAGTCTGTCAACGGTTGCGACAGCGTGATTACGTTGGCCCTGACCGTCAACCCCGTCTTCAACACCCCAATCAACGCTGAGATTTGCGAGGGCGGCAGCTACAGCTTCTTCGGCCAGACGCTCACCACTGCGGGCACCTACACCCATACGTTGCAGTCTGTCAGCGGTTGCGACAGTGTGATCACCCTGACATTGACCGTCAACCCAGTCTTCAACACCCCGATCAACGCTGCGGTTTGCGAAGGCGGCAGCTACGACTTCTACGGCCAGACGCTCACCACCGCAGGCACCTACACCCACACGTTGCAATCCGTCCACGGCTGCGACAGCGTGATTACGTTGACCTTGGTGGTTAACCCCGTCTATAATACCCCGCTCAACGTTTCGATTTGCAACGGCAACAGCTACGACTTCTTCGGGCAGACGCTCATCACCGCAGGCACGTACACCCACACCTTGCAGTCCGTCAGCGGTTGCGACAGTGTGATTACCCTGACCTTGACAGTCAACGATGTCATCAACACGCCTGTCTCCGCTGAAATCTGCGACGGCGGCAGCTACGACTTCTTCGGGCAGACGCTCACCACCGCAGGCACGTACACCCACACCTTGCAGTCCGTCAGCGGTTGCGACAGTGTGATTACCCTGACCTTGACCGTCAACAATGTCTTCAACACGCCTGTCTCCGCTGCAATTTGCGAGGGCAGCAGTTACGACTTCTTCGGCCAGACGCTCACCACCGCAGGGACTTACACCCATACGTTGCAAAGCGTCCACGGCTGCGACAGCGTGATTACGTTGACTTTGACCGTGAACCCAGTCTATAATTTCGAGTACGATTTGGACATCTGTGAGGGTGAGAGCCTCCACTTCAACGGAGAAATCATCACAGAATCCGGAATCTACACCCAATATTCCCAGACTGCCAATGGTTGCGACAGCATTGTCACCATCGTGCTGACGGTGCATCCCGTCCAGAACACCCCGATAGCGGCGACGATTTGCAACGGCAGCAGCTACGACTTCTTCGGCCAGACGCTCACCACCGCAGGCACCTATACCCATACGCTGCAGTCTGTGAGTGGTTGCGACAGTGTTGTCACGTTGACCCTGGCCATAAGCGATGTCATCAACACGACCGCCTCGGCTGAAATCTGTGCGGGTGGCAGTTACGACTTCTTCGGGCAAACGCTCACCACCGCGGGCACCTATACCCACACGACCCAGTCCGTACAGGGTTGTGACAGTGTCGTCACGTTGACCTTGACAGTGAATCCAGTCTTCAACACCCCGCTCACCGCCACGATTTGTGACGGCAACAGCTACGACTTCTTCGGCCAGACGCTCACCACGGCGGGCACCTACACTCATACGTTGCAGTCCGTCAGCGGTTGCGACAGCGTCATCACCTTGACTTTGACGGTCAATCCGGTCTATAACATCCCGGTTGCCGCAGAAATCTGCAACGGCAGCAGCTATGACTTCTTCGGCCAGACGCTCACCACGGCGGGCACCTACACTCATACGTTGCAGTCCGTCAGCGGTTGCGACAGTGTGATTACGTTGACCCTGACCGTGCTTTACGGCACGCACAACGTGGCGACCGAAACCGCCTGCGGAAACTTCAGCTGGCACGGAGTTGTGTACAACGCATCGGGCACTTACACGTATGAGTACACGAACGAAGACGGTTGCGCTAGCGCGGACACCCTCTATCTGACGATTTTATCTACTGTGACAGAGAATGTTGAGGCCACCGCTTGCGACAGTTACACGTGGAACGGCTTCACTTACACAACGTCGGGCGAATATGAGCAGACGTTCACCAGTGCGAATGGCTGTGATTCCGTGGTGACACTCAACCTGACCATAAACAACTCCACCACCGCTGACTTGACCGTCACCACCAGCGATTCCTGCTATGAATGGAACTCGGAGACTTACTGTGAATCCGGCGACTACACTTTGACGCTGCAGACGGTGGACGGCTGTGACTCTGTCGTGACATTGCACCTGACCATCACCGTCGGCCTCGACGATCGCGACCTTTCCGACATCGAGGTGTTCCCGAACCCGGCCCACCACCTCCTCAACATCAAAGGTGAGAACATGCGGAAGATCTGGATCTACAACGCGGATGGCAAGCTTGTTTACGCACAAGCGGAGAACATTGAAGGCCTGCAACAGGTGGATGTATCGCAGTTCGCCGCTGGGCATTATTTCGTGAAAGTACAGTTGGACGACAACCGGACAGTCTCCCGTAAAATCATCGTAAACCGCAAATAAGAACCAATACCCCATAAACCTTTTACAGATATGCGAAACAAACCGCTTTTCAAATCATCGTTATTGCTGTTGACCAGTATATTAGCGTTCCTGCAGCCGCTCGTCTCCGCACCGGTGGACACGGCGGCTGCGCGGAAGGCGGCCACGCATTTCTACAACTGGCGGACGGGCAGGTCGGTATCGGAAGATTATGCTCAATTGGTTTACATCCGGCAGACAACACCCCAAGGGACACACCTGCAGACAGCACCCGCCAACGCCCTCTACGTCTTCAACTTCGGCAACCACTTCGTGATGACCTCCGCCGACACGCGAGTGATCCCCGTGCTGGCCTACTCCACCGAATCGGACTTCAGCACCGAGGGACACTCCAGCAGCCTGGAATGGTTCCTCGATGAATACGTCCGGGAAATCGAGAGCATACTCCTCGAAGTGAGCGACAACGAGAGCCCGGCAACCGTGGACGAATGGAACCGATGGATCTCGGGGAATGCCCCCATCATGGCGACAACAACCAGTGTGGCGCCCCTGCTGAAGACGCTCTGGAACCAAAACGCCCCCTACAACTCGCTTTGTCCTGCCGACCCCCTCGGTCCCGGCGGACACGCCTACGCGGGCTGTGTGGCCTGTGCCTTGTCGCAGATCATCCGTTATTGGCAGTACCCGTCAAGCGGTATCGGCAGCCACAGCTACGCCGCCAACTTCTCCAGCACCAACAGCAACTACGGCAATTACGGCATCCAGAGTGTGGACTTCTCCGCCGCCACATACGACTTCAGCCTCATGCCCTTGTCGCTGAATAGCGGAAGCACGTCGGCCCAAATCAACGAAGTGGCCAAGCTGATGTACCACTGCGGCGTGGCCGTGGAGATGATGTACGGAGCCGGCAGCAGCGGCGCCTACGACAATATGGCGGTCAACGCACTGAACACCTACTTCGGCTACAGCGGCGCAAACCTGAAATACAAGAGCAGCTACTTGAACAACGCATGGCTCAGCCTTGTCAAAGCCGAGCTGGACAACCTGCGCCCTGTCTATTACAGCGGCAACGGCACCGGCGGCCACGCCTTCCTCTGCGACGGCTACGACGATCAGAACTTGTTCCACTTCAACTGGGGTTGGGGCGGAAACTACAACGGCTACTATTCCCTCTCGAACCTGAATCCCGGGAACTATAATTTCACCAGCTCGCAACTGGCCATTATCGGCATCGACGCTTCACAGCCGACCATCCATCCGTCCCTCAGGTCGCTCTCTTTCCTCACCGAGGAAGGGGCAGTCAGCGAGAGTAAAACCATCTCCGTACTGGCCGCCAACCTCGGCAGCTCTATCACCGCGACGGTCACGGGGAACTTCAAAATCAGTATCAACAACTCCAACTTCTACACTTCCAGAACGTTAAGCAGTCAAGGGGGCACCTTGTACGTGCGTTACCACCCCACCGTCAACAGCGGCTCTGAGACCGGCCTCCTCGTGCTGACTTCCGGCAATGTCTCCGACACCATCCTCCTGACAGGCACCGTTTACGACCCATATCCGCACTGCCTGCCCCCTGAGAACCTCTCCATCTCATCCCAGAACCTGCAAGACATCACGATACAGTGGAATGCCCCGGTGATGGATCCCGATCCGCACACCCTGACCTGGTCTTCGGATTCCCCGTTTATGAATTTCGGATACGGCAGCGACTATAAAAAGAGCATGTTGCAACGGTTCTGCGACACCGATTTGGTCGCCTGCCACAATCAGGCGCTCACGAGCATCCGGTTCTACGCCAGAAACGGCGCCACCACCTACAAAGCGGTCGTGTACAAGGGCGGCAGCTATAACGGCAGTTTCGACCCCGGCACGCTGGTTTTGTCTCAAGACATCAACCTGAGTTCGCTCACCATGGATGACTGGAACACGGTTACCCTCAACACGCCGGTTCTGGTGGATGCAGAGCAGGAGCTCTGGTTCGGCATCTACATCGAAGCTCCGGGAGGAACCTATTGCATCCCCCTCAGCTCACAATACAGGTCGAAGAAGGGCTGCATTTGCGGCACGCACAATTCCGGCTCCGCCTCTTGGGGCGAGTTTGACGACAGCCACACATTCTGCATCCAAGGCACGGTGAAGAATGTGCAGACGTTGACAAATTACCAGGTAACGCGTAACGGCACGGCAATCGGCACCACGACCTCCACAAGTTTCCAGGATCATGTAAGCGGCACGAACACTTACACTTACGTCGTCACGGCAAACTGGAGCAACGGTTGCAGCTCGTCCGCGCAACGGTCGTTCACCAACATTGCACAGATCACGGTCACCCCTGAGGTTGTCGATTTCTTTGCCAACTACGGGTACGGCACGCTTGTCAAAACCGTCACCGTGGGCGGTATCGGTCTGACTGCGAACATCACGGCTTCTGTCAGCGGGAACTTCCTTCTCAGCACGAACGGCACGCAATACGCTAACAGCGTGAGTCTTCCGCTCACAGGCGGCACCCTCTACGTGAAATACACGCCCACGTCATTCGACTCTGAATACGAAACCGGGCTGATCACGTTGACCTCTGGCAGCTTGAGCACCACCATCCCTTTGAGCGGACAATGCCATGCAGGGTGCAATCCTCCGCAGAACCTGACCCTTTCGCAATCGGGCAACACGGTAGGTCTCGACTGGAACACCGCCACGGCACCTGTTCTGCAACAGGAGAGCCTAACGTGGCTCAACACCGTTGTCCCTATGCACTACGGATCCTCCTCCGAGACCAAACGGTTCCTGGTGCAACGCTTCACGACGGAAGACCTCGCGCCCTATCACGGCAAAAGGCTCAAGTCAATTTCGTTCATCCCCGACCCCGACGCCACCACCTACCGATTGGTCGTGTTCAAGGGCGGTAGCCCCAACGGCTACTATTTCCAGTCCGGCACCCAAGTCACCGACCAAAGCGTGAACCGTTCCTCCCTGACGGACGACACGTGGAACGAAATCATGTTGGAGACGCCGGTCACCATAGAGGCCAACCAAGAGCTATGGTTCGGTATCTACCTTGAATCACCGGCCGGCACCTACCCCATCCTCATGGCGACTCCTTACGTGGCAAAGAAAGGATGTATTTCGAGAATGGCCACAACCCCATCCAACTACTGGAACGAATACACTACGTCATCGTACTGTTTTGCCTTGAAAGCCACCGTCGAAGACGTCCCCATCACGCTGACTCACTATCAGATAGACCGCGACGGGGAGACCGTCAACACGACGGGGAACACCTCCTACGATGACCATCTCATATACAACGGTCTGTACGACTACGACGTATGGGCGGTATGGAGCGACGGTTGCCGCGCCCCCGCTCGGAGCAGCATCACCGTGAGCGGGTTATGCGACCGGGTGGGCGAAACCTACACCGAGACAGCTTGCGACAGTTACCTCTGGCACGGCACAACGTACACCCATTCAGGAACGTACTATTACACCTACACGCTTCCTAACGGCTGTCCCGGCGTTGACACATTAGTGCTCACCGTCCATTACGGCACCCACAACGTGGAGACCCAGACGGCCTGTGAGAGTTTCACCTGGCACGGGCAGACCTACACCACCTCGGGCACCTACACTCACGCCTACACCAACACCCTCGGCTGCGCGAGTGTCGATACATTGAAGCTGACCGTACACTATGGTACGCACAACGTCGTGACCCAGACGGCCTGCGAGAGCTTCACCTGGCACGGGCAGACCTACACTCAGAGCGGCACCTACACCTACGCTTACAGCAACGCCCACGGCTGCGCAAGTGTCGATACATTGAAGTTGACTATCCACTACGGTACCCACAATGTCGTGACCCAGACGGCCTGTGAGAGCTTCACGTGGCACGGGCAGACCTACACTCAGAGCGGCACCTACACCTACGCTTACAGCAACGCCCACGGTTGCGCGAGTGTCGATACACTGAAGCTGACGGTGCACTACGGCACCCACAATGTCGTGACCCAGACGGCCTGTGAGAGCTTCACGTGGCACGGACATACCTACACTCAGAGCGGCACCTACACCTACGCTTACAGCAACGCCCACGGTTGCGCGAGTGTCGATACGTTGAAGCTGACCGTCCACTACGGTACCCACAACGTCGTGACCCAGACCGCTTGCGAGAGCTTCACGTGGCACGGACACACCTACACCACCTCGGGCACCTACACCTACGCTTACAGCAACGCCCATGGTTGCGCGAGTGTTGATACGTTGAAGCTGACGGTGCACTACGGCACCCACAACGTCGTGACCCAGACGGCCTGCGAGAGTTTCACCTGGCACGGACACACCTACACTCAGAGCGGCACCTACACCTACGCTTACAGCAACGCCCACGGCTGCGCGAGTGTCGATACGCTGAAGTTGACCGTCCACTACGGTACCCACAATGTCGTGACCCAGACGGCCTGTGAGAGCTTCACCTGGCACGGACACACCTACACCACCTCGGGCACCTACACCTACGCCTACAGCAACGCCCACGGCTGCGCGAGTGTCGACACCCTGAAATTGACGGTGCACCACCCCGTGCATACCGCTGTTCACAGGACTGCCTGCGGAAGCTTCGTCTGGTACGGCACAACCTACACCCAGAGCGGCGTTTACACGCACGCACACGCGGACGCGAACGGCTGCACACAGGTTGACACGCTGCACTTGACGGTGAATTATACGGAAACGACGGAATTCGCGGAGACCGTCTGCGGCCGTTTCGTTTGGAATGACGAGACCTACACCCAATCCGGCGATTACACGCAGGTCCTCACCAATGCCGTAGGTTGCGATTCGGTAGTGACCTTGCATCTGACGGTCCACTACCCCACGCATGCGACCGTGAACGAGACCGTCTGCGAGAGCTACACCTGGCACGGACATACCTACACCACCTCGGGCACATACACCTACGCCTACACGAACGGTGACGGCTGCGCGAGTGTCGATACCTTGAAGCTGACGGTGCACCACCCGCAGCATCAAAGCGAAACGGTGACCGCCTACGACTCTTACCTCTGGAACGGGACAAGTTACACCTCAACGGGCATTTACACGTACACGCACGCTGACGCCAACGGTTGCACGCAGGTGGACACCCTGCATCTGACGGTATATTACTCCTCCTCAAGCGACATTTACGAGACCGCCTGCGAGTCCTTCACTTGGAACGGGGAGACCTTCACCACCAGCGGTCATTATGAACGGCTCTTCCACGACATCCATGGCGCCGACAGCACCGTCACGCTGCACCTGACCGTCCACTACGGTACCCACAACGTCGTGACCGAGACCGCCTGCGAGAGTTACACCTGGCACGGTCACACCTACACTCAGAGCGGCACCTACACCTACGCCTACACGAACGGTGACGGTTGCGCAAGTGTCGATACGCTGAAGTTGACCGTCCACTACGGTACGCACAACGTGATAACCGAGACCGCCTGCGAGAGCTATACCTGGCACGGGTACACCTACACCACGTCGGGCACGTACACCTACGCCTACACGAACGGTGACGGTTGCGCGAGTGTCGATACCCTCAAGCTGACCGTCCACTACGGTACCCACAACGTGATAACCGAGACCGCCTGCGAGAGTTTCACTTGGCACGGGCAGACCTACACCACCTCGGGCACGTACACCTACGCCTACACGAATGCCGACGGCTGCGCGAGCATCGATACGCTGAAGCTGACCGTCCACTACGGCACCCACAACGTCGTGACCGAGACCGCCTGCAAGAGCTACTCATGGCACGGACAGACCTACACCACGTCGGGCACGTACACGTATGCCTACACGAACACGGACGGTTGCGCGAGTGTCGATACCCTCAAGCTGACAGTCCACTACGGTACCCACAACGTGATAACCGAGACCGCCTGCGAGAGCTTCACCTGGTACGGACAGATCTACACTCAGAGCGGCACCTATACCTACGCCTACACGAATGGTGACGGTTGCGCGAGCGTCGATACCCTGAAGCTGACGGTGCACTACGGTACCCACAACATCGTGACCGAGACCGCCTGCGAGAGCTACACCTGGCACGGGCAGACCTACACCACCTCGGGCACGTACACCTACGCCTACACGAACGGTGACGGCTGCGCGAGCGTCGATACCCTCAAGCTGACGGTCCACTACGGTACCCACAACGTCGTGACCGAGACCGCCTGCGAGAGCTACACCTGGCACGGGCAGACCTACACTCAGAGCGGCACCTACACCTATGCATACACGAACGGTGACGGTTGCGCGAGCGTCGATACGCTCAAGCTGACGGTCCACTACGGTACGCACAACGTCGTGACCGAGACCGCCTGCGAGAGCTACTTCTGGCACGGGCAGACCTACACTCAGAGCGGCACTTACACGTATGCCTACACGAACACGGACGGTTGCGCGAGTGTCGATACCTTGAAGCTGACGGTCCACTACGGTACGCACAACGTGCAGACCGAGACCGCCTGCGAGAGCTTCACCTGGCACGGTACGGCCTACACTCAGAGCGGTACCTACACCTACGCCTACACGAACGGTGACGGTTGCGCGAGTGTCGATACGTTGAAACTGACCGTTCACTACGGTACGCACAACGTCGAAACCGAGACCGCCTGCGAGAGCTTCACTTGGCACGGGCAGACCTACACCACGTCGGGTACGTACACCTATGCCTACACCAACGGTGACGGCTGCGCCAGCGTCGATATCCTCAAGCTGACCGTCCACTACGGTACGCACAACGTCGTGACCGAGACGGCCTGCGAGAGCTACTCCTGGCACGGCACAACCTACACCACCTCGGGCACGTACACCTATGCATACACAAACGCTGACGGTTGCGCGAGCGTCGATACCCTGAAGCTGACGGTCCACTATGGTACCCACAACGTCGTAACCGAGACTGCCTGCGAGAGCTACACCTGGCACGGCACGACCTACACCACCTCGGGTACGTACACCTACGCCTACACCAACACGGACGGCTGCGCAAGCGTCGATACTCTCAATCTGACGGTGCACTACGGTACCCACAACGTCGTGACTGAGACCGCCTGCGAGAGCTACGAGTGGCATGGCCAGACCTACACCCAGAGCGGCACCTACACCTACGACTACACGAACGCTGACGGCTGCGCGAGTGTGGACACCTTGAAGCTGACGGTCCACTACGGTACCCACAACGTGATAACCGAGACTGCCTGCGAGAGCTATACCTGGCACGGCACAACCTACACCACGTCGGGCACCTACACCTACGCCTACACGAACGCTGACGGCTGCGCGAGTGTCGATACCCTCAAGCTGACGGTCCACTACGGTACCCACAACGTCTTGACCGAGACCGCCTGCGAGAGCTACACCTGGCACGGCACAACCTACACCACCTCCGGCACGTACACGTATGCCTACACCAACGCTGACGGTTGCGCGAGTGTCGATACCCTCAAGCTGACGGTGCACTATGGTACGCACAACGTCGAAACCGAGACCGCCTGCGAGAGTTTCACTTGGCACGGGCAGACCTACACCACCTCCGGCACCTATACCTACGCCTACACGAACGGTGACGGTTGCGCGAGCGTCGATACCCTCAAGCTGACCGTCCACTACGGTACGCACAACGTCGAAACCGAGACCGCCTGCGAGAGCTTCACTTGGCACGGGCAGACCTACACCACGTCGGGTACGTACACCTATGCCTACACCAACGCTGACGGCTGCGCGAGCGTCGATACCTTGAAGCTGACGGTCCACTACGGTACGCACAACGTGATAACCGAGACCGCCTGCGAGAGTTACGAGTGGCACGGCACAACCTACACCACGTCGGGCACCTACACCTACGCTTACACGAATGGTGACGGCTGCGCGAGCGTCGATACGCTGCATCTGACAGTGAATCACCCGCAGCATCAAAGCGAAACAGTAACCGCCTACGACTCCTACTTCTGGAACGGGACCACGTACACCTCGACGGGGGATTACACCTTCCCCCACCCCGACGCCAACGGTTGCACACAGGTGGACACCCTGCATCTGACCGTGTTCTACTCTTCCGCCAACGACTTCTCGGCTATAGCCTGCGAGAGCTACGAATGGGACGGCGAAACCTACACGCAGTCGGGCGACTACACCCGTACCTATCAAGACATCCACGGTGCCGACAGCGTCGTGACGCTGCACCTGACCATCCACTACGGCACACACAATGTCGAGAGCATCGCCATCTGCGGAAGCGCCGAATGGCACGGTGTGACCTACACAGAGTCAGGGACTTACACGTATGAGTACGACAACGCCTACGGTTGCGCGAGCGTTGACACCCTGCATTTGACCATCTACAACCCAACGAACATCGTACTCACCGAGACCGCCTGCGAAAGCTTCACCTGGAACGGCACACTCTACACCACCTCCGGCAACTACACCTACGCCCACGAGGACGCCAACGGATGCACGCAGGTCGATACCCTCAAGCTGACGGTGAACCACCCGCAGCATCAAAGCGAAACGGTGACCGCCTACGACTCGTACTTCTGGAACGGGACCACGTACACCTCGACGGGTGATTACACCTTCGCCCACCCCGACACCAACGGTTGCACACAGGTGGACACCCTGCATCTGACCGTGTTCTACTCTTCCGGCAACGATTTCTCGGCCACCGCTTGCGAGAGTTACGTATGGGACGGCGAAACCTACACGCAGTCCGGCGACTACACCCGCACCTATCAAGACATCCACGGTGCCGATAGCGTCGTGACATTGCACCTGACCATCAACCACGGCACCCACAATGTCGAAAGCATCGCCACCTGCGGAAGCGCCGAATGGCACGGTGTGACCTACACTCAGAGCGGCACCTACACGCATGAGTACGACAACGCCTACGGTTGCGCGAGCGTTGACACCCTGCACTTGACGGTGAACCCAATCTATGACATAGAGGTGTATGACACCGTGATGCAGAATCAAGAATACATCTTCGGGGACTTCACCGTCCAGACCGCCGACACAGGCTTGTACACCTACGACTTTCAGTATAGCACATCATTTGGGTGCGACAGTACCATCCATCTTGTGCTTTACGTGATGTATAACGACGGCATCCATACAAGTGACTTCCCGACTATCGAAGTATTCCCGAATCCGACGAACACCGTTCTCAACATCAGGGGAGCGGAGATGCAGAAAATCCTCATTTACAACGCCGACGGACATCTTGTTTATGCCAAAGAAGGCGATTGGCAGAGCTGGGCAACCATCGACGTATCGTTCTATGCCACAGGGCACTATTTCGTGAAAATTGTTCTCCCTGACGGCCGATTCACCACGCGGAAATTCATTGTGAAAAAACAATAACCACTTATAATCAAACTGCTAATTATCAAAAAGTAATGAATAATAGATACCTGTTCAAACTCATCCTCATCCTCTTCGTATATTCCATAGTGCCTATTCAAGGGTCAGGAACGCTGTCGGCTTCTGTGCCTCACAGCCATTCGGCAATGTTTGATATCCCCCAGGCAGCTCTCCTGCCCGGCAGCGACACCTGCTTGCCTCCTGCGAATCTGATTATCTCATCATCAGACTTGCAGAACATCTCCATTCATTGGGATGCACCGTCGGCAAACGGCATTCCCAAGACGTTGGCTTGGTCCTCCGATGTCATCAGTTCCTTTATCGGGTTCACCACCGGAGACTACAAGATCAGTATGGTACAGCGGTATTGCGGCACAGATCTGACGGACTGCCACAACAAAGCGCTCACCAGCATTCGGTTTTACGCGCATGAAGACGCCGATGTCTATAAGGTGGTGGTTTATAAAGGGGGTTCCTACAACGGGAATTATCTCCCCGGCACGCTGTTGGTAGAACAGAACATCGACCTTAATTCGCTGACGTTGAACGCGTGGAACACCGTTACGCTGAACACCCCGGTTCCCGTAGAGGCCTCGCAGGAGATATGGTTCGGTATCTATCTGGAAGCCGAGGCCGGCACTTGCTGCATCCCCATCTGCGCCGAGTCCGTTCCGACAAAAGGAAGCATCCTCGGGACGCATACCTCGGGCACCGTCAGCTGGGCAGAATACTCTCCCCTGTATTCGTTCTGCGTCAGCGGCATCGTCGAAGACAATCGGGAAGTGACAGGGTATCAGGTATCACGGGACGGTATATCCATCGGCAGCACCACAAGCACTTCCCTCCAGGATTTCGTCAACAGCACTGGCACTTATATTTATACTGTCACCGCTAATTGGAGCAATAACTGCTCCGCTTCCGCACAGAAATCGTTCACGACTGCACCTGAGCTCTCGGCCTCGCCCGATGTTCTGGATTTCCACACCGCCTCCGGTTTCGGCAGTTCTGTCCACAAAGTCTCCGTTATCGGCAACGGCTTGACTGCTGGCATTCAGGCCGTTGTGACGGGCAACTTCCTCATAAGCAGTGACTCGACAACCTACTCTTCAACGGTCACGCTCCCCTCTATTGGAGGAGTTCTATTCGTGCAGTACATCCCTGGCAATGTCGATTCCGAGACAGGGACGATCACGCTGACTTCCGGCAATCTCCACACGACGGTCTCGCTAATCGGACAAAACAATGGGGATTGCGCCCCTCCGCAAAACCTGACCCTCTCCAACGCCAACGGAATCATCGACCTGCACTGGGATTCCGCACAGTTGACACAATGCGAGGATTTGACGTGGATAGACGATGTCTCCGGAATAAGCTACGGCTCCGTCAACCCCATCGAGCGGTACTTCGTGCAACGTTTCGACACCGATGACCTTGTTCCCTATCAAGACAAGTACCTTACGGCGATTTCATTCATCCCGACATCAGCTGTCACCTCCTTGAAGCTCGTCGTATTCCAAGGAGGAGGGCTGAACGGTGGAAACTATCTCACCTCCGGCACGCAAGTCTGCGACCAAACCATCAACCTTGCCGCACTGACGAACGACACGTGGAACACCATCCCGTTGGAGGAGCCCATCGTCATCAGCGCCGACCAGGAGCTTTGGTTTGGACTCTATGTGGAAGCGCCAGCGAACACCAGCCCCATCCGCATGGCGACCCCATACGTTGCCCAAAAAGGTAGTATTTACAGGGGGGCGACGACTGCAGCAAACCATTGGACCGAATACAACACGAATCAAGCGTATTGTTTCGCGTTGAAAGCCTCAATCGAGGATGCCCCGACCCATCTGACGCATTATCAAATAGATAGAAACGCTGTCACCGTTGGTGAGAGGACCGCAAACGCCTTCATTGACACCGTTACCGCCACAGGAGACTACACGTACGATGTGTGGGCGGTATGGAGCAACGGTTGCCGGGCCTTCACACGGGGCAACATAACGGTCAGCACGTTGTGCCATCCGGAAGGGAACTCCTACACAGAGGTGGCTTGCGAAAGCTATGAATGGAACAATGAAGTTCTCACACAATCAGGCACTTACACACACGAATACACTGATTTGAACGGTTGCCCGCAGATTGACACCCTCCACCTGACGATTAACCACGGCACCCACAATACCGAGACCATCACCGCCTGCGACAGCTACTCCTGGAATGGCACCCCGTACGCCGCTTCCGACACCTACACCTACGACTACACCAACGCCGAGGGATGTCCCAGCACCGACACCCTCCACCTAACCATCAACCACAGCACTACGGGTACCGACACGCAGGTGGCCTGCGGAAGCTTCACCTGGATCGACGGCGTCACCTACACCGAGAGCACCACTACCCCGACCTTCACCCTGACCAACGCTCAGGGCTGCGACAGCGTGGTTACCCTGCACCTGACCATCAACAACCCGGTGAACAGTGCCGAGACCGTCACCGCCTGTGACAGCTACACCTGGCACGGCACCCCGTACGCCGCATCCGGCACCTACACCTACGACTACTCCAACGCCGAGGGATGTCCCAGCACCGACACCCTCCACCTGACCATCAACCACGGCACTACGGGTACCGACACGCAGGTGGCCTGCGGAAGCTTCACCTGGATCGACGGCGTGACCTACACCGAGAGCACCACTGCCCCGACCTTCACCCTGACCAACGCTCATGGCTGTGACAGCGTGGTCACC
>JAEEGJ010009736.1_pt1 | contig 25469 bp, 22 predicted proteins | sample 8958761 | NCBI WGS metagenome assembly JAEEGJ01 (sample SAMN16246546, study PRJNA631951) | gut metagenome | biome: gut microbiome; feature: rumen; material: RS-attached | host: Bos | place: Iran: Karaj | collected 2018-10 | reverse complement strand
CGCAGAGCTGGTGCATCCTGGACGCATCGTGCCTGCCACTTGTGAAATTGTGGATATCGCAGGCCTCGTGAAGGGAGCCTCAAAGGGTGAAGGTCTGGGGAATAAGTTCCTGGGGAATATCCGTGAGACGGATGCCATCATCCACGTGCTCCGTTGCTTCGAGGATGAGAACATCACCCATGTAGATGGCACCATCGACCCCATCCGCGACAAGGAAATCATCGATACAGAGTTGCAGCTGAAGGACCTTGAGACCATCGAGAGTCGTCTGGCCAAGACAGAGAAGGCCGCTGCCGCTGGCAATAAAGATGCTAAGATCGAGGTAACGGTGCTCCATGCTTATAAAGAGGTGCTGGAGCAAGGCAAGAACGCCCGCATCGTGGAGTTCGAGTCGAAGGACGAACAGGACTGTGCCCGTAATCTCTTCCTGCTCACATCCAAGCCTGTGCTCTATGTCTGCAACGTTGGTGAGGCTGATGCCAAGGATGGTAACGACTTTACCAAGAGGGTAGGGGAGCTAGCCCAGGAAGAGGGTGCAGAGATGATGGTCATCGCTGCCAAGACGGAAGAGGATATCGCAGAGCTCGAATCGTACGAGGATAAGCAGATGTTCTTGGAGGAGTTGGGCCTCGAGGAGAGTGGTGTAAACCGCCTCATCAAGAAGGCCTACGCTCTGCTGAACCTCGAGACGTTCATCACTGCTGGTGAGATGGAGGTGAAGGCCTGGACATACAAGAAGGGTTGGAAGGCGCCTCAGTGTGCTGGTGTCATCCATACCGACTTTGAGAAGGGCTTTATCCGTGCTGAGGTGATCAAGTACGACGACTATATCCAATATGGCTCTGAGGCCGCTGTCCGCGAGGCTGGTAAGATGGGCGTTGAGGGTAAGGACTACGTCGTCCAGGATGGTGATATCATGCATTTCCGCTTTAATGTTTAACCTATGATGAACCTGCTCAATTATATCGTCTGGAACCCAGACCAGGAAGCGTTCCGCTTTTGGATCATCACAGTACGCTGGTATGGGTTGATGTGGATCATCGGACTGGCTTTGGCCTATTTCGTCGTTAAGCGCCTCTACAAGGAGCAGAAGATCAAGGACGAGCTCTTCGATCCCCTCTTCATCTATTGTTTTTTTGGCATCCTGATTGGTGCCCGCTTAGGGCATTGCCTCTTCTATCAGCCACAAGACTTCCTCACCTCGTGGCAAGGCATCGTAGAGATGCTTTTGCCTATCCGTATCGGCAATAATGGCAGTTGGCTGGGCGAGACGTTTGGCTTCTTCCCCATAGGCTATGCAGGCCTGGCCTCGCATGGTGGCACGCTGGGATTGATGCTGGCCCTCTGGCTCTATGTCCGCAAGACGAAGTTGAGCATCTGGATGGTCCTCGACAACATTGCCATCGCCACAGGTACGACGGCCTGTTTCATTCGCTTGGGCAACCTCATGAACTCAGAGATTATCGGTAAGATCACAGATGTGCCCTGGGCCTTTATCTTCGAGCATGTAGACAAGGTTCCACGTCATCCTGGTCAGCTCTACGAGGCCATCGCCTACGCCATCCTATTTGGTATCATGTGGTATCTGCACAAGAAGATGCCTGAGAAGATCGGCACAGGCTGGTACTTCGGCTTTTGTCTGACATATATCTTCACCTTCCGCTTCTTCATCGAGTACACCAAGGAGATCCAGGAAGCCTTCGAGGCCTCGCTGCCTATCGATATGGGACAGATTCTCTCTATCCCCTTTATCATCCTTGGTGTTTATTGCATGCTTAAGGCCAAGAAGAAAGTTCCTGTGTGAAAAAGGCTTGTCTGTTGCTGGTCTTGCTGGGTTGGATGACAGCTGCCACAGCCCAGTTCTTGCATGAGGGCGACACCATCGCCATCATCTCGCCCTCAAGTGCAATGATTAAGGATGCCATCGACGGAGGCATACGAACGCTGGAGAGTTGGGGCTATCGCTGTGTGGTAGGAAAGAACGCCCTCAACGACTATCACGGCTTTGCTGGCACCATCGACGAACGCCTTTCTGATTTACTCTGGGCTCTGCGTGAGCCTTCCGTCAAGGCCATCATGTGTTCTCGCGGTGGCGATGGGGCAGCCCAGCTGCTGAGTCATCTGCCGCTTGACACCCTTCGACGCTATCCCAAACTCATCATCGGCTTCAGCGACATCACAGCTTTGCTCTGTGCTGAGGCGAGGGCTGGAGTGAAGGGCATTCATGGCTCGATGTGTCACGCTCTGATTACTTATGAGGGCACAGACACCGTCAGCCAATGCCTGCGTCGTATGCTTCAAGGCGATCTGCCAACCTATCGTGTGGCGCCTCATCCGTTGAATGTCGAGGGTAGGGCAGAAGGCATCGTCGTGGGTGGCAACCTCTCTGTCTACAACGATCTCGCAGGCTCTGATTTCGACCCCCTTATGATTCCTGATATCATTCTGTTCATGGAGGATACGGGTGAAGGAATGAGTAAGGTGGACCGTATGCTCCACAACATGGAGATGCGAGGCCTGCTGCCCAACATCCGAGGCATCATCGTGGGCCAGTTCAATAAGTACAAGCACCCAGAGAACGGCTTCGACGACATGTACGCCATGCTCCACGAATACCTTCGCCACTACAACATCCCCATCTGTTACGACTTCCCCGTAGGCCACGCCCACCTTCGTAACTTCCCCCTCCTCACTGGCGCCAAAGCCACCCTCGAGGTCACCCCAGAAGGCGTCACACTCAGCTATCACCATTAAGGTATCCCCTAATAAAAATCGGTGTCGAGCCTAAGGTCTGCATATACCGAGCCTAGGCTCGACATATGTCGGCCCCGGGGTCGGTATATGTCGGGCCGTAGGTCGGTACGACTTTACTCCCTTGTTTCTCCCTCGAACAAGGGGGCAAACTCCTTGTCTGAAGGTATGTTTCTCCCAGGATGGACTATAACATCGGGGTGGATTCTGATAAGTTTTTTAAGGAAATCTGCGTAATTTGTGATTCTTTTCTTATCTTTGCAGGCGGAATGAAGATGTTGAGGAAGATACTCATGGCGATGCTGCTGACGATGGCAACAGGTGCAGCAGCGCAGACAGACATCGGTGAAGGGAAATCACTGAGGAAAGACTCCGTAGGCCTGAGCGGTGACCTCCTGCCGACGGATTCCCTCTTGCAGCAGTATGACTCAACGCTGTGGAAAAGACGGTTCCAACCATTGACGATGCAGAATCCTGCATCCAAGCTCGATACGCCATCCAGTCTCTACGACACCAGACGAGGCAACTGGGAGGTGAACACAATTCAGGGTGGTAAACTGTTTACTCCGTGGCGAGGGGCAGCCGTTATCGTCAGCGGAGGAGCAGACTCAATGCCCGGCCTGCTCGATCGCGAGTCAGGCGCCTTGACGCTCTATCAGGAAACTGGCCGTTGGAGCTTTTCGGCCTCAGCGCTGGCAGACAAATACAGGATGGTGGGCATGGGGTTCTTGGAGACACGCTACGGTGTGGGAGGTACGGTGAGCTACTGGGTGAATGATGCCATCTCGCTGCATGCCTTCGGCTATTATTATCCTAACTCCTCGCTGATCAGTCCTGCTGTGAATCCGTATTTAGGAACGACCAATTATGGTGCCTATGCAGACTTCCGACTCCACAAGAACTTTGGTGTGGATGCTGGTGCGAGACGCTACCTGAACCCCATGACGGGCAAATGGGTGACAGACCCCATCGTCAGTCCTTATGTGAAGTTCAACAACGGTCAGAAGTTCGGCTTTGACTTCGGCCATCTGCTCAAAGGGCTTATCTGGGGCCATGAGGACCAGATGATGCCACGAGGTCCCGTCCGCATGGGCCCGCCACAGCAAAGAAGATAAAGTCTGGGGTTACATCACTCTTCTTCGTCAGATTCATCGTAGGCAGCATAGCCGAGGGCGTCGAGATGATCGTAGGCGAAGCGCTTGCCGTTGAAAGTGTAATGCGTGTATTGTGTCGCAATGCCTGGGGCACTCTCAATCACCAATATGACCTGCAGATAGCCTTCGCCGAGGGCATAGGTGATGTGCGAACCTGGCCAGAAGGGACGGAAATCAATAAACGGCTCATCCTTAGGTGTAAGCTTCGACGTCTTTGGGTTGTAGTCGTAGAAGCAGCCGAAATACTTGCCCTTGGGTCCTGCCTCTGCGAGAATGACGGCAAAGAGCAGATGGCCGTTGTCGCACTGATAGGTACGGGCCTCAACCATGTGGTCGTCGCTCTGCTCAAAGTCATACCAACAATGACAGTAATCCTCGCAATCGACGAAGGCTCTGCCAGAGCCGCCCTCAGTGGCATCGTTCGACACATACAGCTTATCGCCAGCCTCTTCCAGCAGGGCATCAGTACACTTATTGTACCAAATCTTATTAAATGTCCTCAAGAGTTGGATGACGGTGGGCTTCTCTCCGCCATTCTCAACGGCAATCGTCTTCTGTCGCCACTGGGTGTGGATGTTCTGGGCCTGTAAGTTTGTGACCCAAAAGAGGCTCAGCAGCAAAACGGATGTAGTTAGGATTCGTTTCATAAGGATGATTTTTGTGTGCAAAGATACGAAAAATCTCGGAACAATTCGTTAATTAATCATAATTATCTGCTTTTTTGTGCAAGGTTTCATCTCCTTTCGCATTATATAGATAGAGAACTTGATTATTAACTCAAACTGTGTTATGATGATGAAAATAAAGACTTACATGATGGCAGCCGTGATTGGAGCCTGTTTTTGTGCTTGTGAAAGTAGTGATAACCATAGTGATTTTCTTATAAACACAGTAAACTCAATAAGCTCTGTACCTGACTTGCCCAAGATAAGATCTGGTGTTGATAATGATACTTATCAGCGATTGGCTGCTTTCTTCCAGGCAGAACTCCATCATCCCTATTATCGTGACGGCGGAGAGGCTTTTCCCGGCTTCTTCGGAGAAATAGAGTACGACGCCCAACCCTGTTATCTGATCAACAGCATGGAAGAGTTCCAAGCTGCCTACAAAGGTAATGAGCTGCTTCCTGAGGTGGACTTCGAACGCTATTCCATCCTCGTGGGCCGGACCTATCGTATTGATGGATCGGAATCACTCGGTATCTACAACCTGGTAGATGAAGGCGATCATTATCGTATGTACCTGGGCATCCTCCGCAATATCAATCCAGATTACGGCTATACTGGCGACATAGGAGACCTCTTCTATTGGGATCTATACCCCAAGCGTGAGTCGAAGCCTATTAACATCGAGCGACGGATTGTTGAGGCAGTCGTAGACTATGCGAAAGGTCCTGACATGTTGAAATCTCAATGGACGTTGACGGGCTATATTGATGAAGATGGCACATCCCATCAGGTAGGCGGACCTTGGGGTGACGAACAGCTCAACATCCGCTTCGAAACCGATGGCCGAGTCAAAGGCAAATCAGGCAATATCGCTTTTGACGGCAACTATCAAGCCGCAGCAAGTAAGGCTTTTTTGCTTTCTGATGATGTAGGTTATTCTGGCAACATTTCATTAACTGATGTCAGTTCGACCATGATAAATGAGAACGACCCTGATGCTCTCTACTTCGCAAGCAATATCGGAGAAATAGAGTTTTTCAATGTAGACTGCTATTACCTTCGCCTTTACAATTCGAAAGGTGTGATCTTCTCTTTCAGGGATTCTATGCTGAAATAACTGTCAAACATCTGCCTATAGGCTGCCACTTTCTTGTCGAAGGCAAGGGGATAGGCCCGTGAGGAAGAGGGCAGACGATAGAGCACAAGCTGCTGCCCATCCTGATTGTAAATATCTGGGGTAGGAACGAAGGTATTGACCTTAGGTGTCTCTGGGATCTGGAGCGAGGCGCAGATGGTCTCCGTAGCCTTCTCGCCTGTGGTGACAATAGCACGGAGATGGGGCAGACGGGCGAGTAGGGCTGGGATGTCCGTAGGCACTACCACTTCGAGGAACTTATCTGACGCATTATCCTTCATTCGTCGGATGGCCGTAGAGGTATCGAAGAAAGCTATCCCCTTATCTTGACAGAACTCTACGATCTCCTCTAGCTTGAACCGCTTGGCCTCGACATCCACGAAATGGTTGCGATCGCCAAAGAACACCTGACCCTCGATGCGCCAGTGGTCGTTGATGAAGTTGGGGTAATAGAAGTCCATGCACCACCGTTTGCGCTGTGGTGGGAAGCTGCCCAAGAACAGCACCCTCGCATTCACAGGCAGAAACGGAACGAGCGGATGCCATTCCACCCCGTCCTTGCTACGAGCGATATTCTCCGTGTTCAGATACATTCCTTTTTTCTGGCAAAGATAGGGAATTAACCGTTAACAGATAAGTAATTTAGCTCGATTCTTGCATTTTTTCTTAATTCTTAACTATTAACTCTTTTTTTCTTTGTACCTTTGCAGCGATTTTAAGATTGAAGTAATGGTTGTCAATTCTATTGGATTTTTGCTTTTCTTCATCGTAGTATTTTCCATATACTACCTTCCTGTCAGCAAACGGCATCCCCGTTTCCAGAACCTATGGCTCCTGCTCTCAAGCTATTTCTTTTATGGAATGGCAGATTGGCTGATGGTTCCGCTACTGATTGGTGCAACTGTCGTGTTTTATGCTTTAGGCCTCTGGCTGAAAAGTGAGATGGATAAACAGTATCTGAAGAGGGCTTCGTTACTGACAACGTTGAGCGTTTGTATTGGCATTGGCTTGTTGTTGTATTTTAAATATCTCAACTTCTTTGCAGAGTCCTTCGCAGAACTATTGAGCGCCATCGGTCTGAAGGCGACGTGGACCACGTTGAATATCGTCTTGCCGATAGGCGTGAGTTTCTTTACTTTCAAACTTATCAGCTACATTATTGAGATTCACAGGGAACACATCCAGCCAAGTAAGGACTTCATAGAGTTTGCTACTTATATCGCCTTCTTCCCTACGTTGCTCTCTGGTCCTATTGACCGTCCGAACACCTTTATTCCACAGCTCAGGAAATCGCACTCACTGGATTGTTATCAAGCTATCGATGGCTGCCGTCAGATTTTATGGGGTCTGTTCACCAAGGTTTGTATTGCAGACCATCTTGCACTGGCGACAGACTATATTTGGGCTGATTATTCCCATCTATCGGGATCAACCCTATTGATATGGACGTTGCTCTATACCATGCAGATCTATACCGATTTCGACGGTTATTCGAATATGGCCATTGGCGTGGGAAAGATCCTGGGCTTCAATATCACCCGCAACTTCAACCATCCTTTGTTGGCTCGCAATATCGCTGAGTTCTGGCGTAACTGGCACATCTCTCTGACTTCGTGGATTACTGACTATGTGTTTATGCCCTTGAACATCGCCTTCCGCAATATGGCTAACTGGGGCGTAATGCTTGCTGTGACCATCAATATCGTACTCATTGGTCTCTGGCATGGAGCGAACTGGACATTTGGTCTGTTTGGCCTCTACCACGCTATGCTCTATGTGCCTCTGGTCTTGTCTGGAGCCTTTGGCAAAAACAAGAAGTTGAGGCCCAACGATCATGGCCTTCCTAAATGGAAGGACTTTTCGAAGATGGTTTTGAATTATGTGCTGGTATCATTGGGCTTTATCATCTTCTATGCCAACAGCGTCGCTGATGCTTTCCGCTTCTTCAGCGGCATCGTGTCGACTTCACTGTTCTCCATGCCAGAAGTGCCTGTTAAGAAAATAACACTCCTGTTCATTTTAATTGTTTTGGTTTTAGAGTGGACTACCAGAAAGAAAGAATATGCTTTGCAGGTTCAGCAGGAAAACATTGGCAAACATCTATGGAAGCTGATAGTCTTTGATTATATTGTTGTGGCCATCATCATTTGGTTTGGGAATTTTGAAAGCAGTCAGTTTATTTATTTCCAATTTTAATAGACGATGAAGAAGTTTTTAATATATTGCCTTAGTATTTTGGTTCCTGTTTATGTAGGAATTTCTGTTGTCAATTACATAGTAGACCCTGGGCATGTGTATTCAGACGCCTATATTGATAAGGTTGTTCAAGGACTGAAAGAAGGCAAGAATGTTGCAAATGTAGCAGATTTGAATGAACGTTCTTTCAAAGAAAAGTTTATACAAGCTCATGCAGGAGAAGACTATGATTATGCTATTATAGGAGCCAGTAGAGTCATGACTCTTTCTACAGATGTTTTTGATAACTATAGAATCATTAATCTTGGAATGCCAGGAAGTAAAATCGAAGACCTCATTGCTATCTACCAATTGTGTAAAGATAACAACATCAAGTACAAGAATGTACTTCTAGGTGTAGAGCCTACTTATTTTAATGCTAATGATCCTGACACGAGATGGAAATATCTGCAGAAGTATTACGACGCATTCATGGGAACACAAGAAGATCAATCAAATCTGTCACTACTGTCTACCTTGTTTTCTGCATTAAGTAATGATGCAAACAATGACTACTCTAAAGAAGGAGCAGACATGTTGCTTATCACCAACTTGTTTTCTGTGTCATACTTTATTGCTGGCATCAAGAACCTAATAAATGGTGATGCGGAAGTACTATATGTTGATACACCTATTAACGACGGAGCGACAAAAAGACTCGATGGATCAATTTGTTATTCAAAAGCTTTCCGAGATAGAGACCAATCTGTGATAGACGAAGGTGCTGCATATACATGGATGCATCATTCGTTTGAAAACTTCAACTCCCTTTCAGAAGAAAGAAAAGTTCTTTTCGGAAAACTTATTGATTCTTTACAGAAAGACAGCGTCAATATCATATTTTTAAAAGGCGCTTATCATCCCTTGTTTTACAAGAGAATCATAAAAACAGGAGAGATCATAAAAGGTGACAAGTATCTTGATGAATTTGCCCAAAAGAACAGCATTCCCGTTTTTGGCAGTATCAACCCTGATGATGTGGGTTTAAAGAATACTGACTATTACGATGCTACCCATCTAAGAAAAGAATCCCTTGATAAACTGTTTAAGGATTGGAATATCATAAACTGATGATTGTTAGGATTTCTCACTGAAAGTTTGGGATTTATTTGGTGGATTCAGAAAAAAGGCGTACCTTTGCAGAGACCATCAATCATAAAGGATATGAAACTGAAGGATAGATTTGTGATTACCATCAACCGAGAGCTTGGCTCTGGCGGCAGGACTATTGGTGAGAAACTGGCCCAGCGTCTGGGTGTGCCGTTCTACGACAAAGCCCTCATCCAGGGGCTGAAGGAGAAGTACGGTCTGACGACAGACGAGATCGAACGCCTGAAGGGTCAGCAGCACAACTGGTGGGCCGACTTCAAGCGCAGTCTGAAGATCATGCCCAGCTTTGCCGTTCCCAACCTTATTCCCAGCAAGACGGCCATCCCCGACTTCCTCATCACCGATGATATCTTCCAGTCTGAGACACAGATCCTGAAAGGCATCGCCGAGGATGAATCGTGCGTCATCGCTGGTCGCAGCGGCTTCTTTGTGCTCCGCGACCATCCCAACCACCTGAGCATCCTCATCCAGGCTCCCATGGAGCATCGCATCAATCATCTGGTAGACAAGCGAGGCATCACCGCAGAAGAGGCCAAGAAGATCATCAAAGAGGTGGACAAAGGCCGCGAAAGGTATGTGAAGAAGTACACAGGCACCTCGCGCTACGACACCAGAAACTATGACATCGTTTTCAATGTGGCCAACCACACAGAGGACGAGATCGTAGACCTGATCATTCAGTACATCGAGAAATAATGGCGAAGAAAGACGGGGAGCTGACCCCGATGATGAAGCAGTTCTTCGATCTGAAGGCGAAGCATCCTGACGCAGTGATGCTCTTTCGTTGTGGTGACTTCTACGAGACCTATTGCGAAGATGCCATCACAGCCGCGAAGATTCTGGGCATCACCCTCACCCATCGTAACAATGGCTACAACAAAGGTGACGAGATGGCCGGCTTTCCCCATCATGCCCTCGACACCTATCTGCCCAAGCTCATCAGGGCAGGTAAGCGTGTGGCCATCTGCGACCAGTTGGAAGATCCCAAGCTAACGAAGAAACTCGTCAAGCGAGGTATCACAGAGCTGGTGACACCTGGTGTAGCGCTCTCAGATAACGTCCTCAATTACAAGGAGAACAACTTCCTCGCAGCCATCCATTTCGGCAAGGCATCGTTTGGTGTCGCCTTCCTTGATATCTCCACGGGTGAGTTCCTCACAGGCGAGGGGACTGCCGACTACGTAGAGAAACTATTGGGCAGTTTTTCGCCCAAGGAAGTGCTTTTCGACAGAAGCCGCAAACAAGACTTTGAACGCCTCTTTGGCACAAAATACTTCACCTTCCAGCTCGACGACTGGGTGTTTACAGACCAGACCTCCAAGCAGAAGCTGTTGCGACACTTTCATGTGAAGAATCTGAAAGGCTTTGGCGTAGACCATCTGCAGAGCGGTGTCATCGCCGCAGGAGCCATCCTGCAGTATCTTGAACAGACACAACACACCCAGATCAGTCATATCACCAGCATCTCACGCATTGAGGAGGATAAGTATGTCCGTCTGGATAAATTCACCATCCGCAGCCTTGAACTGGTCCATCCGATGCAGGACGACGGCAAGTCGCTGCTGGATGTCATCGACAAGACGGTGAGCCCGATGGGAGGTCGACTATTAAGGCGTTGGCTGGTATTCCCTTTGAAAGACGTGAAGCCCATCAACGAACGCCTCGACATCGTGGAATACTACTACCGCGAACCCGATTTCCGTCAGTGTATTGATGAGCAGTTGCATCGCATTGGCGATTTGGAACGTATCATCTCAAAGGTGGCCGTAGGTCGTGTGTCGCCTCGTGAGGTGGTGCAGTTGAAGGTCGCTCTGCAGGCCATCCAACCCATCAAGACAGCCTGTCTCTATGCAGACAATGAGGCCTTGAAACGGGTAGGGGAGCAGATGAACCTGTGCGAGTCGCTGCGAGACAGGATTGAGAAGGAGATTCAGAACGATCCCCCACAGCTTGTGGCCAAGGGAGGCGTCATCAAAGACGGTGTGAATGCAGAACTCGACGAGCTGCGCACCATCGCCTATAGCGGTAAGGACTATCTGTTGAAGATCCAAGAGCGCGAGGCTCAGGAGACGGGCATCAGCTCGCTGAAGATAGGCTATAACAACGTATTCGGCTATTACCTTGAGGTTAGGAATACCTACAAGGATCTGGTGCCCCCAGAGTGGGTGCGCAAGCAGACATTGGCTCAGGCCGAGCGCTATATCACCCAGGAATTGAAGGAGTATGAGGAGAAGATCCTTGGGGCTGAGGACAAGATTCTCTCGCTTGAGGCCAGACTCTTCAACGACCTGATTCTTGGCATGCAGGAGTTCATTCCACAGATACAGATCAACGCCAATATCATCGCCCACCTCGACTGTCTGCTGAGCTTTGCCAAGACGGCTGAGGAGAACAAATACGTGCGTCCTGTCATCGACGAGACGGAGGTTATAGATATCAAACAAGGTCGCCACCCTGTCATTGAACAGGAGTTGCCCCTTGGCGAACGCTATGTGCCCAACGATATCCTGCTCGACAACGAACGCCAGCAGATTATCATCATCACGGGTCCTAATATGGCAGGTAAGTCTGCCTTGCTCAGACAGACGGCACTCATCGTGCTACTCGCCCAGATAGGCTGCTTTGTGCCTGCTGAGGCTGCCAAAATTGGTCTGGTGGATAAGATCTTCACTCGTGTGGGAGCCTCGGATAATATCTCGCTTGGAGAGTCTACGTTTATGGTAGAGATGACGGAGGCTTCAAACATTCTGAATAACGTCAGCAGCCGCTCATTGGTATTGTTTGATGAGTTAGGGCGAGGCACCAGCACTTATGATGGTATCTCCATCGCCTGGGCTATTGTGGAATACCTCCACGAGAACGCCAAAGGTCATCCCAGAACCCTCTTTGCCACCCACTATCACGAACTGAACGAGATGGAGAAGAACTTCTCCCGTATCAAGAACTATAACGTCTCTGTGAAGGAAATCGATGGGAAGGTCATCTTCCTGCGCAAGTTGGAAAAGGGTGGGAGTGAGCACTCCTTTGGTATCCATGTGGCAGAGATTGCAGGTATGCCTCGTTCCATCGTGAAGCGTGCCAATGTGATTCTGAAACAGTTAGAGTCGGATAATGCCCAGGTTGGTACCGTTGGCAAGCCCACAGCCGAGATTGCTGCCTCTAGAGAGGGTATGCAACTGAGTTTCTTCCAACTCGACGACCCCGTGCTCTGTCAGGTTCGCGATGAGATCCTCGGCATAGACGTCAACAATCTCACGCCCCTTGAGGCCCTCAACAAACTCAACGATATCAAGAAGATCGTCTCAGGGAAATAGTGTAAATAGAAAAAATAGGCTTTTTATTTGGTATTTTGTTCGATTTGCACTATCTTTGCACCCTCATTTATAATGTACGGAAACAATTAAATACAAAAAACATAATGGATTACAACTTCAGAGAAATCGAACAGAAATGGCAGAAGCGATGGGTGGAGAATGGCACTTATCGCGTGGTGGAGGACAAGACGAAGAAGAAATTCTACGTGCTGAACATGTTCCCTTATCCTAGTGGAGCAGGCTTGCATGTGGGTCATCCCCTCGGCTATATCGCCAGTGATATCTATGCCCGCTACAAGCGTCAGCAGGGCTTCAATGTGCTGAATCCCATGGGTTACGACGCCTACGGTCTGCCTGCAGAGCAGTATGCCATCCAGACTGGTCAGCATCCTGAGAAGACCACCTTTGAGAATATCGACCGTTATCGTTCGCAGTTGGATAAGATCGGCTTCTGCTTCGACTGGGAGCGCGAGGTCCGCACTTGTGACCCCATCTACTATAAGTGGACACAGTGGGCCTTCCAACGTATGTTCAAGAGCTACTACAGCACCTCATCACATAAGGCTCAGCAAACGATTAAGCTGATTGAGCACTTTGAACTGATGGGTACTGAGAACTGCAATGCCCTAGGTACTGAGGAGCTGCACTTTACTGCCTCCGACTGGGCAGGTTTCTCTGAGAAGAAGAAGCAGGAGGTGCTGATGAACTACCGTATTGCCTATCTGGCTGACACAATGGTGAACTGGTGCCCAAAACTGGGAACCGTTTTGGCCAATGATGAGGTCGTCGATGGTGTCTCAGTTCGTGGTGGCTATCCCGTGGTGCAGAAGAAGATGCGCCAATGGTGTCTGCGTGTTTCTGCCTATGCTCAGAGATTGCTCGATGGTTTGGAGGAGATTGACTGGACTGACTCTCTGAAAGAGACCCAGCGCAACTGGATTGGTCGCTCTGAGGGTACTGAGGTAGAGTTCAACGTAGCTGACTCAGACAAGCACTTCACCATCTTTACCACACGTGCTGATACGATGTTTGGTGTGACCTTTATGGTACTGGCTCCTGAGTCAGACCTTGTGGCAGAACTCACCACGCCTGAGCAGAAGGAAGAAGTAGAGAAATACCTCGACTACGTGAAGAAGCGCACAGAGCGTGATCGTCAGATGGATCACAAGGTGACTGGTGTGTTCTCTGGCTCATACGCCATCAACCCCTTCAACGACAAGAAGATACCCATCTGGATTGCTGAATACGTGTTGGCTGGCTACGGTACAGGAGCCATCATGGCTGTACCTGCTCACGACTCTCGTGACTATGCCTTCGCTAAGCACTTCAACCTGCCCATCATTCCTCTGATTGAGGGTGCTGATGTCTCTGAGGAGAGCTATGATGCCAAGGAGGGTATCATGTGTAACTCTTCAAGCGCTAAATTCTCGCTCAACGGTCTGACCGTTAAGGAGGCCATCGCTGCTACAAAGAAGTTTGTGACGGAGCAGGGTCTGGGTCGTGTGAAGGTGAACTATCGTCTGCGTGATGCCATCTTCAGCCGTCAGCGTTATTGGGGTGAGCCGTTCCCTGTCTACTACAAGGACGATATGCCCTATATGATTCCCAAGGAGTGTCTGCCGTTGGAGTTACCTGAGATCGACGAGTACAAACCCACAGAGACAGGCGAGCCCCCATTGGGACGTGCTAAGATGTGGGCTTGGGATACTAAGTTTGACAAGGTGGTCTCTAAGGACGAGATTGACAACAAGACCGTCTTCCCCTTGGAGCTGAACACAATGCCTGGCTTCGCTGGCTCTTCAGCTTACTACCTCCGTTATATGGATCCCAAGAATGAGAAGGCCCTTGTCAATAAAGATATCGATGAGTACTGGCGCAATGTGGACCTCTATGTAGGAGGAACAGAGCACGCCACTGGTCACCTGATCTATAGCCGTTTCTGGAATAAGTTCCTCTATGACTCCGGCTATTCCTGCGAGGATGAGCCCTTCAAGAAATTGGTTAATCAGGGTATGATTCAGGGCCGCAGTAATTTTGTTTATCGTATTGAGGACGAGGGTGCTGACAAGGGAAAGTTCGTCAGCTTTGGTTTGAAAGACAAATACACTACGACGCCTATCCACGTCGATGTGAATATCGTCTCTGCTGATGTCCTTGACATTGAGGCTTTCAAGGCTTGGCGCCCTGAGTATGAGAACGCAGAGTTTATCCTTGAGAATGGTAAATACGTTTGTGGCTGGGCCATTGAGAAGATGTCTAAGTCGATGTTCAACGTGGTGAATCCAGATATGATCGTTGAGAAGTATGGCGCTGATACCCTGCGTCTCTATGAGATGTTCTTAGGTCCTGTGGAGCAGAGTAAGCCTTGGGATACCAATGGTATCGATGGTTGCCACCGCTTCCTCAAAAAGTTCTGGAACCTCTGTTCAGCTTGTTGCTGTGACACAGCAACAGACACAACCGCAACAGCAGAGAACCTGAAGAGCGTGCATAAGCTCATCAAGAAGGTATCGCAGGATATTGAGACCTTCAGCTATAACACATCTATCTCAGCCTTTATGATCTGCGTGAACGAACTCTCGCAGCAGAAGTGCAAGAACAAGGAGATGCTGAAGACACTCGTGATCCTCATTGCCCCCTTCGCTCCCCATATCGCTGAAGAGTTGTGGGAGATGATGGGCGAGCAGGGTAGTGTCTGCGACTCTCAGTGGCCCACATGGAACGAGGAATATCTTGTGGAGAGTCAGGTAAAACTGGGTATCGCCTTCAACGGTAAGGCCCGCTTTGAGATGCAGTTCGCTGCTGATGCCGACAACAAGACTATTGAGGAGGCAGTCTTGGCCGACGAGCGTGCTCAGAAGTATCTTGAAGGCTTCCAGGTAGCAAAGGTTATCATCGTCCCTAAGCGTATGGTGAACATTGTACTGAAGAAATAAATAGATGACGATCAATCACAAACTCATTCTGAACGAGGTGAAGGACTATTTCTTCATCTTCATAGGACTGGTGCTTTATGCCATCGCTTTCACGGTGTTTCTCATGCCCTATCAGATTGTGGCAGGTGGTGTGACTGGTCTTTCGGCCATCATCTACTATGCCACAGGGTTCCATATTGAGAACACCTATATCATCATCAACGCCGTGTTGCTGGTGGTGGCCCTGAAGATCCTTGGTCTGAAATTCCTGATGAAGACCATCGTCGCCATCTTCACCCTCTATTTCCTGCTGGCCTTCTTCCAGGCGATTCTGCCGACTCAGGAGAACGGTCTGCCCTTCAAGTTGATGGGTGAGGGACAGGACTTCATGTCGATGATCATCGGCTGCGTACTTACTGGTATTGCCCTGTCGACGGTGTTCATGCACAACGGCTCCACGGGTGGCACAGACATCATCGCTGCCTCAGTGAATAAGTTCCATCCCAATGTCACTCTGGGTAATGTGCTGATCGCTGCCGACTTCTGCATCATCGGCTCCTGTATGTTCTTCCCACAGTTTGGCACCTATCTTGAGCGCGCCCATAAGGTGATGTTCGGTTTCTGTGTGATGGCGATGGAGAACTATACCCTCGACTATATCATGAATGCCCGTCGACAGTCTGTACAGTTCCTGATATTCACCAGAAAATGGCAGGAGATAGCTAATGCCATCGGTACTGAGACGCATCATGGTGTTACCATTCTCGATGGTCACGGATGGTATACTGGTAAGGAAGTAAAAGTACTCTGTATCCTGGCCAGAAAGAACGAGAGCATCAATATGTTCCGTCTCATCAAGATGATCGACCCTCAGGCCTTTGTCTCTCAGAGTGCCGTTATTGGTGTCTATGGCGAAGGTTTTGAAGAAATGCGGGTGAAAATCAAGAAAGAAGTGAAAAGTGAAGAGTGAAAAGTGAATAATTTGCTACCGCTGTATGAAAATCGTATTTGCAACCAACAACCAGCATAAGCTCTCAGAGATCCGTAGTATTCTTGGCGAAAGTATTGAAGTTCTGTCGCTGAAGGATATCGGCTGTGACGTGGATATTCCTGAGACAGGCACAACGCTCGAAGAGAATGCCCTGCAGAAGGCGCAATATGTCTATGACCATTATCATATCGACTGCTTTGCCGATGATACTGGTTTGGAGGTGGATGCCCTCAATGGTGCACCTGGTGTCTATTCGGCCAGATATGCTGCTCTTCCGGATAATCCTCTGAAATCCGGAAATTCCGAACCAATTTCTCACGATTCTGAGGCAAATATGACGCGTTTACTCTATGAATTAGGAAATAATAACAATCGTAAGGCACGATTCCGTACTATTATTGCGTTAATACAGAAGAAAGATGTCTGCCCTTGTGGTTGTACGAGCATCAAGGAAATCCACAAGTTCGAGGGAATCGTCGAAGGCGAGATTATCCGAGAGCGTAGGGGAGGGGAGGGCTTCGGTTACGACCCCATCTTCCAGCCTGATGGCTACGACAAGACATTTGCTGAATTAGGAATGGATATCAAAAACCATATCAGCCATCGTGCTCGAGCCACGCAGAAACTGGCAGACTATCTGTTGAAAAGGTAAAAAAGTAAAAGAGTAAAAAGGTATGAGAACAAAAATTTGCGCAATAAAATATTTGGTAAAATGGTTCTTACCTTTTTACCTTTTTACCTTCTTACCTTTAAATGCCCAAGTCGGCACTTGGAAAAACCATCTTGCCTATCATGATGTGCAGAATATTTGTGAGGCTGACCATCAACTGTTTGTACTAGCCTCCAATGATATTTACTTATATAATAAGAACGACCAAAGTATCACTACCTACGATAAGGTCAATGGCCTCTCAGATACCTACATCACGCATATTGCCTGGTGTCCTCAGGCTAAACGACTCATTGCTGTCTATCAGAACTCAAATATCGACCTAATGGGCATCAATGGTGATATAACCAATATCTCCGCCCTTTATAGCAAGATGATGACTGAAGACAAGACAGTCTCTAAGATTACCATCGATGGGATTTATGCCTGGTTACATTGTTCTTTTGGACTCGTTAAGGTCAATGTTAAGAAAGCAGAAATTGCTGAGACATATACCAATGGACATCCTGATTATCCCACAAACTTACCTGACTATGATGAATACAATGATCTGCAGAACAACATTACACTAGTATCAAGCCTTCTGCCTGGCGGACCTAAGTATAATTACTTCTATGAAATGAAGTTTTATAATAAAAAACTATATACTTGTGGCGGATTATATCAACCTCTGGTAGATTTACAACGGCCTGGAACCATTCAAGTATTGGATGAAAATAATAATTGGACAATATATGAAGATCGTATTGATACATTAACTCATTATTCATATGTAGATATTGACTGTATTGATACTGATCCTACTGATAATGATCATGTCTTTGCTGGTGGAAGAACAGGTCTTTATGAATTCCTAAAAGGAAAGTTGATTAAAGCATACAGCATTGATAATAGTGAATTGAAATCTACTTTTCAAGACAATCTCGATAAAAATTATGTGATAGTCAATGCACTACAGTTCGATAAAGAAGGTAATTTATGGATGGTACAAAGTTTGAATAACTATAATAAACTCTTGGTTCTGAATAAAAATGGTTCATGGGAAAAAAAGGATTATGACTTATTCAATACTTTTGGTAAAGCTTTGTCAGGTAACAATGCTTTAGGAAATGCCAGGAATCTTTATTTTGATTCAAATGACTATCTTTGGTTTGTTCATGACCATTATGACACACCTGCTATTTATAGATATGACACTAAAAACAATGAATCAAAAGAATTTACCAGCTTTATTAATCAAGATGGAAACACTTTCAGTATTAAATATGGTGTAAGATGCCTAGCTGAGGATAAAGATAACAATATATGGATTGGAACAAGCGATGGTCCATTGATGTTAGAATCAACACAAATAGAAAGTAACAATCCAATATTTACCCAAGTTAAAGTACCACGTAATGATGGTACAAACTATGCTGATTATCTACTTGCTGGAATAGATATCACATCTATAGCTATTGATGGTGGAAATAGAAAATGGTTTGGTACTAATAATAATGGTGTCTTCTTGATCAGTTCAGACAATTTGGAGCAAATCCAGCATTTTACAACTGATAATAGTTCACTCATATCCAATAATATTTTATCGATTGCTATCAATCATACAACAGGTGAAGTTTTCTTTGCTACTGATCATGGTCTTTGTTCCTATATTAGTGATGCCACAAAGACAAATCAAGAGATGTCCACAGATAATGTATGGGCTTATCCTAATCCTGTAGAACCTGATTATACAGGACCTATTACAATTACTGGACTTTCGTTTAATTCAGATATTAAAATACTCTCTTCAAGTGGTTATGTAGTAAATGAAGGTCGTAGTAATGGTGGAACATATATATGGGATGGATGCGATAAAAAAGGTAAGAGAGTTGCTTCTGGTATTTATATGGTAGCTATAGCCACAAATGATGGTAAAAAAGGTACCGTTTGTAAAATAGCTATCGTAAACTAGTATTCTCTGGTTTCATTTTTATACACATTGCCATAATAATATAAGGAAGTGACATATTAAAGTATGTAATATCATAAGCTGAATCAAATAACTCATTCCAGTTATTATTCAAATACATATTATGGGCAAATGTGACAATTACTAACATTATCAATAGAATAGCCGTAAAATACATATATCTTCCTATATTACCTTTCCATATCAATGATAAATAAATACCAAGAGGAATAAATAAAAGAAAATCTGAAAGATGGCCTTGACGTGATTGTAATACAAATGGATTATATTCAAAAAATAAAAGCATTTCTTTATCCCAAAACAGAAAAGGAATAAAAGTAACAATAAATATCAATAATACAAATAAAGGAAATGATACTTTTATAAACCATTTTGAATGAATATATTCATTGAAATAATAAACTATAAAAGGTATTAATGCACTTAGACGTGTACTCATTATAAGCCCAAGAATAATTCCTAATATTAGCCAATTAAAAGACAATGAAATATGATATTTATAGATAATATTGATAATAGCACATACTAAAAGAAAATTTGTTATCAAATCACTCCGTGTTAAAACTTCATAGATAAACGCTGGTGACAACAATAGAAATAGAAAAGCTAAACAAGTTGTCTTTATATTAAAGACAGTATAAGTAGAATAAAGAAATAAAATAGTTACAAATACTATGGAAAGACCTACATTGCCTAATAAATAGAAAGGTAAATGGAATAACTGCCAAATTGGAAAAGGTGAACCATATCCTCCTAAATGTGTTTGAGCTGAATAAGGATAGACACCATTCAATAAACTATTTATAAAATTGTGTATTGCAGACCATCTATCAACTTGAATAGAATAGGGATCTATATAAAATTGTAATACAACTAATAAAATAAAAAGAGTAGATAAGCCAAATAATACATAATTGTTTCTTACCTTTATCTTTTTAATTAAATATTGGGTTATTAAAATGAAAATAACATAAAATATGAATAATAGAATACATTGAAATAAAGTAATAAAGCGTAATCCATATTTTAGTAGAAATAATAGATTAATACCAAAATATAATGATAATGCTATATGACTTATATTTACTTTCAATGTATTCTATTAATTAACTTAATTCCAGCATCCGATTGATAGGTTTAACGGCCTTTTTAGCTATATTAGGATCTACCTCTACAGAGGGCCAGCCATATTTCAAGGCATTGTAGATCTTCAGCAAGGAATTCATCTTCATATACTGACATTCGTTACAGCTGCATTCTAAGCCGCTCTCTGAGATTTCAGGAGGTACAGGTATAAATTCCTTATCAGGACAGGTTCGCTGCATCTCGTGAAGAATACCAGCCTCTGTGGCGACGATAAATTGCTTTTGATCACTCTGCTGGGCATAGTTTAGCATTGTAGCCGTACTGCCTTTTACATCAGCTAAAGCTAAAACAGGACCCTTACACTCCAAATGAGCCATCACGATAGCATCAGGATACTGTTTCTTCAGTTCTATGATCTTTGAAACAGAGAAACGTTCATGTACATGACAACCACCATTCCAAAGCAACATCTGACGACCTGTTACCTCATTGATATAATTACCAAGATTATAATCAGGACCAAAAATCAACTTTGCATCCTTTGGCAACTGATCTACGACTTTCTTAGCATTACCACTCGTAACCACCACATCTGTTAATGCCTTCACAGCAGCAGTTGTATTGACATAAGAAATCACCTGATAACCAGGATGCTCTTTCTTAAATTGCTTCAAGTCTTCTGCCTTACAGGAATCAGCCAAAGAACAGCCTGCATTCAGATCAGGACAAAGTACCGTTTTCTCTGGTGACAACAACTTGCAGGTTTCAGCCATAAAATGCACACCACACATCACCATCATCTTTGCATCCGTCTCTGCAGCCTTACGAGCCAAAGCCAGAGAGTCGCCTACAAAGTCAGCTATCTCTTGTATATCACCAATGGTATAATAGTGAGCTAGGATAATAGCACCTTTCTCCTCACACATCTTTCTGATTTCAGCTTTCAGGTCTGTACCTTCTGCTACAGGTTCATCAATAAAACCTTGTTCAATCCACTCCTTTTTCAACATTAATATATTATCTTTTTATTTTTTCTTTTCTTTATTAAAATAGAATGAATAAGATGATAGGACGTTCATAAGTTAGAAACTTTTCAGCGATTTGCTTGCCAGTTTGTTTATTCACTATGATAAAGTCATTATTCACTTCTATTGTGGATTATTTCTCTCTGATAATGAATACCTAAGCTTACTTATCCACATTTCTCTATTTTGGTGCAAAATTAATAAGTTTATATCTTTTTTCAGCAAAAAACTGTGGAAAATGTGAGTATTTACCAAGAATAAACCTAAAAATATACCCGCTGCCAAGACAGCGGGTAGAAAAATGCTTGTTTTTACACAAGTTATCCACATAGTTTTCCACACTTTATTTGATTCCTGATACTACCTGGATGTCTTTCGTATCTGTTTCTTTACCCAATAGGAATTTATCAATAAAAGCCTGCACTTCTGGGAATTGTTTCTCAGGCAGCTGACAATGTCCGTGACCTTCAACTATCGAATAACCAAAACGGTCACCAATACCAAAGAAATTCCATACTTCCTTGGCAGCCTTAGCTGAGACAACCATCGAACCATCAGCCAGCCACTCATAATCAGGATTACCTAACAGCAATAAGGCTCGTGGACAAACCATCGTACAAAGCTCATGCTGGTCATAAGGTAGACGATAGACAGAATCCCCATGGAAATTCTCCTTCTGACTCTCCATGAACCAATGATAATCTGTCTTATCGAGGTCCTCTAGGTTTTTACCTTTCAAAGTTGATTCGTGGGAAGTACGCCAGGCAGCTGCACCACCTCCACCAGGTTCCTGCGCAATCGTCAGAGCAATACGCTCATCGAAAGCACCACAATAGAGTGCCATCTTACCAGCATAAGAACAACCAGACACACCAATATGTTTGGTATCAATCTTCGTCACCTCAGGACCTAACTGCTGCAGACCATCAATCAAACGGCTCAAACCCCAAGCCCACTCACTATAAGCACCATTGTCTTTCAGTTCTGGATAAAGGCGATCAAAATTATGTTCACCTCTTTCATGATGTCTTCCCATTTGTCCATAGTCATTAACTTGCTTCTCACGATAATTCATAATGGCTATAGGACGATCAGCAAACAATTGTCTTGGCAGAGCCAGCATACTGGTACCAATCATCAAGGCATAAGGTGGATTCCCTACTTTCGGATAGCTGATGGTGGAACTGAGTGTCAACGTCTGGCCATTAACAGTAACGTCTACAACTAACGTATCACCAGACATTTTGGCTTTTACACTTCCATCAGGAACGGTTGGCTTGGTACCGATACCATAGTGTTGAATCATATTGGAAATCTCACTACGACGCTTAGACCAGTCCTTAAAACTCTTTACCTTACCTTTGCTATTGCTCCATTTCAGGGGATCGGGCAACTCACGGATTTCAGGCAGTGCATCAATCGTGGGCATCTCTGGTGCTGCAAACTGACTGCCTGTGTTCTCTACGGTGTAAACAAGTGGTACATTACCTTTCTGCTTCTGGGCATATCCAACGCTAGTGCCACAAAGCATCATAAACGACATAAATAGTAGCTTTTTCATCTTTCCTTATTATTAATAATGTATAGTTGACTGAATTTGGGGTCAAAGATACAAAAAATTTCGATTCGAACAAAGCGAAAGCGATAAAATGCTTCCCTAATTTTGTGGTTTATACATTTTTATATAATTTTGCAACCACAATGAAAAAGTTACGGACGATAGAAATGCAGCGTCTGTCTGTGGATGAATTTAAACAGGCAGAGAAATTACCATTAATAGTGGTGCTCGACGATGTACGTTCGATGCACAATGTAGGCAGTGTGTTTCGTACAGGCGATGCCTTCCGTATTGAGGCTGTCTATCTGTGTGGCATCACCTCGACACCTCCCAGTGCTGAAATCCATAAGACGGCTTTAGGCGCAGAGGATAGTGTGGATTGGAAGGCTTTTAATTCAGCTGAAGAGGCTCTTATTGAATTAAAACAGGCTGGTTTTGAGATTTACTCAGTAGAACAGGCACACGGCTCAACGATGCTGCAGGATTTCAAGCCTGAAAAAGGAAAGAGATACGCAGTTGTATTAGGAAACGAAGTAAAAGGTGTGCATCAGGAGGTGATTGATGCGTCTGATGGTTGCTTGGAGATTCCACAGTTTGGTACGAAACACTCGATGAACGTTTCCGTTACAGCTGGCATCATCATCTGGCATTTCGCTCAGACGATTATTAATAAATAAGGTGGCAAAGCTTGCCACCTTATTTATTAATTACTCTTCTACTGGTGAGAAGTCACTCTTTCCTACACCACAGACTGGGCAAACCCAATCTTCAGGGATGTCTTCGAAGGCAGTGCCTGCAGCGATGCCGCTATCAGCGTCGCCCTCTGCCGGGTCATAAACATAACCACAGATGTCGCATACGTACTTTTTCATAATTGTACTCGTTTTAGTTATTAATAATAGATTCTATTCTCTCAACAATCCGCTCTGGCGGAATGTTCTTCATACAAGCATAATCGCCACGCTGACAAGGCTTCTGACCATAGATGCTACAAGGCCGGCAGTCGAGGTCGAGTTGAATGGCATTATCTGAAGGCTGTCCGAAGCCTAAGAAACCCGCATAAGGATGTGTAGCTCCCCAAATGCTCACCACAGGAATTGCTGTCAGCGATGCCAGATGCATATTGGCTGAGTCCATCGACACCATCACATCCAAATGGCTCATGATGATAAGCTCCTGATACATATTCTCACAATAGTGGGTAGCATTGATACACTGACGGTATTGAGCGCACCACATGGTCAGATACTTATCCTCATCACGACCTTTTCCGAAGAAGAAGATGCGACACTTGGGATATTTGTCCAACAGTTGATGAATCACCTGTTCCATCAGTCGTGGCGGATATATCTTGCCCTGATGGGCTGCAAAGGGTGCAATGCCAATCCATTGTTCAAAGTTCTTCTTGGGACCAATCTCCTTAGGAAGAAGATTCAGGTTGCCTCCTTCTTCAGGAAAGATGGAATGGAATTTCTGTATGTCGACAGGATAGCCTAATTGTTCGAATACACTCAGATAATTCTCAAACGAGGTAGGCAGTTGTTTTTTGATCTTATGTTTAAGCGATACCAGGTGGCGACGGTCTTTGCGATGCTTGTTGATATGTTCCACGCGATAGCGCCCAAGGTTGAATCGCATACGCAGATACTCAGAGCGGAGCACATTATGCAGATCGGCCACTTTGGTGAATTGTTTGGCAACCAGACGACGATAGAGCGCGTTCAAACCTTTGATGCCGTGATACTCAACCTTCAGGTCTGCCTCCATGAAATTCACATTGGGTGCCAGATCATCGAAAAGCGTACGGGCATATCCACGACTCAGCACCGTGATACGAATATCATGATATTGATGGGCGAGTGACCACACCACAGGTACAATCATTGCAATGTCGCCCAACGACGAGAAGCGGATAACAAGGATATGCTCTTTCTTCATGTTCTCAGCTCTTACCTCTCACCTCTCATTTCTTGTATAGGATAGGATTCGTAGCGGGATCGTTATACATCTTCATCTGACGATATACTTTCATATATTTCCGTCCTGCTTCAATATCTTCCAACAACTGATCGATGGCCAGCGAAAGGTCTTTCTGCTGTTCTAGCAGCACCTGCAACTTAGCCTGACATTTGGCAATATGCTCTGCTGAGGCATCCTTTCGATCCACCTGCTCCTGCATGTGATAGATCTTCAGAGCCAGAATACTCAGACGGTCAACAGCCCAAGCAGGACTCTCCGTATTCAGTCTGGCATCCGCCTGAGGCTTCACCTGACTGTAATTCTGACGGAAGTAGGAATCGATTTCCTCTACCAGATCCGTACGGTCCTGATTGCTTCTGTCGATTCTCCGTTTCAGGGCCAGCGCCTCGACGGGATCGATATGAGGATCGCGGATGATATCCTCATAGTGCCACTGAACGGTGTCAATCCAGCATTTAAGATAAAGGCTGTGATCGATATTATCCCTATCATAAGGATTATTGATAGGTGTATCTACATTATCCGTCAGATGATAGTCTTTAATCACCTGATTGAAGATTTGATTAGCGTGCTCTGTAAACGACATTGTCAAAAAATGATTTGTTTGATTTGCAAAGCTACAGAAAGTTTTTGAATTAACCAACTAATTAGTGATATTTTCATCCATTTTTTGCATTTTTAGTGTTGGTAACGCACACAAAAGGGCAAAAACATGCACAAATATACCCCTTTTGTGCAAAAGAGAGTGAGTTTTCCTTAAAAAAATTTGCGTAACTCAAAGAAAATGTGTTACTTTGCACCCCGAAAGCGGAAAAACCGCTAAATTTTCAAGATAGCAAATACATTATTAACATTTTAAAGAAAGAAAATTATGTCAGAAATTGAAAGCAAAGTAAAGGCTATTA
>JAEEGJ010009735.1_pt1 | contig 25472 bp, 21 predicted proteins | sample 8958761 | NCBI WGS metagenome assembly JAEEGJ01 (sample SAMN16246546, study PRJNA631951) | gut metagenome | biome: gut microbiome; feature: rumen; material: RS-attached | host: Bos | place: Iran: Karaj | collected 2018-10 | reverse complement strand
ATGTGGATTCACCCCACAGTACGCCCCGATCGAGGAGATGTATAAGAAATATCATGACAAAGGCTTAGAGATCCTTGATATCCCTTGCAATCAGTTCGCCGGCCAAGCCCCAGGAACCGATGAGGAGATCCATGAGTTCTGCACCATCCATTACAACACAACCTTCCCTCAGATGAAGAAGAGTGACGTCAATGGCAAGAACGAGATCCCTCTATATACCTATTTAAAGAAAGAGAAGGGGTTTGAGACCTTTGGTACAGGCTCTAAGGCGTTTGCCATGAGAGTCGTCGCAAAACTCAAAGACTACCATTACAAAGAGAACCCTGACATCAAATGGAACTTCACCAAGTTCGTGGTCGATAGAAAAGGAAACGTCGTCGCAAGATTCGAACCAACCATCGATATGCAAGAGGTTGAGAATTGCATCGTCTCCTTACTCTAAGAAATAATTAATTAACAGCCGACACATAAAATCCCAGGAGGAATATAAAAATGGAAAGAATCGAATTTCTCAAAGCGTTAGCCAGAGGCTGGTTTGGCAATAGCCAACAGCATAGCATCCACGCAGAGCTTTTAGCCGACAGAGGCTTCAAGGCCCTTGCCGATAAGATCGCTGCCGAATCCGAGGAGGAGTGGAATGAGGCCAAAGAGGTCAACAAACGCCTCATCGAACTCGGAGAGACCCCTGAAGTGGCCATCGCCCCATACCCAGTCATCAAAGACGTCAAAGAGATGCTTGAGTATGACTGCAAAGAAAGCGCCGAAGCTCTCCCAGCCATGTCCAAGGCCTTAGCCCTTTTCGCCGATGATTATGTGACCGCGAGCATGATCCAGAAATTCATCGTCGATGAGCAAGAGCACTATAACTGGGTGAGAGCCCATCTCAACCTCATCAAAGAGATTGGCTACGAGAACTATCTCATCGAGCAGATTGGCTAATATGACTAACGTTGAAAGAGTCTACGAGTTCCTCGAAGCAGCAGGAACTTACTATCTTGCCACCGTCGAAGGCGATCAGCCTCGCGTAAGAGCCTTTGGCACCCAACTTCTCTACGAAGGAAAGCTTTATATCCAGACTGGCAAAATCAAACCGGTCTCTAAGCAAATCAAAGCCAACCCGAAAGTCGAGATCTGCGCGTTCAAAGATGGGCAGTGGTTACGTCTATCTGGAATCTTAGAAGAAGACGACAGAAGAGAAGTCAAGAAAGCCATGCTCGACAAGATGCCTTCACTTCGCGCGATGTATAACGAAGACGATGGCAATACCGAAATGCTTTACTTTAAATCAGGCGAGGCTACCTTCTCCTCGTTTGTTGCTCCCTCTGAAAAGGTGATCATCTAGCGCCCTTTCAGAAACGTATATCGAAATGGCACCCTCCTTACAGGTGCCATTTTTATTTTCCAAAAAACAAAAAGAAGCGGCAAATCCCGCTCCTTTTTTGCAAAACCCGCTTATTTTTCCTCTACGTAAGGGAGAACTGGGTTCATGTATTTCTTGGTTGCGCCGTCCTTGACTCCGTTATGATCAATTCCTGCGTAGAACTCATGAGCCTCTTTAGAAATGTCTTCTCCGTTCTTGGCTTTCTCTAAGAGAGGTAAGAAGGAGAGGTATTCCTTTTTGGCGTTATCCATAAGGTCATACCAACTCTCTTTTCTCTTTTCGCCAGAGACTGGATCAGGCCATTCCTCTTTGGTTGCGTTCATAAAATCGATCTTGCCATAGGTCTTCTCTAGGTTACGAGGATAGTTGAGCGCAAAAGCGACGGCATCCCTTCCGAAGAAGGTCTTAAGGAACCATCTCTTGAGTCCATGAGGTTTGTTCACGAACTTCATGATAGCCGCGTAATCCTTCACTGATGTGAAATAGGAATTCTCATCAAGGCCAGGAACGTTATCGCTGGCTTTATTGGCTTCATAGATCATCTTAGAGATCTTGTGGAGCTCTTCGTCGCTAACGGTCTTAAGGGAGAAAGCAGGGTTCTCGTTAAAGACACCTTTCTCTTTGGCGTATATGCAGTCGATCGCACTTTCGAACTTGGTGTGGAAAGCAGAGTAGTATTTGGCTTCCTTGGAATCATCCTCTTTATATCCAGCGTGGCTATAGACAAAAGGATGGCAGTTCCTGTCTAAGATGTAGTGGAGATACACCCCTTCGATAAAATCGAAGAGGAGCTCTTTGTCTTCACTCTTATTCGCGTAATCGATCATGGCCATATAGAGAGCGGTAACCTCTCTCTTATGAAGTCCAGACCCGAAAGTGTTCACGACCTTGCTTCCTTTTCTCTTCTTCCAAGGAAGCATTCCATAGAAGAAGAAAGGGTCAGGTCCTTGCGAGCCTAAAACAAGGGCACCGAAATGCTTTCTTTCAGGGTTAACGCCTTCGAACTTAGCGAAGGTGTAGTGAGTTAATATTGCTGGCATTAGTCATCCGCTCCAAGAGCTTCTAAGCCTTTGACGTTCTTGCCGGTGTCTTTGTTGTGTGGGGCTTTGACGAAGAAGAAGACGATGCCCGCAGCTGCCATAAGGACGGTGCTGTAAATCGGAAGAGCGTTCCAGAATGTGGCGTGCTTGAGGATAAGACCACCAAGGATTGGGGTAATCGACTGAGCACCCATTGATGCGGCGTAGTAAAGGGAAGTGTATCTTCCAAGCTTCTCTTTGGTGCAGTAGTCGGTGACAAGTGGGAAGGAGCAGATATGGATGAAGGAAGCGCCTAAGCCCATGATGAAGCTCGTGATGAAGAAGAAGACTGGAGGATTTGGATTCTCGAAAGTGTAGACAGGGTTGCCACCAACGACTGGGACGCTGCTTGGGTAGAAGGACATCGCAAAGTAGACGGCAGTGACGGCACAGATACCGGCAAATATGGTCCATTTGCGGCCGATTTTGTCAGCGACGATGCCAGCGGTGATGAAACCGATGATCGAAGCGGCACCGGAAACGACGGTCATGATGACGCCGCCAGCGGATGATGTATTGAGGTGGAACATGAAGTAGTTAGACTGGAAGGTCTCGATGGCGTTCAAAGACATGAACCAGAGAACCTCAGCGACAAGGATGAGAGTAAGGTTTCTGACGTTGTTCTTAGAGAGTTTGCCTTCAGCAGTAACCTGCTCAGCGGATTCACCCATGGCTTCGCCACGGACGATATCGTCGTGAAGCTGTTCAGCGAGTTTGTTTTCTTTGACGGTGAAGAAGAGAACGACAACGGAAGCGACGAGAACGAGGGAACAGGCGATGAATGGGATCTCAAGCATGAGAAGGGAATTGCTAGTTCCATCAAGATACTTGGTAAGAGGGAAGATGATGGCGAAGATGGAGCCGATGAAACCACCGACGTAACCAACGATGTTGATCCAGCCATTGGCGCGGCTTCTAAGCGGTTTTGGCGTCAAATCTGGCATCAAAGCGACGGCAGGGGAACGGTAGGACATCATGAAGACGATGATGAGGACCATCATGGCGATCATGCCGATAGTGAAACCGGTAACGCCAGCGATGGCAGCGGCCATGCCTTCGTTGAAGAAGAATGGGATGAACGGCATGACGATCGCGGTGACGACGGAGCCGACAAGGATATAAGGCATACGTTTGCCGATCTTGGTCTTGGTTTTGTCAGACATATTGCCGAATATTGGCATGATGAAGAGGGCGGCGATGTTATCAAGCGCCATGATGATGCCGACGACCCATTGGACGTCTTTGAATTCATCAGGCCCCATATAGCCTTGACGAAGGATGTTCGTCATATTGAAGTCTTTGAAGTCGGCGATGTTCCAGGAAGAGGCGTTTCCTTGGGATGCACTCATGAAGGCTTCGTAAGCGCCTTGGTAGGCATCTGGATACATCGTTTTAGCGAATAAGAACGAAAGCATTGGCGAGCAGTATGAGTTATAAAGCTGCCAAACAAGCAGGATTCCGAAGAATGCCATGCCGATCAAAAGGGTGCGCTTAAGGTAGGCTTTGTCAAACTTAAGCTCTTTCTCTTTTTCCATACAAGGACTCCTTATTTTAGATAGGGAATAAGTTCCCTATGTCACTATGCTGTCTCATTATAAAGTTCGCGTGAAATCTAGTCAAAAACTAGCGGGGAAAAATCAAAAGAAAATGTAGATAATAGGCAAATTTCCCTAGTCCCAGAAGATAGTTCAAAATGAAATTGACGAGGTTGCTACGCAATGATATATTATTATCCGCACGTTTAGGCGGCCTCTGTGTCTGGATGCTTAGCTCAGCGGGAGAGCATCGCCCTTACAAGGCGGGGGTCACAGGTTCGAAACCTGTAGCATCCACCAAGTGAGAATCAAACGTGTATGTCCTTAGCATCGTGGGCGAATAGCGAAGTGGCCAAACGCGGCTGACTGTAAATCAGCTCCTTACGGTTCGGTGGTTCAAATCCATCTTCGCCCACCATCCTTTTATTGGGGTGTAGCCAAGTGGTAAGGCAACAGACTTTGACTCTGTCATTTCGCTGGTTCGATCCCAGCCACCCCAGCCATGACTCCTCCGTTAGCTCAGTGGTAGAGCACTTGACTTTTAATCAAGGGGTCGTGAGTTCGAGCCTCACACGGGGGACCAAATTTACTTCTTATGATTGGTTCCTATGGCGGGAACCTATTTCTTTATCTGGGATCCAGTAAATGACAGCTCTGCTCGAGTGGCGGAATGGTAGACGCAAGGGACTTAAAATCCCTCGCCCTCAAAAGCGTACCGGTTCGAGTCCGGTCTCGAGCACCATGCTATGTAGAAGAGGTTCGATTGAATAATCGGGCCTTTTTTCTTTTGTCATATAATAAAGGTGAATAGAGGAGTCATATCATGGAAGAAGTATTGAAAGACAAATACGGGATGATATTAGGCAGAATCCGGGATAACGGCAGAGAGCTCGTCCTTTATGACAAATACGGGATGATACTAGGAAGATACGAAAAGGACACGAACAGGACCAAAGACAAATACGGAGTCATAGTTGGAACAGGGAATCTCCTAGTTGCCTTCTTACACCTGAATTTCTAGCAACAGAAACGATTGAGCCCAAGAACAACCTTGGGCTTTTTTGTGCCCTGAAACCGCTAACAAAAAAATCTTTATTTACAAGAGAGGATTCATGGTAGTAATCTTTTCTACCGGAATGAGCCTATTAATAAAAACGTAGGCGTTCTTTAAGGGGGTTACTCTCATGTATAGACTCTTTCGCTTAAAGAAATCAAAAAACTGTCCGGTTTTAGACATTCCCTCATCAACTTCGTTAATCAAGGGTGGTCATTCTCTCCTCTAGGAGATTTGGCCACTCTTTTTTTAAGGCAAAAGGAGGAAAAGGAATGAAACGCAAACTCGTATTAGAAAATCACCGCGTCTTCCATGGCGAAGGTTTTGGAAGCCAAGACAAGAAGATCGCCGAAATCGTCTTCAACACATCGATGGTCGGCTATCAGGAGATTCTCTCCGACCCAAGCTATTGCGATCAGATCGTCGTCATGACCTATCCTCTCATCGGAAACTATGGTCTTGCTGACGAGGACTACGAATCCAAAGGCGTCTTCCAATCCGGCTTCGTCGTCAGGGAATATAACGATTCCCCATCTAACTTCCGTTACACCGAAACCTTAGGTGAGAAGATGGAAGAGTACCATTCTGCAGGGATTTCCGGCGTCGATACCCGTGAAATCGTCCGCATCATCCGTGACTATGGTTCCATGAAAGCCATGATCGTCGATGAGGATGTCCCAGACGAGGAATGCTTCAAAGAACTCGAAGAGTATTCCTATCCTCATGACCAGGTCTCAAGAGTCTCCTCCAAGAAGGTCTGGTATTCCCGTTGCCCTGATCCTCTCTATAACGTCGTCGCGATCGACTGCGGCTGCAAGCTCAACATCATCAGAAAGCTCAATGGCCTTCGCTGCAACGTCACCGTTATCCCATACAATTCCTCGGTGGAAGACATACTCCGCTACAAACCAGATGGACTTTTCATCTCAAACGGCCCTGGTGACCCAGAGGATGTCGTAAGTGTCATTAACGTCATCAAAACCCTCAAAGGCAAACTTCCGATGCTTGGCATCTGCTTAGGACATCAGATGATCGGCTTAGCTTATGGCGCGAAGACCTACAAAATGAAGTTCGGACACCGTGGTGCGAACCACCCTGTCAAAAACCTCATGACTGGCAAAGTGGAAATCACTTCCCAGAACCACTCATACGCGGTCGATCAGGAGAGTCTCAAAGGCACAGGTCTAGAGCTCACCCATATCAACCTTCTCGATAACGAAACCGAAGGCATGATGGACAAAGAGAACAAAGTCATCGCCGTCCAATATCACCCGGAATCAGCGGCAGGCCCAGAGGATTCGACATATATCTTCCAGGGCTTCCTCGACAATATGAAAGCATTCAAGGAGGGCAAATAAGATGCCAAAACGTAAAGATTTGCACCGTATCATGATCATCGGTTCCGGCCCAATCGTCATCGGTCAGGGCGCGGAATTCGACTACGCAGGCACCCAAGCTTGCTTGGCCCTCAAAGAGGAAGGCTATGAGACCATCCTCGTTAACTCAAATCCAGCCACAATCATGACCGATACCAAGATCGCCGATAAGGTCTATATGGAGCCTCTCGATCTTGAGAATGTCGCGAAGATCATCCGCAAAGAAAGACCTGACGGAATCATCTGCTCCATCGGTGGACAGACCGGCCTTAACCTTGGCATGAAGCTTGCCACAAACGGCATCTTAGAAGAATGTCAGACTGAGTTACTAGGCACAGGATACGAGGCTATCGCCAAAGCCGAGGACCGCGACCTCTTCAAAAAACTCTGCGAGGAGATCGGTGAGCCAATCCTCGAAAGCTTCTCCGTCAAAACCGTGGAGGACGCTTTAGAAGCCGCTCACAAAATCGGCTATCCAATCATCCTTCGTCCAGCCTTCACCTTAGGTGGTACCGGTGGTGGCTTCGCAAATAACGACGAAGAAATGGTCAAACTCGCCAAGAACGGCTTAAAGCTCTCTCCTGTCTCCGAGGTCCTCGTCGAGAAATCGATCAAAGGATTCAAAGAGATCGAATACGAAGTCCTTCGCGACAAGAACGACACCGCGATCGTTGTCTGTAATATGGAAAACGTCGACCCTGTTGGCATCCATACCGGTGACTCAGTTGTCGTCGCCCCATCCCAGACCTTGACCAACAAGGAATACCAGATGCTCCGTAACAGCGCCCTTAAGATCATCCGCGCCCTTAAGATCGAAGGTGGCTGTAACGTTCAGTTCTCCCTTGATCCATATTCCTTCAAGTATTACGTCATCGAGGTCAATCCTCGTGTCTCTAGAAGCTCCGCTTTAGCGTCCAAGGCTTCTGGCTATCCAATCGCCAGAGTCTCCGCGAAAATCGCTATCGGCATGACCCTTGATGAGATCAAAATCGCCAACACACTCGCCTCATTTGAGCCAACTCTCGACTATGTCGTCACCAAGGTTCCAAGGTTCCCATTCGATAAATTCGCTGACGCAAACCGTTCCCTTTCGACTCAGATGAAAGCGACCGGTGAGGTTATGGGTGTCGGCCGTACCATTGAGGAATCAATGCTTAAGGCCATCAGGTCCTTAGAGATAAAAGCCTGCCATCTTGAGCTCAAATACCTCAAAGACTATTCAGTTGAACAGCTTTTGGAACTTATTGACCGCCACACAGATGAACGTCCATTCGCCATCTGCGAGGCCTTCAGAAAAGGTGTCACGATCGATGAGATATACGACCATACCAAAATCGATCGTTTCTTCTTAGAGAAGTATCACAACATCGTCGACTTCGAAGAGACACTCAAGAATAACCCTCTCTCCGAAGAACTCATGCTTGAGGCCAAACGCCTTGGTTTCTCTGATGAGTATTTAGGGAAAATCTATGGCAAATCCAAGCTCGATGTCTATTGCTATAGAAAAGAAAAAGGCATCTATCCGGTCTACAAGATGATCGATACCTGCGCCTCTGAATTCAAATCCTATATCCCGTATTTCTATAGCACTTATGAACACGAGAACGAAAGCATCCGTTCCCCAAAGAAGAAGATCATCGTCTTAGGCTCAGGCCCAATCAGAATCGGTCAAGGCGTTGAGTTCGACTATTCGACCACGCACGCTATCTGGACGATTCAAAAGGAAGGCTATGAGGCTATCGTCATCAACAACAACCCAGAGACCGTCTCTACCGACTATTCCCTCTCCGATAAGCTCTATTTCGAGCCTCTCACCATCGAAGACGTCATGAATGTCATCGACTTTGAGAAACCTGAGGGCGTCATCGTCTCTCTTGGCGGCCAAACCCCAATCAACCTCGCAAACGACTTAGCGAACCTTGGAGTCAAGATCATCGGCTCCCAAGTCGAGGCCATCGATGTCGCTGAAGACCGCGATCTCTTCGAGAAAGCTATGGAGAAGCTTAACATCCCTCTTCCAAAAGGCTTTGCCGTCACTGGAGTTGAGGAAGGCGTCAAAGTCGCCAAAGAGATTGGTTACCCAGTCCTTGTCCGTCCTAGCTTCGTCTTAGGTGGTCGCATGATGCGCATCATCAATGATGAGAAGGCTCTCAAGAGCTTCATGAAAGAAGTCATCTCATTCGATTCCGAACACCCTGTCCTCATTGACAAATACATCTATGGCATTGAAGCGGAAGTCGACGCTATCAGCGATGGCAAGGATGTCTTCATCCCAGGCATCATGCAGCTTGTCGAGCGCACAGGCGTCCACTCAGGCGACTCGATGTCAGTCTATCCTCCGTACACCCTCTCCGAGGAAGTCCAAAAGACCATCGTCGATTATGCGACCAAGATCGGTCTCGCTCTCAACATGATCGGTCTCTTCAATATCCAATTCATCGTCCAGAAGACTGGTGAGGTCTCAATCATCGAGGTCAACCCTCGTTCCTCCCGCACGGTTCCGTTCCTTGCCAAATCGACAGGGGCACCAATTGCCGACATCGCCGCTCAGGTAATGCTTGGCCACTCTTTAAAAGAGCTTGGTTTTGTAGGGGTTTTTCCGAAAAAGAAGCGTTGGTATGTCAAAACCCCAATCTTCTCCTTCACGAAGATCCAAGGCATGGATGTCGTCTTATCCCCAGAGATGAAATCGACGGGTGAGTCGATTGGCTATGACCTTGATTTCAATCGCGCTCTTTATAAGTCTCTCCGTGCTTCAGGGCAAAAGCTCATCAACTACGGCACCATCTTCACGACCGTTGCCGACAAAGACAAAGAAGCGGCTTTGCCTTTAATCCGTAGATTCTACGATCTTGGTTTCAATATCGAAGCCACAAAAGGCACTGCGGAATTCTTAAAGAAAAACGGTATCAAAACCCGTATTAGAAAGAAGATCTCCGAAGGAAGCGAAGAGATTCTTGATTCGCTCCGCAAAGGATATGTCTCATATGTCATCAACACGATGACCGATGACCGTGAGGACTATGCCAAGGACGGCGTTAAGATCCGTCGCTGCGCCATCGATAACTCGGTCCCAGTATTCACTTGCTTAGATACGGTTGAGGCTGTCATCCAGGTCTTAGAGCAGACCACCATGAACGTCTCGACGATCGATGCCGAAGACTAATTGAATTGGCAAAAACTTAAAACGCTCATATTAACTTTGGCGCCTGAAACGCCAAAGTTTTTCTTTTCACTTTTAAGACGGTTCCTTTCCTGAATAATTATCGTTATTTACGCAGCAAGTTGTTGCGCAAATCTTCTTCATGGAACAATTCGCAGAATTGACGCGTTTCTGCAAGCCGTTTCTTTTGGTAGAATTCAGTTAATAGGAAAAACATATGGAACAAGTAATTCTCAATAATGGTGTCATCATGCCTACCCTTGGTATTGGCACTTTTCTCATCTCTCCTCCTGATGCTTTTAACGGAGTGAAGGAAGCCCTTAAGATGGGTTATCGCCATATTGACACCGCGAACATGTACGGGAATGAAAGAGCGGTGGGCCGTGCTATCAAAGAATCAGGCGTTCCTAGGAATGAGATCTTCTTAGCCACCAAGATCTGGCCAACCGAATACCATAACCCGAATATTGTGGAAGAAACCTTAGAGAGATTAGGCGTCGATTACGTCGATCTCCTTTACGTCCATCAGCCTGCAGGAGACTGGAAAGCCTGCTACAAGATGATTGAGAAAGCCTACAAAGAAGGAAAGACCAAAGCCATAGGCATTTCCAATATGGAAGGACATTGGCTTGATGAGCTTTATTCTTTTTGCGAAATCAAACCCCAGGTCATTCAGGTTGAATGCCATCCATATTTCCCTCAGGAAGAATTAGTTGAGCAAATCAAGAAAGACAATATCAAGATCGTCAGCTGGTTCCCTTTAGGACATGGCGACCCAACCCTTTTGAATCAGAAAGTGATAGGGGAGATTGCCAAGAAACACAAAGTGACGAACGCTCAAGTGCTCTTACGATGGCAACTCGATATGGGCTTCACCGTCATCCCTGGAAGCAAGAACGTGGATCACATCAAGGACAACTTCGATATCCTTAAGTTCAAGCTTGATGATGAGGATATGAAGAAGATCGCCACCCTCAATAAGAACAAGAAATATAACCAACAGACACCAGAGAAACTTGAGATATACGCTAACAGATTCCCTGTCTACGAAAAGGAATAGCAAAACAAAAAGAAAAGCCCCAATTTGCAGGGGCTTTTTTGATTTTTAGCGCGGATTATGCGTTGAAATCGACGTGGATGGAACCGCTTGTGACATTAAGGCTCATGGTCTTAGTGGCGCCTGCGTTGGTCTTGCTATCGACGTTCGCGCTGCCGCTCATCTTGCTGACTTTGAAGTTGTAATTCTCTTCAGCATCGACGACAGAGAGATTGATGGAGCCAGAGACCGCATCGATGTCGATCGATTTCTCGGCATCGACTTTGAGGAGGTCGACTTTGCCAGAGGTGCAATCGGCTTCAAGGCTTTCGCATTTAATCTTCTCGCCTTTGATGGTTCCGGAGATACCGCGGAGGTCGATTTTGCCTCCAGCGGTGAGGTTATCCATGGTGATTTTTCCGCTTGTGGCATCGACATTGATGTCTTTGCCAGCGGTGAGGTTCTCGATACTCACGCTGCCAGAGATGGCGTCGAGGTCGACTTTGCCTCCGATGTTGCAGTTCTTGACGGTGACGGAACCGCTTGTGCAGTCGATGATGAGGTCTTTGCTGCTTGTGGCGTTCTCAACATAGATGGATCCGCTTGTGGCAGCGATTTTGTAATCGATGTCGGAATCCATTGGGACGGTGATGGTGGTGACGTTGTCGAAGATCTTGTCGTAGTTCCATGGCCAGACGAATTCGCCGACCCAGTTGAACCACTGTTTCTCTTTCTCTTTCATCTCAAGGACGCCATCGACGAAGCTGAATTCGACCTGTGGGTCATCCTCTTTGTCTTTGTAATCGATCTTGATGGTCTCAACATCGCCTTTGACGACGTTGATGGAGCCGGAATAGGTTTTGACCTTAAGGGCTGAGGCAGCTCCTTCGGCGACATAATGCTTTTCGACTCTTTCGGTGACGGCGCCTTCTTCGTTCTTATAGGCGATCACAGCGCCAGCCGCGGCGACGGTTCCTCCGATAAGGAGAAGCACACTAGCGGCAATTGCAAGTTTTCCAAATGTTTTCATCTTTTGTTTCTCCTTTCTCTTAGGCTCTAAGGATCTTTCTCTTGGTGCCTCTAAGGAAGCTGCCAGTCAAGCTGACATTGGCTTTGGCCACGCCAGTGCCGGCCATGAAGAGGAAGATAGCAAGGCCGAGGGCGGCGATACCAACGCCGATCCAGGCGATTCCGGTTCCTGGGTTGCCAGCGATGAAGCTGATGACTCCTCCGATAACGCCTCCTGCTAATGCTGCCGCTAAGGCAATGCTGACGGCGAAGATGACGATATCGAAGACCCATAAGAGCATGTAGAACACGAAGAAGAGGATGAAAGCCGTTAAGGCAAGTGGGACCCAGAGAGGCGCACCAAGGATGAGGAGGATGATCATTCCTGCGCTCATGTGCTTGTTCTCACGGATTCTTTCTTCTTTGTTCTCTTTGACTCTTTCTCTGATGACCGACTTAAGTGGCATGTCCACTTTGATGTTCTTGATGATCATATCGAGATCGCCAAGGGAGGCGACGGCTTCTTCTTCGGTCATGCCGTTCTCCACACGGTCATCGATGATTTCGGAGTAGAACTCGATTGAATTTTCTACTTCGTTGTGAGGATAGCCTCTTAGCGATCCTCTTATTGCGTTAATAAATTCGTTCTTTCTCATTTGTTTCTCATCTCCCCTTCGATGAAGGTGTAAATGTCCATCATCGATTTCCATTCATCAAGGAATACCCTGATTCGTCTTTCCCCTAGTGGGGTTATCGCGTAATACTTCCTTAGCCTTCCGTTATGTTCCATCGAATAGGTTTCGACGGCGCGCATTTCTTCAAGTCTTCGGAGAATCGGATACAAGGTTGATTCCGATATCTCGACGTGTGGCGAGAGGTCCTTGATTATCATGTAACCGTAGGAGTCGCCTTGGAGCAAGGAAGCCAAGACGCAGATATCTAGCATTCCGCGTTTTAGTTGTACATCCATTGAAATACCTCCCAACGCACAATACTATACGAGGCATAGTATATCGTGTCAAGAGGTATAGATAAAAAATTTTTCCTCCGCGTATATGCGCGTTTTTCAAGTAATAGGGGATAACAAAAAAAGACCCTCGGTGAGGAGGGTCTAGTTTCTAATCTAGTTAGCGATTAGGCGATTGGAAGGAATCTGAAGCAGTCAAGAGCTGGGGCTCTCTCTGGGAACTCGATAGCGAAGGTGTTTGGACCAGCGAGAACGTTGACTGTGCCGATGGTGACTTCAACGGTTGGAGCACCCATCTGCTGGTTGGATTCGATCTTGGCTTCACCACTTGGGGTGACGACCTGGTCGTTGAGCTTGATGATTCCATCAACGCCGAAGACGAAGTCTTCACTCATCTGGTAGTGGGAAGCACCAGCGATGACGAGGGTCATCTGCTGAGCGGTTGGAGACTCGAAGGTGTAGTTCAAAGTGAACGGACCGGTGACGTCATAACCAGTGATGTAGGCGCCGCCGCTGTGGCCATTCTGGATACCAGTGGTTCTGTCGGTGTAGCTGTGGAAGCTGCCGATATCGGCTGCGTTTTCGGCTTCGACTCTGATTTCACCAGCAAGAACTTTCTTCTCGACGGTGACTTCGACTCTGGCGGAATACATGCCATCTTTCTTGATGGTGATGTTGGCGGTGCCAAGGGCAACACCATGGATCTTACCGGTTTCATCGACGGTGGCGACGGTTTCCTTATCGGAAGCGTAGCTGACGCCGGTGGTGTCGGTTGGTTTGGTTAAGGTGATTTGGGTATCTTCGCCGATATAAGCTTTTAAGCCAGTGGCTTCAGCTTCAAGCTGGACTTCGATTCTTTCTTTGGCTGGAGCGGCTTTGACGGCGATGGTGGATTGTTGCTTGGAGTAGAACATCAAGTCGTCGATGTATGGGGCGGACGCTAAGAACGAAAGCTCTAAGGTGTTGTCGCCAGCAACGAGATTCTGTTCACCAAGAGAGAACTCTTTGAAGGTGTTGTTATCGCCAGTGGAAGCAAGGGCTTTGCCAGTCATAGCGATTTCGGCGTTATTGAGCTTGACGCCCATGACGGTGCTCATATCGGTGACGCCATCGGAAGAGGCCATCATGATGACGAGCTCGGCTTTGATAGCGGCACTAGAAGTGAAGGTTAAGGTTTCTTTATCGCCAGCGTCTAAGTGAGCGAGGCACTTCTGATCGGAAGCATTACCTTCGGTTCTGGCATAGGTTGGCTCCCAGCCTTCGGCAGCGCTTCCCCACCAGCCATCGGCGGCATAGTGGTCGGCATCTTCGAAGTGAAGGGTGGCTAAGGCAGCTGGTCTGTTGACTTTGATGGAAATGGAGCCTTTGTTGTAGCCTTCCTTGGTGGCGCTGATAGAGGCATCGCCTGGGCCGACAGCGGTAACTTTACCGGTCTGGTCAACGGTGGCGACGGCTTCGTTGGATGATTTCCATTCGACGCCGGTGAGAGCGGTCTCGCCTTCTTTGGCGGTGAGCTGAACCATTTCTTCGACGATTAAGGTCTTCTTGTCACCTTCAGCACTGATGGTGATCTTTGGTTTGGCGACTGAGCTGGCAGCGACTGAAGTGCTAGCAGCGTCCGATTCATCTCCACCAGGCTGTGGGCCATCACAAGCAGCTAAGCCTAATGCGAGGGCTAAGGCTGCTAACGGGAGAAGAGTTTTTGCTTTTTTCATTTAAGAACCTCCTTACTTTTTGTTTTTCTAAAATGAAATTGGAGCCATCAAACATGAATGCACAAAATGAGCAGAGCGTGGTTGATGAATTCTCTTTTGCACATTAATTATATTCTTTCTAATTCTTAGAAATAAAGAAAAAGTGGAAGGGCTTACATTCCCTATCCACTTTCTACAAAACACTTCTTTTTACAGTTAATTGAGGTATTGGAATTTCTCCGCACCTTTGGTGTTGATCCATCTTAATAACAACCAGCTGAAGAGACCAAGTATGACTCCCAAGATGATGAGATAAAGGAATGGAGGAACAAATGCGGCAACGAAGAAATAGATGACCGTCATGATGATCGGAGAAAGGAAACCGACGAGCAAGCAGATGAGGACTGGCATGCTTTGCTTAAGGGCCATGTTCTCATTCTTCCAATCGATCATCGGCCACTTGAGGTTGCAAGCAAGACCAAAGACTCCATAGAAGAAGACGATGACCGCCGCAAGAACGGTGACTAGTATTGCGTTCAAAACATCAAGGCTTAAACCAATCGAAATAAGGATCGTGCTGATGAGGGTGAACGGGAGAGCGATGATGCAGTGGAACTCGATCTTCGACCAAAGAATCTGCTTCATGGAGATCGGAAGCGACTGCAAAACCGCGATCTTTTTGCCTTCAAGGGAAACTGATGGGGCAGTGATAACGCTCATGCCACAAAGGAGCATGACGGCAAAGAAGACGAGAACAGGAAGCATGAGGCCGATGAGAGCGGTGACGGCTTCTGGCGTCGTGCCTTGCGTGCCGGCTTGGGCAGCAATATTGGCAATCGCGCCCTGAATAGTGTCACGGTTGAAGATGGCCAATACGCCGATGATTGGGAAGAAGACGTATCCCAAAGACGTATTGAGGATGTACATAGGATTGGAGAAGAAGTGTCTGAACTCTCTGCTGATGAGGGTGTGATTGACGCTTCTTTGTTTGTCTTCACGCTTGTTGCTCGTGATGGCTTTGCCTTTGCCGTTGCTTGAGATCATCTTGGTAAAGGTGATGGAAAGGACCCAATAAAGGAGAGCGAACAAACCAGCGCAGATAAGGAAGAAGATCGAACCGTATAAGGCATCGCCCAAACAGGCTTTGCCAAAGGCAAGGGCAGGAACGAAGCTTCCGAATCCATTGGCGACCGCCTCAGGATCTTCGAACAAGGTAGTGATACCATTCTCAAGCCGGGAGATAAGGACCATATAGCCAACGAATCCTCCTAAGAAGAGAAGGACGACGACAAGTGTCTTGAATCTGCCAAGGTGAGTGGCGATTTTGGCGATGACCCATCCGAGGATGGCAATCATGAAAAGGATGACGAAAGAAATGCCAAGCCAAAGAAGAATCTGGAAGATGATGCCCAAAGGAGTGATAAGCGTTGGGGCGATGATCCAGGAAACGACATAGAACGGGAGAAGGACAAGGGTTTCCCACATGAATCCGGAGAGCCAGATGCCAAGAAGCTTGGTGAAAAGAAGCTTTGAAGGTGGGACCGGTAAGGAAAGAAGGAATTCGTTGTCTTTGCCTTTGTATAAGGTGTTATAGGAGATGAAGACGCTACCGACGATGGCTATTGTGATCGCAACGACCGCGCCCATTCCATAGTAGGCCCATGCGTAGTCAGGGCTGGTGAGATAACCACCAAAGCCAAGGGCAAGAGCCATCATGCCTGAATAGGCGATGACCATGACGAAGAGGAGGATATAAAGTCCGATATATAAAGCAGCCTTTCCTCCTGCTACCCTTCTGTTTCTCTTCCTGTCATAGAAGAGCATCGCGAAGAGTTCAGAAAGCTGCTTTTTAAGCAAAGCTTTGATCATTTGTCGGCCTCCAACTCAAGGAAGACATCCTCAAGGGATTCGTCGCCTTTGACCTGTTCCATGGTGCCAGAGCGGATAAGCTCGCCTTTCTTGATGATGGCGACCTTGTCGCAGAGCTTCTCAGCGACGTCGAGGACGTGGGTGCTGAAGAAGATGGCACCGCCATTGTCGCAGACCTCTCTCATCATGTCTTTGAGGAGTTTGGCGGCTTTTGGGTCAAGACCGACGAACGGTTCGTCCATCATGATGAGCTTTGGGTTATGGATCCAAGCGCTGATGATGGCGAGTTTCTGCTTCATGCCGTGTGAGTAGGAAGAGATAAGGGCTGGAAGGTCCTTCTCAATCTCGAAGGCTGAAGCGTATTTGTGGATTCTCTCTTTTCTCTCTTCGATGGTGACGCCATAGATGTCGGCGATGAAATCGAGATACTGAAGACCGGTCATGAAATCATAGAGTTCTGGGTTGTCTGGGATGTAGGCCATTTTCTTTTTGCAGCCGATTGGGTCTTTCTTCATGGAGACACCGTCGACGAAGATCTCGCCTTTGTCGAACTGAAGGATGCCAGCACAGGCTTTGAGAGTGGTGGTCTTGCCAGCGCCGTTATGGCCGATGAAGCCGTATATCTCGCCTGGGGCGATATGGATGCTAAGGTCAATTACGGCTTTCTTTTCGCCGTAGCTCTTTGAGAGATTTTCGATATTTAACATAGTTACTCCTTATTTGAGTTCTCAAACCTCTATACCATAGCAAGAATTAGGAAAAAGGGCTAGATACTCTGGTTGCTGGAATTAATTGGAGTGGGATTTGCAGGGGATTTTCAGGTCAAAAAAGCATTATTTTCCACTTTTTATGAAATAATGGCATAATTTAAGTAATGAAGAAAAATAATCCGATTTTTCGGAAAGCGAGTGTTATCACTTCGCCGTTTACGTGGTTAGTCATCGTCATTTCAATTGGCCTCAATTTTGGCCTGTCATATTTGATTAGCACGAATTTCCATAGCATCGGGGTCATGCTTTACCTCGATTGTATTTTCACTATTCTCGTCAGCTGCATATTTGGTTACTTCCCAGGTCTTATCGTCGGAATGGGCACTAACCTCCTTAACTGCATCTTTGATGGAGATTCGATTTACTACGCTTTTATATCTGGCGCTATCGCCATCTTCGCCGGTCTCTTAATGAGGACTGGTATGTTCAGGAAGTGGTGGGGATATATCCTCGGCGTTCTCGTCTTCTCGTTCTTAGGCGGCGGAGTTGGTTCCGTTTTGACTTACTTCTTATATGGACAAAGCGTTGACGTCGTAACCCCAAGCTTAACCGCTGACTTATATAACAACTTCGGCTTTACTCCGTTCTGGGCGAACTATGTAGCGAGCTCTTTGTGGGACATGCTTGATAAGACCATAACGATGGCGGTCGTTCTCGGCGTCTTCCTCCTTTACCCAAATAATGAGAGAGCGCTTGAGTTCTTCCCGAACACTTTCATGTTAAGGAAGCCATGGAATGTCCCTGCCAAACGCAAGTTCTATCAGCACATCTCCATCCATTCCCTCGACTTCAAGATCATCTCGATCATGACTATCGCCTACTTCTTGCTCGCAAGCTCCGTCGCGATGGTCCTTGGTATTTCATACCACAACACCGCTTTCGATGAGGCTGGAGATACCGCAAGACAATACGCTACCGCGGTCACTTACGTCATTGATGGAGATGAAGTTAATCTTTGGATGTCCCATCAGGACGAAATCAAAGCCGCTCCAACCGCATACGGTTATTCCCATACCTTCGCCGGCCTTGAGTCAATCAAGTTGTCAAGCGACAAGGTCCTTGATGTCTATGTCTTCACAACCGATGGCAAAACCGTCCTCGATCTTAAGTACGGAATCACTGCCTTAGGAGAACCTCTCCATCACGAAGAAGAATATGAAGAATTCCTTGCGATGGGAGATATCGATAAGTATTTCGAACATAATGGCGAGCATGGCCACTTCCTTGGTTACTATTGCCCAATCCTCGATGGCGAAGGAAAAACGGTCGCCTATGCCGTTGCAAACCTCGACGTCTCGATGATCAGGATTCAGCTTATGTCGACTGTCGCGAAGATTCTCGCGATTGAGGCATTTGTCTTCATCATCGGCGGCGCTCTCATCATCCATAACATCAGATCCTTCTTCATCGCGCCTCTTCAGATCGTTGATTCGGAGATGCGCGCCTATGAGGCTATCGGTCCGAGGAAATGGCTTACCTCAAAAGCGAGAAAGCAGCTCGTCAAGCTTAGGGGCAAGGATGAGATTTCTAACCTCTCCGCGCTGAGTCACAGCACGATGGACCTCGCTTCCGAAAGCATCCTCAAGATCGAGGAACAGGCCGCTAAACTCATCGCCACTCAGAAAGGCGTCGTCTTCGCCCTTGCCGAAATCATCGAATCACGTGATAAGTGCACAGCCGATCATACGACACGTACATCCCATTACTCAGGCATGATCGCGAGAGAGCTCGTGAAGGAAGGCAAATACACCGAAGTCTTCACCGAGCAATTCCTTGATGACTTCGCGATCGCTGCCGCTCTCCATGACGTTGGCAAGATCAAGATTCCTGATGCCATTCTCAATAAGCCTGGCAAACTCACCAAAGAGGAATTCGACGTCATGAAGGAACATACCCTTGAAGGCGAGAAGATTATTGAGCTCGCTCTTAAAGGCATTGGAGTTTCTTCTGAATACTTAGAAACCGCGAGACAGGTTTCCGGTAGCCACCATGAGAGATGGGATGGAACCGGTTATCCTCGCGGACTTAAGGGCGATGAGATTCCGATCTGCGCAAGAATCGTTGCCATCGCCGACGTCTTCGATGCCCTTACTTGTCTTAGACCTTATAAGGAACCTTGGCCATTCGAAAAGGCTCTCGCAACCATCCAAGAAGAGAGCGGAACCCACTTCGATCCAGAACTTGTTGATGCCTTTGTTGCAATAAAAGACGAAGTGAAAGAATACCTCGATAGCAAGTAAGTTTTGACTAACTCATAATCCCTTTCCTTGATGGCAAGGGATTTTTCTTTCCCAACTCGTTTTTATAGCAAACGGAAGTAGTTAATAATACTAGATGCCATCGGCATTTTTGCCTATTTTCAAATCTCCAGAAATCAATATAATGTCCCCATGGAAAAAATCGTAATCAGTTCAGAGTCCTCCCTCGATCTCAAGAAGGACGAGGCGGCCCAATATCATATACACATTATCCCTTACACCCTCATTTTCGGAGACGAGTCCGCTCTCGATGGTGAGTATGGCGCGAAAGACATTTTTGCCTATACCGCTAAGACCGGGAAGCTAGCCAAAACCAGTGCCATCAACGCTGAAGAATATAAGAGGAGGTTCGAAGCCCTTCTTAAGGATCATGACTACCTCATCCATTTCTCTATCGGTGCGAAAATCTCTTCAACCTATGAACACGCTCTTGAAGCTGCTAAAGCCTTCAATGGCAAAGTCCATATCGTCAACACCCTTAACCTTTCTGGCGGCATCGCTCTCCAAGCCATTTACGCTAGAGAATTAATTGAAGAGGGCAAATCCTTCAAAGAGGTCTGCGACATCATTGATGAAAGAGCCAAATACATGCATGGCTCGTTCGCTCTCGAATCGGTTGATTATCTTTATAAAGGAGGACGCTGCAACGCTCTTGCGATGCTTGGCGCCAATCTCCTTAAGCTCCGTCCTCAGATACTTCTTAGCGATGGCCGTATGGTCTGTGGCAAGAAGTTCCGTGGCAAAAAAGAGAAATGGGTCTTCGATTATTTAGAGGAGACTTTGACCGCCAACAAGAACATCGACCTTACCCGTGTCTTTGTTGCCTATACCGAAATCGATCAATCTCTCTTAGATAAGGCCTGCGCCCGTCTCAAAGAATTCGGTTTCAAGGAAATCATCCTTCACGAAGCGATGGGAACGATATCCTGCCACGCCGGTCCAGGAACATTCGGAATCTTCTTCTATAACGACAAATAAAAAACAAAAAATCCGTGACATAACCGCCACGGATTTTATTTTTGCTATTGTTTTTAGAAGCCTGGCTTTCCAAGAAGATGGAACATGTTCTTCTTGTAGATTTCGACGCCTGGCTGGTTGAATGGGTTGACCTCATTGAGGTAAGCGCTCATGGCACAGGCTCTCTCGAAGAAGTAGAAGAGATAGCCAAGGTTGAATGGGTTCATTTCCTCGAGTTCAAGGACGACGTTGTTATTGCCGCCTTCTTCGGTATGGGCTTTGATGGTTCCTTCGAAGGCTTTGTCCTGGATGCTTCCAAGGGTTCTTCCTTCAAGGTAGTTAAGGCCATCGAGGTTATCTTCGTCGTGAGGGACTTTGACTTCGTCACGATGCTTTCCTAAATAGAGGGTCGTCTCAAAGAAGACTGGGCTACCATCCTGGATGAACTGGCCAAGGGAATGGAGATCAGTGGAGAAGGTGGCACTATCTGGGAGAAGTCCTTTCTTCTCTTTGCCTTCGCTTTCGCCATAAAGCTGTTTCCACCATTCGCCGATCTGGACGAAGCTTGGGACATAGGTGATAAACATCTCGACGGCTTTCTTGTAGTGCGCCCACATCTCATGGCGGATGACGGCGTATTTGTAGCACTCATTGACCTTGAGGTCAGGGTTTGAGGCATCTTCTCTAGCTTTGGCGGAACCCTTAAGGATTTCCTCTGGGTCGATGCCAGCGCAGGCGATCGGGAAGAGGCCGACAGCGGTCTGAACGGAATAACGGCCGCCGATATCATCTGGAAGGACGAAGCGGACATAGCCTTCTTTCTTGCAGAGCTCTAAGAGAGCGCCTTTGTTGGCGTCGGTGGTGGCGAAGATGCTCTTTCTAGCAAACTCAACACCATCTCTCTTTTCGATGTATTCCTTAAGCAAACGGAAGGCGACTGAAGTCTCAGTGGTGGTTCCGCTCTTGGAGATGACGTTGATGGCGAACTTCTTGTCTTTAAGATACTCAAGACACTGAGCGACATAAGTAGGATCGAAGGTCTGACCCATGAAAAGGATCTCTGGTTTGCCTCTTAAGACGGTTCCGTTGATGGCTTCGATCGCAGCGCGTGCGCCAAGGTATGAGCCGCCGATTCCGCACACGACGAGGACGTCATAGTTATCACGGACGTATTTGGACCATTTCTTGATCTCAGCGAGCTCTTCTTTGTTATAGGTCTCTGGATAATCAACCCAACCGAGGAAGTCGTTTCCTGCTCCGGTCTTGTTGATGATGTCTAAGTGGATTTTGTTCACGCTTTCCTGATAGGAAGCGAAGTCGACCTTATCCACAAGATGGTCGGTAAGTGTTTTGATGATCATTTGTGATCCTCCTCTGTTTGTTCTTTGATCCATTCTGGAAGTTTCTTCTCGAGGGCTTCGAAAGAGACTTTGTCGAGTGGGATTGGTTCCTTCTTTAGGGATTCTCTCTTCTCTTCTGGCGTGAGGGCTTTCGCACTGACGCGCATGAAGTTCTTCGTCTCATCGTAATCGATGACTTTGACTTTGTAGATGTTGCCCGCCTGGACGAAGCTAGTGAAGTTACGGACATAGGAATTCGTGAGCTCAGAGATATGGAGCAATCCAGTCTCGTTGTTATCGAAAAGAAGGATGGCGTATTTAGGGTAGATTTTGACGACGGTGCCTTCTAAGATGTCGCCTTTTTTGCTGTGCTCGATCATTTCTTCTTCCTCGATTGCTCAAATATCTTTAAGTCGTTCTCGTTTGTGATTTTGTAGTTGGATGGGTCGCCGTTAACAATGGTGGCCTTTGTGCCGGTCGCCTTAGCGACAAGGGATCCTTCATCGGTGAAAGTCTCAGGGTTCTCGGTGCGAAGGAAGGATGAATAGAGAAGGGCGTACGAGAAGGTCTGTGGGGTTTGAAGTCTAACGACTGCGGTTCTATCAAGATACTGGTCGAGTGTTCCTTCTTTGGTAAGGGCCATGGAGTCGTCCGCTTTGATGGCGGTGACAGCAGCCTGGCTCTTTGTAGCCTCGGCGATGTTCTTAGAAATGATGTCGCTTGTGAGATTTGGACGATCGGCATCATGGATAAGAACAAGGGAGTGTGGATTCACACGATGCTCCTTCAAATACCAGATAGCATTCTTACAAGAAAGCTCTCTTTCTTCAGCGCCTTCGATAATGACATGAGGTTTCTTGTTTAAGAGGGATTTGCTAAGGATTTTTTCGGTTTTCTCTTTGCATCTAGCCGGAACGACATAGATGATGAAGTCGATTTGGCGGGTCTCGCTTAGGGTCTTCGCGGCATAAAGGAAAAGCTCTTGGCCAGCGACCATCATGTATTGCTTTGGTGTCTCGCTATTGAGCCTAAGACCTTTGCCGCCCATTAAGAGGACGGCGTAGTTATGTGCGGAAGTATAATCGAAGACCATTTTATTTGTTCTCTTGGTTCATGTTGCCTCTTTGCTTAAGAGACTCGTTGATGGCGACGCCCTTGATGATAAGACGCATGATCTCATCGAGTTCTTTCCCTTCGCGGTAATCGGCAGGGGCAACATAGTTGACGCGACCATCGTGGTAAAGGTCATCGACGATCTTGCCTTCTTTGCCTTCTGGATAGACGGCGATCGAATGTCCGCCATTGTTCTTCGCAAGGATCATGGCAGGGATATCGGTGAGTCCGTCGCCGATATAGACGATGTTGCTATATGGGACTCTTCTATTGCGGTTCTTCTCATTGACGCCGACATCGTCATTGATGTCGAATGCGCCTTTTGAGACGCGGTAGAAATACTGGGTTTTCTGAGTGTAGTTAATAACTAATTTTGGCCAGATTGGCTCATCGTTTTCATCAAAGATGAATTCGCAGCCATAGACCATCTTGAAGTATTTGTAGATGGAGCAGCCTTCGACAATCTCTTTGTTGCCGGAGGAGACAAGATAATGCTCAACTTCGACGCCGTTTTCCTCGCCGAACTTGTTGATTCTCTCAAACCATTTCTCAACGCCTGGCCAGAATTTGATGTGCTTGCCTTGCTCGTTAAGGAAAGAACGGGTCATCTTGATCCCGCGTTTCTTGCATTCGGCAATCATCGTGTGAAGGTAACCAAGGGTTTTCTCACATCCTGTTTCAACGGAGAATTCTTTGCATTTGTGCCAAAACTCGTCCGGAGTCAGACCCAAAGAAGGGATGAAGGAGAAGTTTTGCATGTCGCTTGTCGCCAAGGTTGCGTCAAAGTCGTAGAGGATCGCTACAATCGGTTTGCTCATCTTTATTCCTCACTATTTATTCAAAGTATATTACTTTGCGTTCCTCTTAACAATTTCCACGGAAAGGAATTTTGCTATTTGCAAAAAGGCTCAATTTGAAAATGGGTAAAGGTGACTTTAGAATATTAGTCCATGGAATGGTGGCAATTACTACTTTACATTCTCGCGATCATCGCCCTTATCTGGCTCGCTCTTTTGGCCATCGACATTTCTAGCATCCTTGGTTTCAAGTCCAAGCTTGAGAAGAGAACGGTTGCTTTCAGCGTCCTCTTTATGGAGAAGAAAGATATCCTTCTCACCATCTACGCCATGTTCGATGAGAAGAAGGCGGAATTCTCTTCTTCCCTCAACAAAGCAGCCGCTCAGGTGAGATGGATGAAGCTTGAGGCCATGAAAGGCGAAGAAATCGAAAATAATGTGAATTTGCTGAATGATTTTGAAAAAAGACTCGCTCTTTTAGGCCACAAATACCCATTCTTCGAGAATGACGAAGACTATGAAATCTACTGGACCACTCTCCAGGATCTAAATGCCAATTACAGAAGAAACGTCGCCAACTATAACAGCGAAGTTCTTGGATACGAATATTGGAGGAAATTCATCATCTTCCGCCCATTCACCTATCTCTTTGGTTTCAGAGAGAAGAAACGTCTTAATTAGAAATGCATCTCATAATCGACTAAGCCATCATAGAAGTCTTTTTCGTGGCTGACGATGATGACCGAGCCAGGATATTTCTCGATCGCTTCGAAAAGCGAATCTTTTGCTGATTGATCAAGGTGATTCGTAGGTTCGTCAAAGACGAGGAAGTTGCTCTTCTTTAAGCTCATCAAAGCGAATCTCGCTTTAGTGACCTCTCCGCCAGAGAGTTCTTTCATTGGGCGCATCGCAAGCTCTTTCCTTACGCCTGTCGCGCCTAACGCGGTCCTGACCTGCGTGTTAGTTAAACCCGGATATTGGTTATGGATGTAATCGAATGGGCTAAGCGACATATCGATCACCTCATCTTGATTAAAGTAATTGACGACGATGCCGTCTAACCAGTTGTATTCGCCGCCTAGTGAAGGGATCTTTCCAAGGATGGTTCTGAGGAAGGTTGTCTTGCCAACGCCGTTTTGTCCGAGAATGGCAATCTTCTCTCCTTCTTTCAATATGAAAGAGATTGGATCAAGAAGTGGCTTCCCATATCCGATTTCAAGGTTCTCAACGATAAGAGGTTTCTGGCCTACTGGGTGAGTGTATGGGAAAGAGAAATGGACTTTGATGACGGATTTGCCTGGCGCTTCCATGACATCAAGATGAGCGAGCCTCGCTCTTCTAGATTTAGCTGCTCTAGAAGAAGTCGCTCTAACGATATGTCTAGCAATGAAGTCTTCTTCCTTCTTGATGTATCTTTGCTGAGCGTTGTAGTTCTTCTCGTATTGTTCTTTATCGAGCTCGTGTTGCTCAAGATAATGCTCAAAGGTTCCCTTGTATCTTGTGACGGTCTGATTCTCTAAACAGAAAACAACCGTGGCGATCCTCTTAAGGAATTCCTGGTCATGGCTAACGACGAGGAAGGCTTTCGGATATGAGATGAGATATCTAGCAAGCCAATCAACCTGGGCGGCATCAAGGAAGTTCGTAGGCTCGTCCATGATGAGGAAGTCTTTCTCCTCAAGAAGCATCTTCGCGAGATAGGCTTTTTCTCTTTGACCGCTCGAAAGCTTGGCCAAAGGAGCTTCAAGATTTTCTTTTTGGAATCCTAAGCCATCGGTTAGTTTTCCTACTTTCTCCTGGAGGGCGTAGAAGCCTTTTTCATTGAGTTCAGTTTGAATTCGGTCGGCTTTTGCCAGCAATTTTTCGAAATTTGCCCCATCAACCGCGCTTTGTTCATAGAGTTCGTTCATTCTCTTTTCTTTCTCAAAGAGATCTTCGTAAACGCCATAGAGGTATTGATGGACGGGCATGTCTTGAGCGACTTTAAGCTGTTGGTCCAAATAGGAATGGGTGACCCCGCTTTCCCAAATGACTTGGCCTTTGTCCGCTTTAAGCTCGCCGACGATGATATTCAA
>JAEEGJ010009725.1_pt1 | contig 25493 bp, 21 predicted proteins | sample 8958761 | NCBI WGS metagenome assembly JAEEGJ01 (sample SAMN16246546, study PRJNA631951) | gut metagenome | biome: gut microbiome; feature: rumen; material: RS-attached | host: Bos | place: Iran: Karaj | collected 2018-10 | reverse complement strand
TGCCCATAGTATTGTGCTTACCGCAAGCGACAGAAGAGTAATGATTCGTTTCATGCACAAATATACGAATTAACAAAACACCGTCCTGCTGTTTCCCATTCATAAAGGATGCGGGGTACTCTTCAAGTATCCCACATCCCCACCAAATAACCTTATCTAACCAAACCCCACGTTTCTATTTTTATTATTACTTTCTATCTACATCTGCTCTGAAAAATGGCGGGTGAAATACACCATGGCGCGACGCAGGGCGTCATACCAGTAGTAGGAAGCATGAGCGCCGTCGAAGCAGCGGAACTGGACTTTCATGCCGTTCTTCTTCATCTGCTGGTAAGTAGCTACGTTGGCGTCGAAGAGGAAGTCGTCGTCACCGCAATCCAGAACGAAATAGACACTCTTGGCCACCTCGATTTGCTCGGCTGTGTAGTTACCGCCGTTCATGGTTTGGGGCAGAACGGAAGGATTGGCCTGAGCCGTGTCGAAAAGGGCCGGGCTTACGGCTGCGGAGATGGCATAGACGCTGGAAAAGAGCTCCGGATGGCGCATGCCGTAGTTGAAGGAACCGCCGCCGCCCATGGAAAGTCCACCGATGGCACGATGCCCCTTGTCGGGGATGGTACGATACCGCTTGTCAATGAGGGGCATCAGTTCGTTGAAGAAGTAATCCTCATACTTCCAGTCCGGCTGGTTGAAATAGCCCATGTGACCGGCCTCGTTGGCATTGGGGAACACCACGATGCATTCAGCGGCAGACCCATCATTGGTAATCATGGTGATGGCTTCGCTAATCATCGATACGGCAATATTGGCCCACTCCCAGTCATTTTCACCGGCGCCGTGAAGCATATAGACTACAGGGTACCTGCGGTCCGGTTCCTTGCTGTAGCTTTTAGGGAGCATCACGGAGAAATTCTTATCCGCATTCAACACATTGCTGTGGAAATAAAGATGTTCCACGGGAATGGGGAATACGCGCGCCTGATGGGCGGCGGGATCCTGCTCTTTCACTTCCTGTGCATTCAGGGAGAAAGCGGTCGCCAGCAGGATGGCGGCGGAGAAGATAAACTTTTTCATATCAGTTATTATTAGAAAGTTCCTGAATAGACTGCACGGGTTCCATCACCCGATGCACTTCCCAGCGGGAGGGTTTCCCAAGACGGAACGAAGCGGAGCAGCGGATATCGGCCACAGAAGCGCCGAAATGCACATGATACATGCCTGCTGCCGCTTCCCAAGCCGAAGATAGTTCATTGAAAGAAGCAAGACCATAGGTCGAAACCGGGAAGGAAAGCACCTCGCTTTCCCCCGGAGCAAGCAGGCGGGTCTTTGCAAAAGCCTTGAGCTCCAGGGCTGGTTTTTCCAGACCGCCGGAAGGAGCCGTGACATAAAGCTGTACTGCCTCTTTCCCGGCCACCGAGCCCGTATTGGTCACGGTGACCGTCGCCACGAAGCCGTCGGAGGAGGCCTTCACCGTCGGCTTGGAATAAGCAAAGGATGTATAACTGAGCCCGTAGCCGAAGGGGTAGGAAACTTCCTTCCCGAAAGAAGAGAAGTACCTGTATCCCACATAGATACCTTCCTCATACAAAGTATAGTCCACATCCTTCACCAATGGTTCTTTCCTTCCGGTGACGGACATCACAGGGCCGAAGGAAGGCGGTCCCACGAAGTCGTAAGGAAAATTATAGGATGATGGATGGTCAAAGTATTGCAGCGGAAAGGTCATGGTCAGTTTTCCGGAAGGACAGGCCTTTCCGGAAAGCACGTCCGCCACGGCATTTCCGCCCTCCTGACCCAGCTGCCAGGCCAACAGGATGGCATCGGGCCAGGCCTTCCAGGAGGCCGTCTCGATAACTCCGGACACGTTCAGCACCACGACCACCTTCTTTCCGGCAGCGTGATAAGCGTCGCAGACATTGCGGATGAGCGCCGTTTCGTCGGCAGAAAGGTCAAAATCGGCTGGGATCTTCCTGTCCGTCGCCTCTCCGGCATTCCGGCCGATGGTAATGATGGCGGCATCACCCGGCGTGCGGGAGAAGAGCTTCTCCCGGCCGATGGCCAGTTCCGGCACCGTCGGAGCAGGATTCAGGATGGAATACTGTTCCTCGGCGTGCAATGCATCGTTATAGGCCAGCCAACTGCCATACAGGTTTTCCAGATACGCATCAGCCTTGTATCCGGCGCCCACCAGTCCTTCCTTCAGGCTCACGGTATACGCGGCGTTCACCCTTCCGGACCCGGTTCCTCCGGAGATGAACCGGTAAGAAGTATTGCCATACAGGTCGATGGCCAGTCCTTGGGCGAGCGGCAGGACACCGTCGTTCTTCAACAGCACCATTCCTTCCGAAGCGACCTCCCGGGACAGGGCGGCGTGGGCGGCCAGATCCGGGCTGTCCGTGGGTGCAAGGCCCCGGAACGTATTGGTCCGCAACACGGTCTGCAGCACACGCCGTACGCAGGCGTCAACATCTGCCTCGGCAAGTTCTCCGTTGCGGACTTTTTGGACCATCTCCTGCATCTGGTCCTTGTTGCCGGGCATCATGAGATCGTTCCCTGCATGGACCTGCGCGGCAGTATTGCGCTTGGCGGTCCAGTCGCTCAGGACAATGCCGTCAAAACCCCATTCGTCCCGGAGGATGGTGGTCAGAAGCGCAGGGTCCTCCTGCGTATACGGGCCGTTGATGCGGTTGTAGGAACTCATCACCGTCCAGGGGCGGGCTTCCTTCACCACCATCTCAAACCCTTTCAGGTACAGCTCCCGAAGGGCCCGGGTACCCAGGATGTCGTCGTTGTCCTTGCGGTTGGTTTCCTGGCTGTTCACGGCAAAATGCTTCACGGAGGTGCCAACGTTCCGGCTTTGGATGCCACTCACCATGGCGGCGGCCATCTTTCCTGTCAACAAAGGATCTTCCGAGTAGTATTCGAAGTTGCGTCCGTTCAGCGGGTTCCGGTGCAAGTTCATGCCCGGTGCGAGCATCACGTCCACGCCGTAAGCACGGGCTTCATCACCCATCGCCTCGCCGATGCGGCGCACCAGCTCTGCGTTCCAGGATGAAGCCAGTGCCGTCCCTACCGGGAATGCGGTACAATAGTATTCACCTTCTTTTCCTTTGTGCTGCACGGAAAGACGCAGTCCGGCGGGGCCGTCGGCCATCACGATGGGGGTGATGCCCAGATACGGGAAGGCGTAGGTCGATCCGCCGACGCCCATCCGGTTGTCGTACATCCTGGCCGATGAGGGAAGCTGATACTCAATCGATTCGGCACTACCACCATACAGTACGCCTTGGTTGGCTCCCACCAGCAGCGTGGCTTTCTCCTCCAATGTCATGGCTGCCACCACGGCATCAATACTGTCTGTGGACAATTTGGGTTGTGCCTGCACCGTCATACCGACAATGCAGGCAAAGCTCATTATGAATAATCTACGCATCTATTTAACCGTGACGATGGTTCGGAGGTAGGTGGTGAATTGCGGGGTTCCGCTGTCGGAAACCGTTAGCACCAAATGAATCACATCACCTGGCGCAGCGTCAGACGGAATGGTTACAGAAGTAGAGGAAACGGACGAATCAGAGAAAACGACATCCCCCAGGAACGAACCGTCCACCTTCCACTGTGCCCAGCCACAAGTTAGTGTATCGCCGTCCGGATCTGAAGCGGAGACCTTCAGTTTCAGCGTCTTCCCGGGTTTGGCGGAAAGAGTGATAGGGCCTTTCACCTGAGGCTCATGGTTTACTTCGGCATAATCAGGCGTTGTACTCCAGGCCATGCGGGCAGCGAAACTGTTCTGCACGGCAGGCACGAAGTCCGGAAGCACGGGATCCTTGGAACCTCGCATGGCATAAGGGGCCGTAAAGCCCGCCTGCCGTTCATCGGCCGTCATTTCCCGGCGCCGTCCGCCCCATCCGCCATATTCCTGGCCCTCCCAGGCCCGGAGTCCGTTCCCGATCAGATTCAGGTAGCACGGAGTGTCGCCTTCACTGATGAAATTGCCTTCCGGCTGGGGAGGAGACCACACCCAATAACCCATATCCACCAGTTCTGCCGCAGAATAACCTTTCATGCCGAAATAATCCGTAAAATCTCCGGGAGCCATCTGCTTTCCGTCTCCCCATACGCGGTACATTTCGCCCAGGAGGCCTTTGGACTTGATGTTTTCGGTGGTCCAGGCGGCGGAATAAAATAGCGTATCGGCCTTGTCCTGCACTGAGCGCTTGGCACCATACCCCATCGGTGTGATGCCGGCATTCAGGATGATGGACTCCACACCGGGCCACTCCTTTTGCACATAATCGCGATAGGTCTGGTCCTGTTGGCCGGAAAGGCATAATTTGGCTTTGGACGATACTTTCGACTTGACAGTCTCCCACTGTGCGGTTCCCTCATATTCCTCCTGGATGCTTTTCAGCGCCCGGGAAACAGTGCTGGGTCCCCCCCAAACCTGGATGAATACCGGGCGGGGATCATCGTCCAGAAGCACCTGCTTGATCAGGTCAGACCCTGGCGTGTCATGCTCCATTTCACCCTCGAACCATACATTACCTTCGCGGATGATGGACTTCAGGTACTCCGGAGCAGGATAATCCGGGTTGTGTTTCACCAGGTTGGGATACACTTTTTCGTAGGCCTCCACATCCTCGTCGATAAAGCGCTCCCCTTCGGCCCAACGCCAGTGGGTCTGCGGACCCAGATGATGGTCTCCGCGGTCGTACTCCCGGCCGGGGATGAACTGGGTGCCACCTTTGCCGTCGCCTTTCCAATGGAACTGGCTGCTGGCGTAGATAAGCCCTTCCGTGTCATAATCCGTAGAGAACAGGAGGTAACGGATGAGGGAATTGTGGTCGTCCAGCTCCGGGTCGCACGTTACGATGATCCGGGGTTTGACAGACTGCTCCTGTTGGGGCGAACAGGCGCCGAATACCAGGGCAGCCAGGGCGAAGAGGGGAAGGTGTCGTCTCATTATTCAACAGTTATTACAGTTCTCAGATAGTACGTGAGTACCGGGTCTCCGTTGTCTTGAGCCTGAAGCACCCAATGGATGGTTTCACCGCTCTTGGCATCGGAAGGTACGGTGAAGGTGGTTTTGGCGGTATTCGGGCTGTCTACCGTCAGGATGGCATCATTGGTCAGCACATAGGTACCTACAGGGAAATACCACCACTGCAGTGCAAGCTCATCCCCATCCGGGTCGGAAGCCTTGGCGTTGATGGTAATGGTTTCACCGGCCTTGGCCTTGAGGTTGAAGGGGCCCCTCAGCACCGGATAATGGTTGACGTCCTCGTACTTGGACGTAACAGACCATTTCATACGGGCGGCTTCGGAAAGATTGCGCTCGGGTGCCATGTTGGGAAAGGTGTGGTCCTCAGGACCGCCTCCGCGTATCATGGCCATGAGGGCCGCCATATCCGGGTCGCTCCCCTGCTGCAAGCCGGTGGAAGGAGCTGGTCCGGGACGGTTGCCGCGCTGGCGGCCCATATTGGCGATGTTCGTCCCCATATAGGCGGGATGACCGCTTTGAGCAGGGCCCTTTGTGATATCCCAACGCCCGGTCCAGCCACCCCAGGTGGGATCTTCCCAGGCTCGGAGACCGTTATCTATCAGCTGGTAGAAACAACCGCTGTCTCCATCACCATAAAGGGTTCCCTTCGGTTGGATATTGCTCCAGACATAGTAGCCTTCGGCCCGCATTTCATCAGCGGTCTTGCCGGCGGAAGGGCCGATGAAGTCCGTCATGTCCCCGGGCACCATCTGCTTGCCGTCTCCCCAGAGACGAACCTGCGCACCGATGGGGCCGATGGTCATGTACTGGGCCGTCCATTCCGGATCGGTATAGCTGGGATTGCCTTTCCAGTTGCCCATGCGGGCGTTGGTATTCTGCACCCAGATGTCCGGCCAGACGACGGCGATGTAGCTGTTGTAGGCGTTGTCCTGGTCTCCAGAGAGGTTCAGGACCACCTTTTTGTTCACCTTCTCTACGATGGCATCCCATTCCGCCGTACCTTTGTACTCATCTTCGATGCTGCGCAGGGCCGCTGCGATGGAGGAACTGCCGCCCCAGGCCTGGATAAACAGCGGGCCCGGCTTATCATCCAGGATGTTGGCCTTGATGAGGTTGGATCCGTCCGTATCGTAGGAATAGTCTCCTTCGAACACGCAGTTTCCCCATTTGGTAACACTGCGGAGATACTCCGGCGTGGGATAACGACTGTCGTGTACTTTCAGGTTTTGATAGCATTCGGCATAGGCGTCGATGATATCGTCGATGAAGCGCTCCTCCGGATTGAACCGCCAGGATGTCTGCGGGCCCAGGCCCATGTTGTCATACTCCGCGCCCGGGATGAACTGGGTGGTGCCCTTTCCGTCTCCCAGCCAATGGAAACGGCTGCTGGTATAAACCAGGCCGTCGATCTGGAAGTCCGTTGCATGAAGAAGGAAACGGACCATGGAATTGTTGTCATCCAGTTCCGGATCGCAAGTGACAATGGTTCGGGGGGCGACGAATTCCCCGTCCTTGGGAGCCTGGGAACAAGCCACCGCGGCCAATGCCGCCATAATCAAACACTTAAGTTTCATGTTCAAAGATAAGCAAGATTACTTGAAAAGCCTCGGGGCGAAGTCGGCCAGATAGATGCGCCAGTTCTTCCACACATGTCCCCCATCCGTTTCCAGATAGACATACGGATAGCCGGCCTCATCGAACTTTTTGCGCAGGGCCTGGTTGTTCTTGTACAAGAAATCCACGTTGCCGCAGCCCATCCAATAGAGCTTTACGCCTTTCTTGAACTGGCCGGCAATCTTGGCGTCCAGGTCGGCATACATCGGAGAAATGGACGTATCCGTCACGCCGACGGCGGCCGAGAAAAGGCCCACGTAGCCGAACAGGTCCGGATAATTGGCGCTGATGTGGGCCGAATGGAAACCACCCATGGACAGACCGGCGATGGCCCGGTGGTTCTTGTCTGCCAAAGTACGGTAGGTCTTGTCCACAAACCTCACGATCTCCGGGAAGTACGTTTCAAATACACCGTCCATGGTTCCGCTCTGGAAATGATAAGGTTTGTAATAGCCCATGGAACTTTCGCCGGGAGCAGCGCTCATTCCGGCGTGGCCGTTGGGCATCACCACGATCATGGGTTCCGCCTTTCCCTGGGCAATCAGGTTGTCCAGGATGGTGCAGGCGCGGCCGAAGTTCTTCCACTCATCCTCGTCACCGCCCATGCCATGAAGCAGGTACAGTACCGGATACTTTTTCTTGGAAGTCTCGTAGCCGTAAGGGGTGTACACATTCATGCGGCGGTCCATATCCAGGCCGTCGGAGTGATACCACACCGCAGTCACGGAACCGTGTTTGACATCATTCACGCTGTACAGGTCCCCCATCCCGCCGGGGATGATGAAGAGGTTGGTGAGCGTGGCGAAGTCGCGGAATACATAAGGATGATTGGGGTCGATGGTGGCGATTCCGTCCACTAGGAAGGTATAGCTGTATAGCTCGCTTTCCAGGGGCTTGGAAGTATAGGTCCAAAGGCCGCCTTCGCCCTCGGTCATATCCACGATGCCGCTGGAAGCCATGCCCACGTTCGTTCCCTTCTCCCCTTCCATGAAGTCACCTACGATCTGTACTTTGTGTGCCTTGGGGGCCAGGAAGTTGAAAGTAACGGACCCGTCTTCATTCACGATGGCGGACTTGAGGTCCTGCGAGGGGAACAGGTTCTGCTGGGCAAAGGCGGACAGCCCCAGAAGGGCTGCCGCCATGGCGATGATGATTCTTTTCATGCTATTATGAAACAGTGATGACATATTGGGCGAAACGGGTCATGGGGCGCTCAGCCTCGTCGCGGACCTCCAGGTTCACCACCAGCTTGTCTCCGGTCTTGGCATCAGAAGGAACAGTAAAGGAGGCTTCGAAGCCCTTGGCCGAAACGGTAAGGCCTTCCGCCTTACCATCCTGATAGGTGCAGGATGAGGCGGGGACATACCACTCGGCGACGAGTTTGTCGCCATCGGGATCGGTGGCGCTGCCACTGAGCCGCACCGTCTCGCCGGGAGCGGCGGTGAAGTCCAGCGCATCGGCGGTCACGATGGGAGCATGGTTGCAGTCGGCGGGTTCGCAGATGGCCCAGTCGGCCCGAGCGGCCAGCTCCTCCCACATCACGATGGTGTAATGGTTGTTGCCGCGGTTGGTCACATCGGAGCGAAGGCCGATGTTGATGAAGGAGGCGCAGCCGAACTGGCAGAAGCCCCAGGAATAAGGCTCATACTCGGCCTTGGGTCGGGATCCCAAGTTGACAGGACCCCATCCCAACTCGGAGGAACGGGCCCAGTCCATATAGTCGATGAGGCCGTAGTTGTAGATGATCGGCTCTCCGTATATGGCGCGGCCTTCGGCCATGAGCCAGATTTCACCGGTAAGCTTGCCATGGTCCAGCTTGAATGCCTCCAGGTTCCATGGGGCGTGCATATAGGGCTGCAGCTCTTCGGCCGCACGCATGGGATTATCCTTGCTGGCAGCGAAGAAGGATCCGTAATTGAAGAATCCGAAGCCGTAACCGCCGTTCTGCAGGCCCGGAAACATCTCGTCGATCTTGCTGTCGGACCGGCAGTTGTCTTCTCCATTTCCGCCGATACGCACCTTGTCGGTGACTTTTTTCAGGATGGCCTCCCATTCCGGCGTACCGTGATACCGTTCATAGATGGAGTAAAGGGCACGGACCGTCGTATTGATGCCTCCCCAGTGCTGGATGATCAGCGGGCGCGGGTCGTCGTCCAGAATCTTCTCTACGATGAAGTCGGAACCCTCCGTCTCGAATCGATAGTCACCCTCGAATTCGATGTTTCCCACCTTGGTAATGCTCCGGATATACTCCGGCGTGGGGTAATTGGGGTTGTTTTTGCTCAGGAGCTGATAGTCCGCCTCATAGTAGTCCAGGATGCGTCCCAGCCAGGTAGGGTCCACGGGGCGGTATTCCGTCAAGTCCGCGGCGGTTTTCACCCGGTGTTCGCAGTGCTGGGCATTACAACGATAATGCGGGGTAACCTGGCCCAGGGTATGCTGGCCTCCGTCACCCTGGAAGTGGAACATGCCGGATGTCCAGACAATACCGGCCAGGTCATACTGGTCGGCATACAGCAAACTCAAGAGAATGCCGTTCATGTCGTCACACTCCAGGTCAGTCGTGATCAGAATGCGTTCCTGCGTGCTTTTGTCCACCGGAATGGCCAAATCTTCCGGATTCAGGGCCTTCTGCCCGGCACAGGCGGCCAGGCAGAAGGTAACGGCACTGTAGAGGATCCGTTTCATGCTCGGTTACTTTTTGAAAAGGAGAGGGGCAAACTCCGAGAGATAGAGCCTCCAGCAGTTCCAGATATGGGCGCCGTCACTTTCCCGGAAACTCAGGTTGGGCATGCCCAGGGCCTTCAAGTCCTCGTAATAAGTCTTGGCGGTCTCGAACAGGAAGTCGTCGCGTCCCACACCGATCCAGTAGGCGGACACGCCGTTGGCAACCTGCTGACGCACGCCGTCCATAATGGCCTTGTTGGCAGGATCTTTCTCGTCCAGCTGGTGGATACGGCCGCCGGCGGAGAACACGCCCACATAGTCGAACACATTGGGATAGGTCCGGGAAATGTTCACGGAATGGCCACCGCCCATGGACAGGCCGGCGATGGCGCGGCCTTCCTTTTCGGGGATGGTGCGGAAGTTCTTGTCGATGAAGTTCACGATCTCCATGAAGTTGGCGACATATTTCCCGTCCGGATCACGGAAATGGAAAGGCTTGTAGTAACCCAGGGAGCTCTCGCCGGGCGCAGCCTGCATCTCGGCATGCCCGTTGGGCATCACCACGATCATGGGCTCCGCCTTGCCCTGGGCGATCAGGTTGTCCATGATCTGGACGGCGCGGCCGAAGATGGTCCACTCGTTCTCGTCACCGCCGGAGCCGTGAAGGAGATAGAGTACCGGATACTGCTTGTACGGGTTGGCGTCGTACTCGGCCGGCAGATAGACATTCAGACGTCGGTCCTTGCCGATACCGTAGGAATGATACCATTTGGCTACCAGGGAACCGTGCGGGACGTCGGCCACCTTGAACAGGTCGGCCAGTCCGCCGCCCACCAGGAACACGTTGGTGACGGTGGCGAAATCACGGTAAACATGGGGATTGTTGGGATCCAGCACAGGCACGCCGTCCACCAGGAAAGTATAGCTGTACAGCTCGGAAGGAAGCGGATTGGAAGTATAGGTCCAGGTGCCGTCCTTGCCTTTCTTCATGTCGATCTGGCCCGCACCCACCATGCCGGCGATGTGCTGCTGGACATCCTTCTTGATGAAGTCGCCCGCAATCTGCACTTTCTTCGCCTCGGGGGCGATGAGGCGGAAGGTCACCCTTCCCTGCTCATCCACGGTTCCGGACTCGATGTCCTGGGAAATGAAGAGGTTCTGCTGGGCAAATGCGGTCAGCCCCGCAAGCAGGGCTGACGCAATCAGTATAACAAGACGTTTCATAGGAACTACCAACCAGGATTTTGGGTAATGTTCGGATTCACGGCGCACTCGGTGGCCGGGAACGGAAGGTATTCGTGTTTGCCCGTCTTCCAGCCGCACTTGTCGGCCGTATTCTGCTGGGTCCACTTCACCGTGTAGGTGCCGTCACCGTTCACCACCAGGGTGGGGTACTGCTGGCCCTTGGTTCCAAGTTTGGCGGCAGCGTCTCCCCAGCGCACAAGGTCCTGATAGCGAACGCCCTCGCCAAAGAGTTCCAGACGCTTCTCCGTCTTGATGTCTTCCATGGTGACAGACCCCTTGGCAGGAAGCTTGGCCCGGGTACGGACCTGGTTCACATAGTCGGCAGCCTTTCCGGCATTTCCGTTCTGCAGCTGCGCTTCAGCAGCCAGCAACAGAACCTCGGCATAGCGCATCACGCGCCGGGCCGGTGCGTAGAAGTAACCGATCATGCTGCTCTTCAGTACGCGGAACTTGTAGTTCCAGTATCCTTCACAGTCATTCTGGTCCATCACGGGCGTTGCGCCGTAGCTGATCAGGTCATCCACCGTCATGATGGAATTCTTGAGACGGTAACCATCCACACCTTCTTCCTTGACGAAGGCGTCATAGAGGTCGCCGGTAGGGACCAGGAAACCCCAGGTATTGGTAGGGCCGAACCAGTCGCTCGTGTAGCTGAAACGCTCGGCGCGCAGACCCATTGATACCCAGTTCATGTTGTTGTTGGTACCGGAGTTGGAGTTATCGTTTACATAGTGGATCTCGAACAGGGATTCCTCGGAAATGGTAGCCTGGGGTGTTCCGATGGTGCTGAAATCGGCCTGGAGGGCATACTTGCCGGAAGAGATGACGTTTTCCAGCATGGTGGCGGCATCGCCATACTTCTTCTGGAAGAGATAGGTCTTGCCCAGCAGGGCCTGCGCATACTGCTTCGTGATGCGGAAAGTCTTGTCGCTTACGCTGGATTTTTCCGTCAGGGCGCCGCTGTCGATGGCATCTTTCAGGTCGCTCTCAATGAGAGCCCAAAGCTCTTCGACAGTGGAGTTGGGTGTCAGGTATTCATCATCGGTCAACAGATGATCCACCTTGGGAGCAGGCCCCCACATCGTCACCAGTTCGAAATAGGCCCATGCACGGAACACCTTGGCTTCGGCTACGGCTCGCTTCATGACGGAGCTGCTCCCCGTCACTTTCTCAATAACCACATTGCTATTATAGACCAGTTTGTACAGGTTGTTGTAAATGGTATTGAGATAGCTGATGTCAGAACTGAACGTATAGTCGTTCATCTGATAGGCGCCTGCGGTATGAGCTTCACCGGCATTGTAGTTATCGTCAGTCAGATACTCCTTGATCATCCACCAGCAATTGAAAAGCGTCTGGTCGAGCGTACGGAACGAGGTGTAGCACATGGTTACCCCTTCTTCCGCCTCGGCATCGGTCTGGTAATAGGAGTCGATGGACGAAACACTATGCTGCGGGATGTCCAGGCGGCTGCTGCAGGATCCCAGGACAAAAAGGCCCGCGGCAAGAACGATTCCGGAAATGATATTTATTGTTTTCATATCGAAGTTGCAGTATTAGAGTTTAGAAAGTGATGTTGAAACCGAAGACCATTTTCTTGGTAGTCGGATACTGGCCATAGTCCAGACCCAATCCGTTGCCGGCCATGGACACCTCGGGATCGAAGCCAGGGTACTTGGTGAAGAGGAACCAGTCGTCCAGCGACATGTACACACGGAGATTGGACAGTTTGATCTTCTGAATCAAGTTTTTGGGAAGGGAATAACCCAGTTGAACCTGCTTGATCTTGAAGTAGGAACCGTCGAACACCAGGGCGGAAGACTGGCAGTACTCATTGTAGTTGTGGCCGTTCAACATACCTGCGCCGGGATAACTTGCAGAGGTGTTGGACGGGGTCCAGCGGTTGTCATAGAAGTATTTCAGGGTGTTGGCCTGGTTACGGGTCGCACGGGGAACGGCGTAGTTGATCTCGTTTCCGGAAGTACCGTTGGCGAAGACGACCAGGTCCAGTCCTTTCCAGCCCATCGTGAGCGTAACGCCGTAGGTAATGTCCGGAATACCGGATCCGATCATCACTTTGTCATCATCATTGATCACTCCGTCTAAGTTCTGGTCCTTGAAGGTTGGATAGCCGGTGTCAGCCGCCGGGCCGGTATATTCATAACCGCGCATGTACCAGATGGGATACCCCTTTTCGAAGTAGGTGGTGACACCTGCACCGCCGGAGGTACCGGCCACGCGGGTAAGGGTCTCATAGACATAGGTCACCTCGTTCTTGAGCGTGGAAAGGTTGGCATTGATGCCATAGTTGAAATCGCCGATGTGGCTATGCCAGCCCAGGTCGAACTCGAGACCGGTGTTCAGCACATTTCCTGCATTCAGCGGAGAAAGGGTGTTGCCGACGGAAGCGGAACCGACGGGGTTCGTCATGATCAGGTCCTTGGTCTCCTTCTTGTACCAGTCCATTCCGAAGGAAAGCCGGTCCTGGAACATGCGGAGGTCGAAACCGAAGTCGAGTTGTTCGGAGGTCTCCCACTTCAGGTTGTAGTTGCCCGTCGAAGAAGGATGGGAGCCGAACTGGTAGGAAACGCCGGTGGCGGCCATCGGATACTGGACGTCGGAAGAAATGGTCGAAGCGTACATGTAGTTGCCTAGGCCGGAGATGGAACCGTTCTGTCCCCAGCTGGCGCGCAGTTTCAGGTGGCTGATGGCATTGTTCAGGCCCAGATCCTTGAAGAAGTTTTCACGGGAGACGGTCCAACCGGCGGATACGGCCGGGAAAAAGCCCCAGCGCTTGTTCAGCGGGAGGATGGAGAGGTCGGCTGCATCGGCACGGAGGGAAACCTGCAAGAAATACTTGTTATCGAAGTCGTAGGAAACACGGCCGAAGTAGGAAAGGTCGCTGCGGTAGATCTTTTCGCCGCCGGAGACCGTACGGTTGGCCGTACCGGTCTGATTTGCGAAATAGGCATAGTTCCGGTCCAGTTTGCTGATACCCAGGTTGGTGGGACCCGTACCGGCGATGCTGGCGGTCACGCCATAGGTCTCGCGCTGGGAGAAGGACATACCGGCCATGGCGGTCAAGTGATGTTTCTGAGCGAATGTCGCAACATAATTGGCGAAGTTCTCCCACTGGTAGTACAGGTTGTTGCTGTTGCTGGCGGTGATGGAAACATAATCGCTGGCCGTATCGGTATTCACCATGTGGGGCCACTGGAGATTGTAGGACGCCCGGTTGTTGAAATCATATCCGATGCGGGAAGTAAAGGTGAGCCCTTTCAGGAATGTGAAGTCCAAAGCGGTGGTGCCATGGAGGTTGATACCGTCGCTGGCCTGCTGGTAGCCATCCCGCATGATGTACGGGTTGATATTGTTGGACTCCTGGAAAACGGACATGGAATAATAGTCGCCGTTCTCATCGGTCAGGAAAAGGTGCCCCTGGTCGACGATGTTCTGGATCGGAAGGGGAAGCTGGTCCTTCTTGTAGACAACCGGAGTGAGCGGGTCCATCTGGAGCACGGAGCCCAGCATGGAATACATGCCACCTTCCCGTACACGGGTCCCTTCAAAGCGAGAGAAGCTGTTGTTGGAGGAAAACTTGAGCCAGTCAAAGATCTTGTAGTCGGCATTGAGGGTGGCAGCCAGGCGGTGATGCACATCCTGCTGGCCGATGATAGGACCGTCATTGTCCACATAGGAAACAGAGGCAAACAGGGATCCATTGTTGTTGGCCCCGGCGAAGCTCAGGTTGTGGCGGGTCTGGTGACCGTTCTCGAAAGCGACATCGGCCCAATTGGTATCGGTGCCGTTGTAAGGGCTGTTGGTGTAATAGTCCCGGATACGGCTCTCGTCCACGACACCGCCCTCGGTGGATACCCAGTTGATGTACTCCTTGGCGTTGAGCACTTGAGGAAGGTGGTTCACCTGGTTCAAGGAATACTGGAAGTCGTACGAGATGCGGCGTACGCCCTTCTCGGCTTTCTTCGTGGTGATGAGGATGACACCGTTACCGGCCTGGGCGCCATAGATGGCGGCGGAGGCGGCGTCCTTGAGGACCTCGATGGACTGGATGTCGTTCGGATCGATCTGGGAGACGCTGCTGGAATTGGTGCGCAGGCCATCTACCACATACAGGGGTGTGGAATCAGAGTTGGAGCTGAAACCCCGGACCCGCACGGTGGTCTCGGCGCCCGGGGCACCGGAGGTGGTGATAATCTGCACACCGGCGGTCTTGCCCTGCAGTCCGTTGTCGACCGTGGTGATGGAGCGGTTCACGAGGTCTTCGGACTTGACCTGGGAGATGGAACCGGTGACGTCGCTCTTGCGCTGAACGCCGTAACCGATTACCACCGTTTCTTCCAAGACATTGTTGTCCGGCTCCAGCGCGAGGTCGATGGTGGCCTGGTTGGCAGGAATCACCTGCGTGGCATAGCCCACGAAGGAGAATTCGATGTTGGCGCCACGGGGCACCGTGACGGTGTACTTGCCGTCGACGTCAGTGACGGTACCGTTGGTGGTACCCTGCTGGACGACGCCGACACCGATCATGGGCTGGCCCAGTTCATCCAGAACGGTGCCAGAGACGGTGATCGTGTTCTGGGCGAAGGCTAGCGCCGCGCCCAAAACCATCATCACTGCGAATGAAAGGATTCGTTTCATGTGTTTGTTGGTTGGTTATGTTGGTAAATCAAGATTCTAGTTCGAAGCCGCGATCAGCACCAGGGCGGCGAGGAAGCACAGGAACATGGCATACACGAACTTCATGGTTCCCTTGGGGGCCTCCTTGAATTCGCGCCAGATCAGGACTCCCCAGATCATGGCCACCAGCGGAGATGCGTTGGAAAGCGCGTAGGAAACGGCCTTGTTCACGGGAGCCTGGGCCGTCATGAAGCTGATGACCATACCGCTCATCCAGATGAAACCGCCCAGCATGCCGATCAGGTGGGTACGGGTATCACCATTCTTGAAATAGTCTTTGAGCGTGGTTTTCCCTTCCACGGAATGCTTCATGGCCACCGGGCAGAGGCAAAGGGTGCTCAGAAGCACGGCCAAGGCGAAGAAGAACACGCTTTGGTAAGGAGAAAGGGTACCCACACCGCCGAAGTTAGGGGCGGTTCCCTTCACAACCAGGCCGTAGAAGAAGGCAAAGCCGAAACCGGAGATGATGGCGAAGATGATGCCCGCCTTAGGGCTCTTCTTCTGTTTTCCAGCAAGCTTGCTATAGGACACGCCGCAAAGCACCATCGCCAATACAGCCAGCACCACGCCAATCCAAAGCATAGGCTTGTTGCCCGTGAATCCGGAGCTGAAGTAGTTGAAGATGATGCCGCCTACCCAGCCGAGGCCGCCGCCGATGGGGAAGCCCACCGACATACCGGCAACGCCGATGGAAGCCGTCAGGAAGATGTTGGCCGTATTCCAGATCAGGCCACCGAGCAGGGGCCACAGAATCGCGCCCCAGGTAAGGTTCTCAAACAGATGGCCTCCGTTGAAAAGCAGCAGGCCCAGCAGTGCCGTGAGGAATAATCCGGCGATATAGTCCCAATAGAAGAGGAAGGACGTCCATTCCTTCTTCTGGACCATCTTCTGGGTGTTTGCCCAGGAGCCCCAGCAAATGCAGCAGTAGATGCAGCAGAGCATCGCCAGGGTGACATTCGTAACAAGTACCATAATGCGTCAGGGATTATTCGTGAACGTAAAGGTCCCAGCCCAGGTAGTTCTCGATGGCATCCTGGAGGATACCCGCCACATGCGTGCGGCAAGCGGCCACATGATGCTCGAAACCGTTGCGGCAGATATGCTTCATGAGTTTCTGCAGGTTCGGAACCTTGGTCACCGCGATGCAGCCGTCCATTCCATACGGGTCGTTGGTGATTACGCCTTCACCGAGGTAGGCCTTGATCTTGCCCTTGGTATCGTCGGTGGAAATGCGGAAGTAAGTGAAGTCGCCCTCGCTGACCTTGGCGCTCACGGCACCGAAGGTGTGGACCTTGCCAAGGGTGCGTCCCAGCACGCCGAGCGGGGTGAGCTTGAGGTCCTTGTTGCCGATGAATCCGCACGGGAAGTTTCCGCAGTGCGTGCAGACGCACTTCTCGCGATCCTGGGCGAAGTTGTTGTTCCAGTCCATGAGGGCAGGAGCTTCCATGGAGGCCAGGGCAAGGGCGTACATGGACACAGCACCGGCGATATCGGTCTCGCAGGCGCTCGGGATGAGCTTGTCGGAAAGCATGGACATCGCGACACAGGCGGCGCAGCCATAATTCACCTCCAGGGAATCCCAGCACTGGATGGCCAAGGCGTCGCAATCATTGGCGGCGGTCCAGCGCTCCACGGCCACGGCGAACTTGGTCACCAGCGGCATTTTCTCCTCGTAGTTTGCAGGAACCTCGGCATAATCATGGATGGAAGCCTTCTTGGCGAGATACTCCGGATCGTCGTCCGCAATCTTTTCAGCGGCGAAGATAAGTTCTGACAGGTCGGCGGGAACCACGGTGATACCGTACTTCTGGAGAAGCTTCTCGCTGGCGCGGCAAGTGTTGAAGCCCAGCGGACGGGTGCCGATCTGACCGATGCGGCAGTGACGCAGGCCGTTCACCACGCGGCAGATGCCGGCGAACTTGACGATGTCAGCCTTCACCAGCGGGTCATAGATGTCGTACGTGTGGTAAGTGGTGTCCGTGAACGGGATGCCGTACTGATAAAGGTTGTTGCAGACGGAAATCTTGCCGCAGAAAGCGTCGCGGCGGCTGTCCAGGTCAACTTTGTCGTTGTAGTCGTCATAGGCCTGCACGAGCACGGGAACGCCAAGATTGGCCTCGCTGATGGCATTGATGATGCCGATCTCGAAGCCGAAGTTCGGAAGGGCCACGATGATACCGTCGATTTCCTCACGGTGCTGCTTGAACTGGGCAGCCACCTTGAGACCGTCTTCGCGGGTCTCGATGGAAGAACTTCCGGTAACGGTGGCGTCCTCGGGGAGGATCACATAATCGTAACCGCATTCATCCAGGGTCTTGAGAAGTTGCTTGCGCACATCGATGGCAAGGGCGGGATTGAAATAGGCGCGGGTGCCGATGATGACACCGAAACAAAGTTTTTTACCAGCTTTGTACATAACTGAGAAAGTTTTATTGTTGTTAATTATTTGATCAGTTGACGGACGGCAGCCTTCCAGCCATCGTAGGCGGAGGACACTTTTTCATATGGTTCAGGCAAGACAGGCTTGTCACCGCTCCAGACAGAGAGCGCTTCCTCGAAACCGCTCCATCGTCCCAGTGCAAAGCCGTTCACGACGAAGGCGCCGAACGCCGAAGCGTCCTCTACCTCCGAACGCACCACGGGAACCTGAAGCAGATTGCTCTGGAACTGCATCAGGAAGACGTTAGCAGTGGGACCGCCGTCCACGCGGATTTCCTGCAGGTTGATGCCGGCGGTATCGGTCATCGCCTTCACCAGGTCGGCGACCTGATAGCCGATGGATTCCAGAGCGGCCCGGCACACATGGGCACGGGAAGATCCTAAGGTCATTCCGCAGATCTGCGCCTTCACTTCCGGGTGCCACCACGGGGCGCCGAGACCAGCGAAGGCCGGGACGAAGTATACACCGCCGTTATCCGGAACGGACGTAGCGACCGATTCAATCTCCTTCGGAGAGGAAATGAGTTCCAATTTGTCCTTGAGCCAAGTGATGGTGGCGCCTGTGCAATGGATATTGCCCTCAAAGGCGTAGAACACCTTCCCCAGGGCGGCGAAACCCACGGATGTCACCAATCCTTCCGGCGCATCGGCATACTTTTCGCCGATGTTGACCATCACGGATGAACCGGTGCCGTACGTAGCCTTGCCCAAGCCCTCCGTGAAGCACATCTGCCCCACCAGGGCGCCGTGGCTGTCACCGAGGACGCCTGCAATCTGGATGGGGACCTCGAACAGGCCTTCCACGGTGGTTTGACCGAAAACGGCGTCGCAGGGCCTTGCTTCTGGGAGCATGGAAGCAGGTATCGTGAAAAGATCCAGCATGTCCCGGTCCCAAGTGAGGGAATGCACATTGAAAAGCAGCGTCCGGGAGGCATTGGTATAATCGGTCGCATGGACTTTCCCGCCGGTAAGTTTCCAGATGAGCCAGCTTTCCACCGTTCCCATCAGGAGATCTCCTCTCTCGGCCGCCTCGCGTGCACCGTCTACGTGATCCAGAATCCATTTGACGCCGCTGGCGGAGAAATAAGGGTCGATCAAAAGACCTGTGCGTTCTTTCACCAACGCACCATGCCCCTTTACTTTCAGGTTGTCACAGATTTCCTTGCCCCGCATGCACTGCCATACCACGGCATTGGCGACGGGTTTCCCCGTAAGGCGGTTCCAGACAATGACGGTTTCCCGCTGGTTGGTGAGCGCGAGGGAACAGGATCCGTTCTTACAATCGGCTTTCTCCACTACCTGGCGGATGACGGAAACCGTGTTGGCGTAAAGGACTTCGGGGTCGTGTTCCACCCAGCCTTCCTGCGGATAAATCTGCGCATGGGACAGGGCGGAAGAAGCCACGAGGGTGCCGTCTTCCTTAAATAGAAGCGCCTTGGTGGACTGAGTGCTCTGATCTACTGAAATGATGTATGCCATAATAATCGTATTATCTGATAAAGTCCAAAACTGCCTTCACGATGCCCTCTGCATCCAGGCCATAATGGTGGAAGATTTCGGGGGAAGATCCGTGCACCACGTTCTCATCAGGAATGCCCAGGATGCGGACAGGGACGGGATGCTCCGATATCGTCTCGGCGACAAGGGCGCCCAAACCACCAAAGCGGCTGTGCTCCTCCACCGTGACGATCCTGCCGGTCTCGCGGGCAGCCTTGAGGACCGCTTCCTCGTCGAAGGGCTTGATCCAAGAAAGGTCCAGCACGCGGGCGAAAACGCCCTTCTCTTCCAACTGCCTGGCCGCCTGAAGCGCATGCCAAACGGTTTCACCCGCGCCGATAATGGTCAAGTCTTTTCCTTCGTGAAGTGTATTGGCCTTGCCGATCTCAAAGGTAAAGTTTTCATCCTCATAGACGTCTGGGACAGCAGCCCTGCCCACCCGCACATAAACAGGTTCCGGGAAGTCCACCAAGAACTTCACCAGTTTTTCCGTAGCCCTTCCGTCCGGGGGCAGCACTACGTTCATGCCCGGGAAGGCGCGCAGGACGGCGATGTCGTGCAGGCTGTGATGGGTGGCACCCAGAGCGCCATAGGCCACGCCGCCGCTCACGCCCAGGATTTTCACGGGATTGCCGCTATAGGCCATATCCACCTTCACCTGCTCCAGGCTACGAGCCACATAGAAGCAGGCGGGGCCGCAACAGAAGACTTTCTTCCCGCTGTGCGCGAGGCCTGCGGAGATGCCCACGGCATCCTGTTCGGCGATGCCGCACTCGACGAACTGTGCAGGCAGTTCTTTCGCGAAGTCACCGAGGGTGACGGAGCCGCGGGCGTCGGTAGTGACGGCGACAATATCTTTATCTTCCCGCGCGAGGGCAAGAAGCGTTTCGGTAAAACTCTTTCTGCAGGCGATCATAAGGCTTCCTCCAGTTTGACGATTCTTTCATTGATTTCCTGCACGGCCTGGGCGTACTGTTCTGCCGTGGGGACGCCATGGTGCCATTTGGCTACATTTTCCATATAAGAGACGCCCTTCCCCTTGGTGGTCTCGGAAATGACCAGGTGCGGCTTTCCGGAGGCAAAGTCGATGGAAGACAACGTCTTCACGATATCCTTCATGTCATCGCCGTCCATTTTCACCACATCCCAGCCGAAGGCGCTCCAGCGGGCATCGATATCATCCAGGCCCATCACGTCTTCCGTATTGCCGCTGATCTGGAGATGATTGCGGTCGATGATGGCGACGAGGTTGTCCAACTTGTACTGACGGCCGGCCATCGCGGCTTCGTAGATGGAGCCTTCGCCCTGTTCGCCGTCCCCCATCAGGACGTAGGTCTTATAGGACTTACCGTCCATCTTGGCAGCCAGTGCCATGCCCACGCCGATGGACAGTCCATGTCCCAAGGCCCCGGAATTCACTTCGATGCCGGGAACGTTCACCGTCGGATGACCCGCCAGCGGGGAACCGAATCTGCCCAGGGTGTCCAGCACTTCCTTCTGCAGGATTCCGCGGGCTTCGAGCGTGACAAAGAGCGCCTCGACACAGTGACCTTTACTTAAAATAAAGCGGTCACGGTCGGGGTCGTCCAGTTTTTCAGGATTTATATTCAGGATTTCACAATACAAGGCGGTTAACACGTTCAGGCAGGAAAGGTCGCCTCCAGTATGACCCGCCTTGGCGCTGCAGATGATTTCCAGCAGCCGCTTTCGGCTACGTTCAGAAATCAGCATCAGTTCGAGAGTATTCATAAGAGAAAGGTTTGTTTTTCTTCTGCTTTCTTCGGCAAATATAAGTAAACGAAAGTAAAAAACAAAAGAAATCGTAAGTTTTTTCGAAAAAAAACGTAATTTTTGTCTTTAGTGCCTTTTTTGCTATCTTTGCATTCCAAAGAAAACGGAAGTTTATGTCGATGAACCAAAGGAGGCAGGCAATCCTCAACCTGATTCGGGAAGACGGACACGCAAAGGTCCAGAAACTATCTCAAATATTTAAAGTGTCGGATGTAACCATCCGGCAGGACCTGGAGATCCTTGAAGAAATGGGATTCGTCCAGCGGGAACATGGCGGGGCATTCCTCAAAGATGTGGGAAATTTCGCATCTACGGGCAGCCTTGCCAACGAATCGGTGAAAGCCACAGAGAAACAAGAGCTCGCCCACAAGGCTGCCTCCTTGATTCAGGAAGGAGAAAGCATCATCCTGGATTCCGGGTCCACCACCACCGAACTCGCCAAATTGATGACCGGGATGAAAAACCTGAATGTCATCACCAACTCCCTCAACATCGCCTTTATCCTGGGTAGCAACCCGAGTATAAACATCATCGTTTCCGGCGGCGAATTCAAGGCTCCCACCCTTTCACTGACCGGCGACATGGCAGCCGCCACCTTCAAAGGTCTGCATGTGGACAAGTGCTTCCTTGCCACGGCCGGCATCTCCGCTGACATGCAGCTCACCTACCCCTCGCTGAGTGACCTCGTTGTTAAATCCGCGATGATCCGCGCGGCCAACAAGGTCTATCTATTGGCCGATTCCTCCAAGATTGGCGTAAGTTCCTTCGCCTCTCTTGGCCGCATCTCCCTCATCGACACCCTCATCACCGACAGCAAGATTACCAAAGAGCAGAGGCAGGCGCTCCTGGAGTTGCATATTGATGTCCTTTAATTCTATAGAAGGCGGAATAGTTCCTATAAAACGATGGAGGTGTTAAAAGCCTGACGCATCTTTATAGCGATGTTACGTCACTTTCTTTTCCTTTGAATCCATACGGCTCAAATTCCAATCATTTGAGCCATAAATCATCGTTTTTGAGCCGCTTCGCCGAGAAGATGACCGGCGTTTGATGTCCTTTGAAGTCGTCTTAATAGATAAAGATGGCCGTTCAAGTCGTATCCCAAATACGTCTCAAACGGCCACGAAAGTTTCACCTATGTTTCACCCGATGTCGTATTGCTTTGCGTTAAATGCTTAATAATCAATACTTTACAAAAGCGAGTTCGAGTCTCGTTTTCCGCTCCAAACGCCTCGCAGCAATGCGGGGCGTTTTTTTGGGGGGGGCTCTGCGCTGCTCGGCTTGTGTACAAGTCTCGCTTGTACAGGAAAACATCGGCAGAACGGCTCTCCCTTGTACAAGTCTCATGGATTAAGCCGATTATCCGCCCAATCCCGGAAGACTTGAGCAGAAAACCCCGGCCAGAGATGCATTTTGGTGCACAAGTGAGACTTGTACAACGCATCTTCGACCTTGCCTGACAGATACACCTCGAAGAAACCGGACTTGCTCTCATCCCTGGTGTCGATGAATATGAGCTTGTGAAATAACGCTGTTGGAGAAAGGGCTCGTGCCCTTTTTCTTTTCGGCTGATTGTCTTATATTTACACCGATAAATCGTTATTTACACTGCACAATGGCTCTTAAATCTCCTCGTACTGCTATGATATTGGCTATCGTAATTATTGCTGTCACTTTCCTTGTCGTGGTGGGTGTAATGCTGGCCTATTGGCCCAAGGGTATCTCGATCAACGAGAATGACGAAATCCAGTTGAGCACGTACATAGGCAAGCCGCAACTTATTCCTGTTGATAATATTTCCATCACCGAAATGCCAGAGGGCCTGTTGAAACATCTGATCAGGACCAACGGAATGAGCCTTGGCAAAATCAACTATGGCCACTTCAAGAACACAAAAACTGGGCAGAAGATGTTCCTCTATCTCACCGGTAAGGAAAGCAAAATCTGCTTTACTTACAATGGGGAGTTATATGTTGTAGACGATTGGCGACAGTAGCCAAATTCCCCTTTGTTGAATAGTACAGAAGCATGATTATGAAGAGAATGATTTTATTTATGTCCTTGGTTCTGTCTGTGGTACATCTTGACGCCCAGACAAAGTACCGTGGAATTGTAGAAGGAGGTTATTCTTTTCTTCAAGACAACAAGTCGGGCTTGTCGCTCCAAGTATCCACCATCCATGGTGTCAGACTCGGTTCATACTTTATCGGGGGCGGTATCGGCCTGGAGGGGAACCAGATAGATAACCCTTCCTACACTCCTCAAGCGGGATCTCAGCTTCTGAATGAATTCCCCTATATCGGTCTCAAGACGGTTTCAACGACTTCTGTTCCTGTTTTCTTTGATTTCCGCAGCATGTGGGACAGACATGCGGTGATGCCCGTGTTCGATCTCAGGGTCGGAGTATCCTTTGGGGAGGTGTTCGGACCCTTCGTAGAGCCAGGAGCCGGCATCAGGATACGCTTGTATCATGTTATCGCAATCTCGGCAAATGTGTTCGGCAAGATACTTTACGATCCCGGATTTGTCACGGATGTGCCCCCTTGCACGGACGGCCTGTTTAAGCAGGTCGGGATGCGTGTGGCGTTAGAATTCTGAGTAGGACTCAACTTCGTTTTTATCGGTCTCTCACCAACCCCGGCAAGAAGAATAATGCCGCCCTGCCCAATCCATTCACGGGCGGAAACTCTATCGGGAAGGGAAAGTGATTGAGCAGTATTCGGTTATTGGGAGATAATCGCTATATTGTGGTCGGAAAACAGTTATGCCATGAAACTCTCGACCGGACAGAAAAAAGAACTGAAGGGAATGCTCACCCTTCTGATCGCGAGCATCGTTCTTTGGGTGATCGCGTCGCTGCTGCTTCATTTACCTTGGGACCATACTCTTGTTTTGACCAGCCTCTCTATCATCATTTCAATCATACAGACGGCTTTCATTGTTTTCCGGTCTGACAAGAAAAAGGAATAACAGATTTATATGATACATCTCGACAGCGAACAAAAAAGAGTGCTCAAGGCGGCATTGCCTGCCTTTCTTGCATTCCCGATTTCCAGCCCATTCTTTTACTGGCTATTTGGGAAATTGGACTCGTGGACGGATGCCCTCCTCCTTTTTGTCGGAAACCTTGTCGTGGCATTCCTTCTGATCTTGTTTTACATCCTGGGTTCCAAGATTCCGAAGAAAGACGAATAACCATGAACGAGATTAATGTCTATCATTCTGTTTGGAAGAATGTCATCACCATAATCGTGTGCCTGGCATTCGCTGTTTGGGTCCTTGTTTTCCGCCCGGAAGAGGGAATTCCGTGGTTCGGTTGGTTTGCTGTCGTCTTTTTCGGCCTGGGTGGTTTATTCATGGCATATCAAGTCATCAAGGAAAGAATTACCCATCGACCTTATCTCATCATTTCAGACGAATCGATTCGAATGAACAGCGGTAAGGGTTGGGAGATTCGATATGCCGATGTCGATTCTTTCTTCCTGACAAAAGTTGGATCCTCCAAAATGATTGGAATCACCTACAAGAAAGAGATTGAATCCCGGAAAATGGAGGAAGCTAAAGAAGTCGGCCGGGCCGTCAGGAAATTCAATACAATGATAGCCGGAACGCCAGAGGCAATCCCAGCTTACGACCTAACGATGAAGCCCAAGGAGATTATTGAGATTCTGAATGAACGACTGAATGCCTCCAAGAAAGGTTGATTCTTAATATCCAGCGACAAAAAAAGAACCGCTACCCAAATCTTCCTTCATGGGTCCTAGCGGTTCTTTTTTATTTGTAAAAAAACGGTCAACCCTTTCGAGTTGAACGTAGGCAGACGGGCCCGTCGTCATATAGACGCTGTATTTCTTTTGCAAAGATAACAGTAAAAAAAACAGCTACCCCATTTCAGTAGTAATTGTTGTTGACCGGTATTTCCCTAAGAGAAGCACTGTAGCTTCTTTTCCTGTGTGGTCTATGATAAAGGTAGGATTATTGCTGATTGTTGGAAAACTTTATCGTGGGAATAGCATAATATCTGGACAGCTAAAAGGACGTCTCCCTTTGCGGGCGGCGTCCTTTATCAATAGGAGATGTTTTTACCGTTACTGAACGGCAATCTGCTTGACTGTTTCGGGCTGCTGGGTCTTCTCCTTCTTCGGGATATGGACATTCAGCACCCCGTGTTCCACCTTGGCTTCGATCTTCTCGGCCTCGGCATCCTCCGGCAGCAGTAGCGTCTGCTGGAACTTCTCGTAGGAGAATTCGCGGCGGAGGTACTTGCCGTGTTTCTTGCCCTCCTTGTTCTCGGACTTCTTCTCCATCTCGATGTGCAGGTTGTTGTCGGCGTCGATGTGGACCTTGAAGTCCTCCTTGGTGAGTCCCGGTGCGGCGAGTTCCACATCGTACTCTTTTTCGTTCTCAATCACATTGATGGCCGGAGCCGTGTAGTTCGTCCGTTCCATCCAGCTGTTGTCGAAAAAGTCATTGAAAATGTCCGGCAACCAGCTATCATGCGTTCTTCTTGCAGGTAACATAGTTCAAAAACTTTAATCGT